>Ga0183099_1000912_pt1 | contig 18603 bp, 19 predicted proteins | sample Biomet1_FD_127788 | JGI IMG/M metagenome (GOLD analysis project Ga0183099, IMG submission 127788) | Microbial communities from bioreactor (seeded with anoxic lake sediment) at LBNL, California, USA - Biofuel metagenome 1 | ecosystem: Engineered > Bioreactor > Anaerobic > Unclassified ... | reverse complement strand
ACTGGAGGCGGCATCCGGATTTGAACCGGAGGATGGAGGGTTTGCAGACCTCTGCCTTACCACTTGGCTATGCCGCCTTTTTCCTTTGGAGCGGGAAACGAGATTTGAACTCGCGACTTCAACCTTGGCAAGGTTGCACTCTACCGCTGAGTTATTCCCGCTCAAAGGGAGACACCTTCTACCCGCGACCTCGGGGACTGTCAAGCCTGCGGATTCACTTTTTTCCATTTCCTTAACAAATCATACCCTTGCCCCGTAGCAGCGCAAAAACGCAGAGTCGAAGGTTGAGCACCCTAACCCGCAAAGCCCACCCCTGGCAACCCTTGCCCCACACCACAATACAGCCCCTTTACAAGTGATAGAGTTTTGGTTTATCACGCCCATTCGTTTGAATTAGGCGAGATCCTGTCCGCCGACCCTATCGTTCACGGATCTCTCATCCAGGAGACCCTCTTATGGAAGCAAAAGATATCCAGTTCTTCCGCGACATGCTGAATTCCATGTTGGAAGACATTCTCCAGAAAGGGCAAGCCACCATTGACGACATGACTGAGACTGTCGAGGTGTACGCCGACCCTGCCGACCGGGCCACTGCTGAGTCCGATCGGGCCTTTACCCTGCGCCTGCGCGACCGCGAGCGTAAACTTATTAAAAAAATTCAGCAGGCCATGACACGCATTGACGACGGCGAGTTCGGAGTATGCGTGGAATGCGGAGAGGACATCGGCATTTCGCGGCTCAAGGCCCGGCCCATGACCACCCTGTGCATCAACTGCAAAAGTAAGCAGGAAGAAGACGAGATGGTTCGGGGCGACTAGCCCCGCGCGCCAGGGGCGTTTGTGTGCCCCAGACAAACCGTAAGCCCTCCGGAGGCCGCTGGTGGAAGCCAACTTCTTCCGCTGCCTGGCCCAAGAGCTGGGTGCTGCGCTTTGTGGAAGGCGTATTGAAAAAATCCACGGCCCAGCCGAGGGCGTTCTCGTTCTGACCCTACAGCCACGCATGAGTGGCGAGGGCAAGTCCCATCTGCTTTTTCGGCCCGCCAAAATGGCTGGGTTGCTCTTCCTGTCGCCGGATCGTCCGGTGAACCCACTCCAGGCTCCGGCCCGCGTCATGTGGCTGCGCAAGCGCCTACAGGGCCGTCGGCTTCTCTCCTACAGCATTGACTGGCCGAACCTCCGTTTGGCCTTTGCCCTTTCCCCGCGCGACATACCCGCCGCCGGGCATTTTCTTGTGCTCGACCTGCGCCAGGAACTGACCTTGGACGAGGACTTCCCCACCCCGCCGGAACCGACGTGGCCAGTGCTTGCCCAGGTGCTGGACAATCCGGAAATTTGGCGCGAGCACCCGCAGTTCACCCCGCTTTTGCGTCGGCATTTGACCGAGTGCGCCAACACGAACCCCGTACGCGCCCAGGAGCTTCTGAATAGCCTGCGCCTAGGCCAGCCAGAGGGCTTCTTCCTGCCCACCGCGCAATCGCCGGAGGAAGCGCAATCCCGGCCGCCTGTGGTTTGGAATGCCCGCCCAGACGGCTCCACCCAGCAGTTTGCCACAGCCAGCGAGGCTGCCACTGCCCACGGTCTGCGCGTACTTTTCCCGCAACTGGCCGCCCAGGAAGAGCGCGAGGAACGCGACCAGGCGACAGCGGCTCGCAAACGGCTCAAACGTCGCCAGTCCCAGGTGGACGCCGACGAAACCCGCCACCGCGAGTTGGCTGAACTTTCCATTGCGGCGGAGGCGCTGCAAGCCGCCCTTTCGAGTATGCGGGAAACGCCCAAGGTCGCAGCCATCACCCTGGAGCACCCCACGCGCGGACCGGTCTCCGTGCCGCTGGACACTCGCCTGAGCCCCTCGGAAAACATGACACGACTGTTCCAGCAGGCCGCCAAGGGGCGGCGCGGGCTGGCCCATGTGGAGCGCCGCCGCGCAGGTCTGCGGCAGGAAATGGAAGGAATTTTCGTCAACGCCGTCCCACAAGGCAAGACCACGGCCCTTGAACCACGGCCAAAGCCGGAGGGGCCCGCCCTGCTCCCGGCCCGCTACCAAGGCCTTGCTGTGGCGCTCTTCCGCACCTCGGATGGCTTTCTGGTGCTGCGCGGCAAAAGCCAGCAGGCCAACCATGCCATCCTTTCTAAGGCGGCCAGCCCTTTCGATTACTGGCTGCACGTAGCGGGCGGCCCCAGCGCCCATGTCATCCTACGACGCGACTACCCGGACCAGCAGGTGCCGGAGTCCAGCTTGATGGAGGCGGCGGTGCTGTGCGCCCTTAAAAGCTGGCGTAAGGACGACACCAAGGCCGATGTGCTGCTGGCCAAGGTCAAGGATGTGCGCAAGGTCAAAGGCGCGGCCATAGGTAGCGTGGCCGTGGACGAAGTGGAGCGCACCCTGCGCGTGGCACTGGACCCCACAATGGAAGAACGCCTAGCCGTGCGCATCGCCGATGCTCCGCAGACCAGGCGTCCCGCCCGAAAATAACCGCTCGCCATAATTGGCGCGGCCCAACCTGCCGCCCTATTTCACCAGCACTACTTTACCCGCACAGGCACCGGTTGCAATCGCCGCGCGTAGCGCTCCGCCAGAATGGAACAGCCAAAAAGCTGGAGCTGGTGATAAAACATTATGGGCAGCACGATGAGCCCAAGCCCAGGATGTGTGCCAAACAAGAGCTTGGCCATGGGTACGCCCGAGGCCAGCGTTTTTTTGGATCCGCAGAACACCGCAGCGATTTCATCCTCCTTATCAAAGCCCAGCCGCTTGGCCACTACCGTTGTGATGACAAGCACAATGCACAGGATGACGCCCGCGCCTAGCATGGTCAGGGCGATGGTGCCCATGCCATAGTTGGTCCACAGGCCACCCTTCACGGAATCACAGAACGAGGCATACACCAGCATGAGGATAACCATCTTATCGAAATTGTTGATGTACTTTTTGTAACGGGCAAACCACCGGCCAATGACAGGGCGCAGCAACTGCCCCAGCAAAAAGGGCAAGAACAGCAGAATGGCGATGTTGATCATCGCATCGACAAGGGAAAGCCCATGGCTGCCGCTGGTTTCCAAAGCCAAACTAATGATGAGCGGTGTAAGAAAAATTCCGAGCAGGCTGGACAGGGTTGCGTTGAAAATCGCGCCCGGCACGTTGCCCCGGCCAATGGCCGTCATGGCCACCGAGGACGAAATTGTGGACGGCAGCGCACACAGATACAAAAAGCCCAGCATCAGATAGGGCGGAATGTAAGCCCCAAAAAGGGCGTTGAGCCCCAGCCACAGAAAGGGGAACATCACATAGGTCATGCTCTGCACCATGAGGTGCAGCTTCCAGCGCGAAAGCCCCTGCACCATGCTCTCCGTGGAAAGCCCAATGCCATGGAACAAAAATACGAGGAAGATGCCTACATTAGCGGCGACATCAGCGTGCATGGCCCCGCCGCTGCGACCAATGTCCGGGAACAATGTAGCCAGAATGACAGCAGAGATCATGCCAAGGAGGAACCAGTCCTTGGCGATGGCTTGAAGGCGTTTGGCGAGCATAGTCAGAACCTCTTTTTGAGTGTCGGCGCGGCTGCGCAATGCACACTTGGCGGAGTATCTTTTCCATGCTAGTGCAGTCTATCGTCAAAACGACAACTTATGTCGCCAAACGGACAGGACGCTATGGAACGCACACTGCCCCCCCTCACCACGCTGCCCCGGTCCATCTTTGCCCGCGTGGAGGCCTTGGATGAGCCCTCCTGGGTGCGCGAGCATTCCCACCCCTGGCACCAGTTGGCCTACGCCACACTGGGTGTGCTGGAGGTGCGTACACGCACGGGCAGCTATCTGGCCCCACCGCAGCGCGCCATCATTATTCCGCCTGGGATTCTGCACTCCGTCATCACCACGGAGCGCGCCAAAATGCGCAGCCTGTACATCGACCCCGCTGCCTGGATCGCCGTTGCCGGAACGCAGACCTCTGAAGCCCCGACCTGCCACGTGCTTGGCATCACACCGCTGGCACGAGAGCTTATCCGTGCGGCCACCTCGCTCCCTGTTGAGTATAAGGAATCTGGACCGGATGGCCGGCTCGTGGCCGTGCTGCTCGACCAATTGGCCAGACTTGAGGAGGTGCGGTTTTCCCTGCCCTTGCCGGTAGATGAACGTTTGCGCAAGCTTTCCACAGCATTGGAGCACGCGCCGGATGACCAGCGCACCTTGACGGAGCTGGCGGCTGGCGCGGGGGCTTTCTGGCCGGACCATGACCCGGCTGTTCCAGCGCGAAACCGGCCTTTCCTTCCGCGCCTGGCGGCGGCGGCTGCGTCTGCTCAAATCCTTGGGCGGGCTGGAGGCCGGGGAAAGTGTCACCTCCGTTGCGCTCGACAGCGGCTACAACTCCACTTCAGCCTTCATCGCCGCCTTTCGGAACGAGTTCGGCATGACCCCGCGAGAGGTTATGCGCGGCGAGAGTTAGCCCATCACAGCGTTTTCCCATCCGGCTCTTGGCACAAAAAAAGGCGCGCCAAAGCACGCCTTTTATTCAGGTTGGGGTGTTCTCCCCAGATCACGCCAACCTGTCGATACCGGAATTTCCCAACATGGCGAGCACCATGTTTTTCTCCTGGTTCAGCCGACCGCGCACACTGGCCCGCACAGCGCCGGATGAAGATCCGAACTGATTTTGGCGCTTGGTATACACCTCGCTCACCACCGCTTGCTCAAAGTTCTTCACCCCCTGCGCACTGCTGGGGCGGTGCAGGAACTTATCAATGGCGGCATTAAAAATGCGCGCCGCGCCACCAGCTCCGTGCTGCACAGCTGTGCTGAACAGGGCCTCGCGCAGGGCGGGCTTGGCTGTGTCGATGTCCACCCCGGTTTGCGACAGGATTTTTTCCCGTGCAGGCTGGTAGTGGTCCTTTTTGATAAACTCCGTCTGCAAGCGCTCAAACTTCGCAGGGTCCTCGGTGGCGATTTTGACCCATTCCGCAGGCATGCGCCCGTGTGTGGAACCGGTGTTTGCCGGGCCGCTACGACGCAGCCTGTCGGCAATGGCAGGGTCACGCTCCGCCAAAAAGTTCAGAAAACGGTTCATGGTGCCGGCGCGGGAAGAAATCTGAAATTTTCCGTAGGAGGTGCCGCCAGTGCGGTCAAAACCGATGGCTTCGCTGCCCTTCTCGCCGGATTCAAACTGCGCGGCCAGCGCACCCAGGCCCTCGGCTGTCGGATTCCGGGTCAGGGCCAGTTCCGGCTGGGCAACAGGAGCGGGCCGCTGCGCCGGATTTTTGTCTCCGGTCAGCCGAGCGATGGTGGACAAAGCGTCCATCATCATATTGTCGGAGAACATGGACGCGTCCATGCCCATACCACTCTGTTCGCTGCCACGCGGTTCATCACTGGTGGCGGCTATAGCCTGCCGGGCCATCTGCATCTGCGCCTGGAAGGCGATGGTTTTGGCGTCCAAGTCCTTGCCGTTCAGGCGCGTTGCAATGCCGCCCGCCGTCAAGCCGCCTGCGCCCTGGGCCCCGCCCTGGGCTTCCTTCAAAATGCGCATGGTTTCCGCAATGCTTGTGGCTTCGTTCGTCATGGGTCCCCTCCGATGTCGTTCTTTTGACCACGACACGGTATTCTGGACCACATAAAGCATGGACCGGGCCAACTCCTGCGTTGCCCTGCGAAATCATATGGATAGGACGAATTTATTCGGACAAAAGGCTGGCAAAACGCAGATCGGCGCGGCATAGCGCCAGGAATCTGGCATGGCCGGAGGGGAAGGCAAGATGCGCCAGTTCCTCGGGCCGGGCAAAGCGACCATCCGTGGCCTCGTGCAAGCGGAAGTCTTGCTCCGGGTCCTGCCCCGGCAACACTTGGCAAAAATACCCGTGCAGGGTCACGCGGTAACGGGTGTAGCTGTAACGTACCACACCCACCTTGCCCGTGGGCCGAACTCGCAGCTCGGTTTCTTCCTCATATTCACGCACCAGCGCCTGCTCCGGGGTTTCGCCCTGCTCCAGGCAGCCGCCAGGGAATTCCCACAGGCCCGGCCATACGTCATCCGGCTTGCGCTTTTGCACAAACACACGCCCCCCATGCACCAGCATACCGCTGGCCATAACAATACGTATGATCTCCGGTTTCGGGCTGGATACGGGCCGCTGGTCCACAGTCCCGCGCGCACGCGCCAGGCAATAGTCCGTCAAAGGGCAGTCCTCGCAACGGGCGCGGCGCGGCGCACACACCAAGGCTCCTAATTCCATCAGCCCTTGGTTGAAGGCGCGGGCGTTCTCCGGGGGCAGCAGTTCCCAGGCCGCCGTCAAAATACTCCGTTTCGCTACGGGACTGGCCACCGGTTCGGCCACATCAAAAATTCTGGAAAATACGCGCTCCACGTTGGCATCCACAGCCGGACGCGGGTCGTTGTAAGCCACGCTCATCACTGCCCCTGCGGTGTACGGTCCAACGCCGGGCAAGGCCCGTATGGCCTCGTGGCTGGCAGGAAATACGCCACCATGCTCCCGCACTATAGCCTGGGCAGCGCGCATAAGGTTCCGCGCACGGGAGTAATAGCCCAACCCTTCCCACAGCTTCAGCACCTCGTCTTCCCCGGCTGCGGCAAGGCTCGCGACATTGGGGAAGCGGGCCACAAAGCGCTCAAAAAAAACCACGGCCCGGTCCATTTGCGTCTGCTGCAACATAATCTCGGAGATCCAGACTTGATAGGGGTCGAGGGTGCGCCGCCAGGGCAGGTCGCGGGCATTGGCCGCAAACCAGTTCAAAAGCGCTGACTGAAAGCCCGCACGATCAAAAACCCCGGCCAGGAGCGCCGGGGCTTGTAACGTAGATTTCGTCACCGGCTGGTTTACCCCTTGGCCTGGTTGGCCACAGCCTGAGCAGCCTTATCCACAGCGTCCGGGTCGCCAAGATATGCGCGGCTCTCGGCCTTCATGTGGTCATTCAGCGTATACACCAAGGGGATGCCGGTAGGAATGTTCAAGCCCGCAACCTCTTCATCGCTCATACCATCGAGGTATTTGACCAACCCGCGGAGGGAATTACCATGCGCGGCAATAAGCAGCCGCTTGCCGGAGCGGATTTGCGGAGCCAGCACCTCGTGCCAGTAGGGCATAACGCGATCAATGGTGATTTTGAGGCTTTCGCCACAAGGGACATCCTCTTTGGCCAAGCTGGCGTAGCGCGGCTCACGACCGGGATAGCGCTCGTCAGATGGGTCGAGGGGTGGGGGCGGCACATCAAAACTGCGGCGCCACTGGAAAACCTGCTCCTCGCTGTACTTGCGCGCGGTCTCGGCTTTATTCAAGCCCTGCAACGCACCGTAATGACGCTCATTGAGCCGCCACGTGGTTTCCACAGGCAGCCACATCAGGTCCATGCGCTCCAGCACCAACCACAGGGTGCGGATGGCCCGGCGCAGGTAGGACGTATGGCAGACATCAAAGGTAAAGCCGCCCTCTTTGAGCAAACGAGCGGCATCCAGAGCCTCGCGCACGCCCTGGTCGGAAAGATCGACATCCGTCCAACCCGTGAAGCGATTTTCCAAATTCCACACGCTTTGACCGTGCCGGATGAGCACCAGGGTGTAGGCCATATATCCTCCTTGTCCGCCGCCCGCAGGCGGGTTGCCGAATATGGAGCAAGGGACGCTGCGGTATGTGGAGCCAAGGCCGGTCAGCCTTCGCTATTTGCCCTACTTTTTCCCCGCACCCTTTGGCGTCGGTTTGCCCGCAGGCGCTGTCACTTTCGACTCCACCTTGGCTTTCCCTTGCGCCGCGCGGTGAGCAGCAACACGAGCATCGGCTTCGCGTTTACGCTCCGCTCTTCGTTCCGCGTCTGCTTCAAAAAGCTTGCGCTTCTTTTTTTCAAATGTCGTTACACTCAAAAGCGAGGCCAACCCAAGAGCAAAACACGAAATAAGGAGAACCAACCCCTTCTGGAAGGCCCACTTCTGCGCCAGAATACCATCAACAACCCAATTCCCTGGCATTTTGCTCGAATAGTAGAGCAACGCAGGCAAGGTCAAAAGCGCCAGAATAAGCCCAACAACTTCCATCCAAATGAAATTTTTGCCAATAATCATGGCAAAGAGAGTGCTGTCTCGGATGATGCGTAGCGAAGTCAGTCTTTTGGTCAGGCCTTGCAACCGCTCTTCCAGTTCCGGCAGGTTGCGCCGCGCGGCACGAAAATTATCGGCGGTGCGCAACTTTTGAGTCATGGTCCAGTTGATGCGCTGCACGCAAAAATTAAAGTCGCGGTTAAAATCGTGCAGTAGCTTGGGGAACGGGAACCACCCCGCCTCGTACTGAATGTCGCGCAGGCGCTGGGCGTAAAGACCAACTCGCTCCTTGATGCGCTTGATCTCCTCATCGATCTGCTTTTGCATTTCCTGAAAAAAGCCGCCCATTCCGCGCACAAGCTCACGGTAGGACACAAAATTATCCGTGGAGGCAAGCTTGGACATGCGCTCCAAATGGTCCTGGGCGGGCTTGCGGAAGGAATGATCCTCATCAAACCATTCCGGCAATTCTTTCAGCAAAGCCGCCACCCGCTGCCCCACTTCTTTGGCTGCATCCTCTGCTGCGCGCCAGGGTTCGGTCAAGCCGGCCAGCACATGCACTCGGCCACGGTCAATCTCCGGGTCGATAAGCAAACGGTTGAAGAAATGCGACTCGCGGTTCACCAGCTCGTTAAAGCCATCCAAGGCCTGGCTGGTGAAACCCATTTTAACCATGCACACGCCTTCCCTGTACATGGGCTCAGTCCAGCGGGAGGACCCCATGCGCACCTGCCGGTACAAGCCAAGCGCTTCCTTGAACTCCCCGGAGATTTCAAGCAGACGCGCCTGGAGATACAACACGTATCCTTGCTGCACCGTGCTGCTGCCTATGCGCCCAGCCTCCTGCCAGTAAAACTGGGCCATGTGCTCATCGCCACTTTCCAGGGAGATGAAGCCTTCCAAGCAAGCCGCCTCAAAGCTGCGGCCTGTTTTGGCGCTTACAGCGCGCACGCCCTCCTTGGCCCGCTCCAAATCGCCGGCAAGAAAAGCGGAATAGGCATCGCGAATGAAAAAGTCTTCCTCGGGCTGCAACTGCGCGGGGTCAACGGGCCACTCCCGCTGCTTTATGCGCGGCAGAATGGGCAAAAGCCCGGGCTGGCAGGGTGCGCCAATGGCGAACAAAGCCCGCACAAGCACGGCATCGGCGCCTTTGCCACCAGTAATAAGGGCTGTTGTGACCTGAGTAAATCGCGTCGAATCGGCGCTCTCGTCCAGGGTTTTGAATCCCAGGACCATGTCCTCCAGACCCCATGGAGCCCAATTCCTCCCAGGCAGTGGAACGAAATGCCGGGAGGACTTTCGACGGACACTGGGCAGGGGTATGGTTTTTCAGTCCGCAATAATAACATTCCTTAACCGTGCCGGCCAGCCAACGCCGGGGCAGCGGCATCACAATGGCCTCTTGCCCTGGAATCCCTGTTTCGCGCAGGGTTAGGCTGCACCAGGAGTCCAAGGTCTCCTGCTCGCCGCCATAGTTGATCTCGCTTACGGCAAACAAATCGCTGAGGGCGTACCCATCACGATAATGCATGTGCAAAAAATCGGGTGTCAGACGGTTCCAGTCCAGGCCAAAGCGGCTTGGCAGATCCATGGAAAAGGACATGCCACGCTGCTCCGCCACGGCAAAAACGCACGGCCAATAGGCCCGCTGTGAGGCTTTCTGGTCGCGCACCAGGGCCGCAATCTCCGTACAGTAGTGGCGCAGCTGGCGATAATTCTCCAGGGGGAAAATAACAAAGCCCTGGGCGTCGTCGGCCAAGAATTTCAAGCCAAGTCGCTGGAAAACTGACTGCATTTCACTAAAAAAGGCGCGCCAACCGGCAATGCTCTCTCGCTCGCCCAGCCGCCCCAAGGGCCGGATGACCCCGTACCAGTTCATGGGCGATTCGTAGTCCAGACCCTGGTCGGCCACGAGGGTTGTCCAGCCGGAGTTGGAAAGCCCCTGCATGGTCGAGGCAGGCCCAAGGCTCATACCATGCACGGTTTTGACAGCGTCCTGGAACTTCGGATGCACCCACAGTTCCAAATCCTGCGGCGCGGTGGACTGCTGCCGGGAAAATTCGCTAGGAACGGAAGCGGAGAGGGTGAGGTCGTACCCCACCAAAGCGGTAACGGGCATGACCTGGCAAAAAAGCGGCAAAGGATTCAGCTTGGACCAGATTTGCAATTTGGCCATGGCGCGAAAAACATCCGGCGAGAAACCGACCCAAAAGCTTTGGCACGGGTCCTCAACCAGCTGAATCATTCCATGATCGTGCAGGGTATGGCCCACGGCGTTGTTGAACGAGCCGGTCCACACCAGCCACAGTCCATAACCGGAGCTGATGACCCGCGACTGGGTGACGCTGGGCAGTCTTTGCAACAAGGTGGAAAAGGTGTACATTGAACTCCTGAAAAACATCCTTTCGGAGGGACTTCATGGACCTGAATACAGCCATTGCAGAGTTGAAGCAAACCCCCGGCTTCGCCGATAACGTCGGCATGGTGCTTATCCATAACGGAGTGGTGCGCGGTTGGTCCAGGCAAAACAAAGCCCCTATCACCGCCATCGAGATCACACCAGATCATGAAAAGATGCAAGCCATCTGCGCAGAGATCCAGCAACGTCCTGGCATTTTTCGTGCCATCGCCCACGCCAATGGCGGTTTGATGCACCCTGGTGACGATGTTCTCTTTCTTATTGTGGCCGGGGACATAAGGGAAAACGTGAAATCCGCCCTTTCCGACCTGCTTGACCGGATCAAGAAGGAAGCCGTAACCAAGAAGGAAGTCTTTGCCTAGTTCCGCTGCGTTTATTCCTCACAAGGCTGTGGCATGACCATCTTCCAAGTCGTCAATGTGCGTTGGTTCAACGCCACCGCATGGTACGGCCTGTACCTCAGCAAATTGCTGCAACAGGCTGGGCACAAGGTCATCGTCATTACCCAGGCGGGAACCATACCCCACCAGAAAGCGCTGGAATGGGGGCTGGATGCACGCCCGTTGGACCTCAATACATCCAACCCGCTCCGCCTGGCCGCCGCCCTGGCGCGCATGGCCCTACTGCTGCGACGCGAAAAACCAGCCATCGTCAACTGCCACCGGGGCGAAGGATTTTTCCTCTGGGGGCTGCTGAAAGGCTTAGGGTTTCCCTTCCACTTAGTGCGCACCCGCGGCGATCAGCGTCTACCGCGCGCAGACATTCTTAACCGCTGGCTGCACGCCCATGTGGCCGATGCCGTGGTGGTGACCAACTCGCGCATGGCCCGGCACTTCCTTTCCACCATGCGCACCCCAGAAAACAAGGTCTGGCTCATCCACGGCGGGGTGGACCAGGAATATTTCCGCTTCGACCCAGAAGGCCGGAAACGTGTTCGCGCCGAGTTCGGCTACACCGACCGGGAAACAGTGCTGACCCTCGTTGGCCGCTTTGATTTGGTCAAAGGCCAGCGGGAAACTATTGAAGCCGTGTCGCGGCTTATCCACAAGCAAGGCTATCGCAAGCTGCGGCTTTTGCTCATCGGCTTCGGCAGCGCAACGGGGCAGGAAGACATTGAAGGCTGGATTCGCGAGTACAAGTTGGAACGTTTTGCCCGCATCACCGGCAAGCGGGATGACATTACCGCCTGTCTGAGCGCAGCGGATATCGGCATTGTGGCCTCGCTGTGGTCAGAAACCATCGCCCGCGCAGCCCTGGAAATCATGGCCGTGGAACGCCCGCTGCTCTCCACCAACGTGGGTGTGATGCCGGACCTGCTGCCACCGGAGGCGCTGTTCAATCCTGGCGATGTGGATGACATGGTGCGGCATATTGCCCGCGCCTTTGACGAACCCAAATTCCGCCAAGAACTGTTACGAGCGCAAGATTTGACCCTATCGCAGCTTGGCGGCCAAGATTTCCTGCAACGCACCCTCACCTTGTACGAGGGGTTCCTGGACTAGCTGGCAGCAAGAGACAGGAAAGTGGGAAAACGCTACTGTTCTGCGGCAGTGGAGGAAGTCCCGCGCAGAATGTCAGCCACGGTCATAATGGTGCGCGTGTATGGGTGGGAGTGGTTGTAGCGGTACAGCACCTTCTGCTGCTGCTCACGTGTCAGCCCCGCCCGCCAGCCATTTGCCCGTAAAAAACGCGCCGTACTCAGCACAGCCTCCGCCGGAGTAAACAAATCCACGCGGCCATCGCCATCCAGGTCCGCACCATAGCGCAGGGCGTTGGAAGGCATGAACTGACAGATGCCGATGGCGCCGTAAACGGAGCCAGGTATGGAGGCCGGGTCAAAACCCGTGTTCCTGGCATAAATGAGCAGCGCTTTGAGCTCTTTATAGGCCCAGGCGGCCTTTTGAGCTGTGCGCCAGCGTAGCCACTCCGAAATTTGTGGGTCCAACCCCGTCTCGTCAATGTAGGGGGAGATGAGGGCGAAATCGGCCGCCAAAGCCATGCTGCCCAAGGTGGAGAGGGCGTTTTTCGTGCCCACGTTGCGCCCCAGTTTGGTTTCCACCAAAAGTAGGGCAACCAGCACTTCCTCCGGCACTTGGTAGCGCTTTTTGGCCTCGCTTAAGGCAATTTGCTGGCTGCCGATAAAGCTCCGCGCCTGGATGATCAGCACCGGATTGAGATAACTATAGTAGATCTCCGGGCTTTCCACCTTGGGCTTTTCCACCGCCAGCTTCACTTCCAGCAGATTCCTCATCTTACGGGCCATCACCTGCGGGTCGAAACGGACCTCTGCCCGAGCGAAAAGCGTACTCATGCGCGGACCTTCGAAACCATCCGCCGCGAGTTGAGCAACAAGCGGATCCCACACATTTTGCGCGCGGGCCTGGGCGGGCACAAAAAGCAGCAATAAAAAAAAGCGCGGTCCCAAGGAACCGCGCAATCTGACGAAATATATTGCGAAGCGCCACGCCCGAAACAACCTCCGTAGAGGCCACGCAATCGTTACAGGCGATCCATGGGCACAAAGGCAAACTCCTCTTCATTCTCATCATCCATGTGCCCGGCCATAAGCCGAACAGAGTGCGTAGCGCCGCAAACCTTGCAGCGTAGGCTGACCTCGCGTCAAGCCCGGTGCACATACAGCGCGCCACCGCAATCCGGGCAGCTTACGCCGAAAGACTGGCAGGCTCCGGCTTACGCCGAGGCGAAAACAAACTCATACGCGGCTCCTAGTGGATTTCCAGGGCCGTATTTTTCTCGCCCATGGCAACATACAAGGTGGACAGGGCGGTTTCGTAGTCCGAAAGGGCCTGGGAGAGCTGGGCCTCGCTGGTGCTGACGGCGGCCTGGGCGGTCAGCAGGTCGGTATTGGTGCCAACCTGGGCCTGATACCGGGCCATGGCCATGCGGTACGACTCGCGCGCGGCCTCAACACTTTTCTTGGCCACGCCGATGCGGTCGGCGGCCTCGCGCTGGTTCAGCAACCCCTGCTTGACCTCAAACCCGGCGTTCAGCTTGGTGTTGTCCAAATCCGCGCGCATTTTGGTCACATTCTCGCCCGCGCTTTTGTACTGATTATACGTGCTGCCCCACTGGAAAGTCCACGAAGCGGAAGCGCCAACGGTCCACGCCTCTTTAGAGTTATTGGACAGCGCATTGCTGTTACGCAGAGTAGCGTCGTCGCCCTTCTTATAATAATTGTAATCCGCTCCAACCTGGGGGTACAAACCGCTACCGGTAATTTTCTGATCCTTCTCGGCAATCTGCACGCTCTTCTGGCCAATATAGACATCCGGCCGTCCCTTGAACGCGCGGTCCAGGCACTCGTTCAACGTCAGACCAAAAGGCAAATACGTCAACTCGCCCACGTACTCGACAGGAGCCTCAAGCGGCAGGTTCAGCAAAGAATTGAGCTTAGCGCGAGTGGTATCCAGGCGAGTTTTTAGCCTTCAACTGGGCTTGCTGCGCCGTGGCCAAATCGACCTCGGCCTGCAACACATCCAGTTTCGGCTTCAGGCCCACGTCAAAAAAGGCCTGGGTCACCTTCAACTGAGACTTAAGGCGCTCCACGGAGTCCTCGGCGCTTTTCACATCCATTTTGGCCTTGAGGTGCAACAGGTATTGAGCCTGAATGGCGCTAATGAGCGTCAACTCTGTCTGATACAGCTTGGACTCGTTCTGTTCCTTGGTCAGCTTGGCGCGCTGGAAGCTGGAGAGCAGCTTAAACCCCGTGAACACCGGCTGGTGTATATTCAACTGAGCCGACCACAGGTCCTGTTCACCCGTGGCCACGTTGCCCGACTTGGGCTGAGAGTCATAATGAATAACGCCATAGGTCGCCGTCATCGTGGGCAAAAAATCTGCCATGGCGGCTGTCTCGCTGTATTCTGAGCCCATCAACTGCGCCCGGGCGGAAACCATGGTGGGATTGGCGGCCAGGCCGCGCTCCACGCTCTGCTTCAGGTCCAGGCTGGTAGGAACCGGGGCCGGGGCGTTCTGGTCAGCCTGCTGTGCGGCGCTGGCTGCGGGCTTGGCCTCCTGGGCCAGGCTGACGGCGGGCACGCTCAAACACAGGGCCAAGGTCAACACGGCGGCGACATTGCGGGAAGGTTTACGCATGGTGAAAGTTCCTCGTTCAAAAACTAGGGGGGTCAGGCTTGTTTGTCTGTAGTCTTATCGGACACATTCAAACAGCTGTTTATAGGCCAACGTTGTTTGACATGCAAGGCCCAAGACATTCAACTCGTGGCGCACTCGCTGGGGTCGCCCTGAAGTTTTTCAATGGTATGCGCCACAGCCGGGAGCACGGCTCCCAGGCATTCACGCACAGCCTTAGGGCTGCCGGGTAAATTCAGTAGTACAGCCCCGCCCAGGGTGCCACACACTGCGCGGGAAACAGCGCCATGCGGCGTTTTTGCCAAGCTGGTCACGGTCATGGCCCGCTCAAAACCCGGCAGGCGCTTCTCTATGACGGCAAGAGTGGCCTCCGGGGTTACATCGCGCGGGGCAACTCCTGTTCCGCCGGTGGTGGCAATGAGGTCAAAGCCGTCGTCCAAGGCCAAATGCATCAGCAACGCACGAATGCCACGCTCGTCATCGGGCAGGATGAATCCGCGGGCAAAGGTCAGCGTCATGGCCCCGCGCACCAATTCCTCCACCAACGGGCCGGAGGCATCCACCCTTTGCCCAGCCGAGCCCTTGTCGGACAGGGTGATCCAGGCCAGGGCAAAGCCGGAGCGCGTCACAGACAGGGGGCGCTCCGCCGGGGTGCCCGCCGGGGCGGGTCTCAGCGTTTCCACCAACCAACAGCGGGCGTCCGGGCCGTGGGTCTGGCTGGGGCTCCACACGCTGCCCAGCACGCGGTATTCTTCGCGCTCGCCACGCAGCAGGTGTCCGGCCCTCAGTGGCGGGGCACTCCGTGCGCAGGCCCAGGGCAGCCCGCCCGCAGCAGGCTCGGCCAAGGCGCCGGTGCTGAGAAAAAAACGCTGGCCGTTGTTCTGCCCCACTTGCGGGCCGAAAGAAACCGTCATTTCAGTCATGGTGCGCCTCCAAAAAATCAGGCCAGCAGCACGGCGATGATGCCTGCCAGAAAGATGCCGTCAAAGGTTCCTGCCCCGCCAATGGACAGCAGGGGAGCATCCAGCATGGCCCAGGTGCGGCGGTTGACCATGTGCATCAGGTCCGCGCCGATGAGCGTGCCCAGGCTGCCGGCCATATACGCCGCACGCGGTGCCAAGGACTCATGCCCGGCAGGAGGGGGCCACAAAATGGCGAAGGCCGCCACGCGGCGGCAGCAGCACCGGCACGCCAATGCCGATGCCCGGCAGAGGTTTGGCAAGCAAGTAGCACGCCAGGGAGCACACCAGCACGCACAGCCCCACCCACGCGCTCAACTGCCCGGCCAGGTTCATTTGCCACAGGAACCACGCCGAGAGCAGGCACGGCACGATGCAGCCGCCCACGTTCACGGCCACCACCTGCTCACTCAGCATCAGGTCGTCGGTTTGGGCATGGGCAAAGGGGTTCTGGCCGAAGGGCGATTGGCCAAAGCGCACACGCCCCAACTGGCCGGAGAAGCCGAACACACGGCTGGCCGGAGCCGGGTCGCCGCGCACCAACCGAGTGCAGCGGAACAGCGGCAGATTGAACCTGCTGCCGATGATCGTTGCCAAGAACACCGCCAGTCCCTGCGCTCCCGTTAGCCCCAGCTTTTCAAAGGCTGCGGCCAAAATGCTGACAGGCAAAAAAACGAACAGGCCCAGCAGCAGCATGGCCACAAAAATAACGAGAAACAGAGGCGGAAACATAGGGGGAGGCTCCTTGCCTGGGTGCGGCGCTCGGCGGTTGCCAATGCGCGGGAAATCATAGTATCCGGGCCGTGCAACCGTTACCAATCCCCGGCGGCAATGTAAACCGCGCGACCCAAGGCGTACAGCCCGCACCGCGCACATCCGCCCACACATATTTTACAGCGAGGCGAACATGAAGGGCATCATTCTGGCGGGCGGCTCCGGCACGCGCCTGCATCCGCTTACCCGCGTCATCAGCAAGCAGCTTTTGCCGGTGTACGATAAGCCCATGATCTACTACCCGCTCTCGACCCTGATGCTCGCCGGAATACGCGACATCCTGGTCATTTCCACCCCGGCGGATTTGCCGCGCTTTTCCGAGATGTTGGGCGATGGCTCCAGCCTGGGCCTGAACTTCAGCTACGTTGCGCAGCCCAGCCCGGACGGCCTGGCACAGGCCTTTGTGCTCGGCGCGGATTTCATCGGCAACGACTCCGTGTCCCTGGTCCTCGGCGACAACATCTTCCACGCCCAGGGGCTTTCCCAGGTACTGCGCCGTTGCGCCGCGCCCAAAAAGGGCGGTACCATCTTCGCCTACCCGGTCAAAGACCCGGAACGCTTTGGCGTGGTGGAGTTCGACCACAACAAGAAGGTGCTCTCCATTGAGGAGAAGCCCGCCAAGCCCAAGTCGCGCTACGCCGTCACCGGCCTGTATTTTTATGATAACGACGTGGTGGACATCGCGCGCAGCCTCAAGCCCTCACCGCGCGGCGAACTGGAAATTACGGATGTGAACAACGCCTACCTGAAGCGCGGCGACCTCTCCGTGGAGCTGTGCGGCCGTGGCTGGGCCTGGCTGGACATGGGCACCCACGACTCGCTCTTACGCGCTGCCAACTTTGTCAGCATGGTGCAGGAAAGCCAGAGCCTGCGCATCGCCTGCGTGGAAGAAATCGCCTACCGCATGGGCTACATCGACGCGGCCCAACTGGAAAAGTTGGCCTGCTGCATGCTCAAAAACGATTATGGGCAATATTTGATGGAAGTGCTGCGGGGGTAGAGAATGAATTGCAGCTTCAGGCAAAGGCAATTATTTTTTTTTCGCACGTCTATTCAATACAGCAATCGCATCAGCAAGCTCGTTTCTCATTTCTGCTTGCGCCTTATCGATATTTTTCATTTTCTGTTCCAATTCTTTATTAGTAGCCTCTATTGCTGTAATTTTTTGATCAAAACCAGATATTTTTTTGCTTGAGGTAATCAAATCATATATGAAGACTATGCAACCAAAGGCTGTAAAGTAAGATGCAAAATTTTTTACCCAACTCAACTCAGAACCTGAAACAACCAAAAACACAGTGAAACCAGTTGCAATGATTAAGGGAAACGCCACAATACTTACAACTCTAAAATAATAGAGAAGACTAAAAGCCTTACATAATGCATCAACCTTCAGATACTCTTTCTCCATCCCGGAAATAACTGACTTGATACTAGCAATATCCTTCCCTTGGGCGGTTAACCCATCAAACATTTCATGATACGGCCCAAATGACTGCTGCGTTGGTGTTGTGGGAGATTCAAATTGAGGTTGTCCCATCACAGGATCTCCTCGACAGGCAGATTTATCATGCTTTCCATTTTAAATTTCATCAATGCTTTACAGTCTTTCGATGTAAGTCTTTCAACATAGACAGCTGGTGTATTTATGTCCAGCTGAACATGCACTACTCGCTGTTGTTTGCCTCCATCAGCCATTAGCATTTCTTGCATCTGAACCATGTTATTAATTTCAATCCCATCAAATTTCTCTTTTTTATTAAACCTTACAAGCAACTCTTCCCAATCATTCCACTTATTTTGAATAATTGTTTTTAAAATCCATTTTGTTGGGTTTGCAACTTCAAGAACATACTGCGCTATCAGCCCAAAACGCCCTATGGTGACACTGTTATAGTACTCTAGAATCTTGTTGGCGATAATTAAAAACTCATTACAATCAGAATGCGATTTAATTGCCTGCGTATAATCGACGCGAGATCTAGATATGTTTATAGCAACACCTTTTGATGGCTCATTTGCTTGTACGATTGGCATATCAACAGGGACAGGTAGCCCCTGAGGCAATGGAAATACGCCCGGAGTTTGGGTTATTAAACCACCCAAGATTGAATTCAGCGCCATGTATTCTGCCAACGCATCCGACCGCAACGGCAAATCAATTAACGCAATCTGCAAAGACACCAACCTCTGGCCCATATATCGCTCCTTGCTTGTACTCGGGAAACAATAGACGAAGACATAAAGAAACGCAACAATTATAGCCCCAATACAACTAGTCTATGAGGCCCAATTAAG
>Ga0183099_1000911_pt1 | contig 18621 bp, 14 predicted proteins | sample Biomet1_FD_127788 | JGI IMG/M metagenome (GOLD analysis project Ga0183099, IMG submission 127788) | Microbial communities from bioreactor (seeded with anoxic lake sediment) at LBNL, California, USA - Biofuel metagenome 1 | ecosystem: Engineered > Bioreactor > Anaerobic > Unclassified ... | reverse complement strand
CCACGATGTTCAGTCAGTTCGGTCTGCATAACACCTATTTGGGGTTGATTTTACCGGGTCTCTCCGCGCCATTTGGTGTGTTCCTGATGACGCAGTTTTTTAAAGCCATTCCGAAAGAGATCGATGAAGCGGCGCTATTAGACAATGCCTCCCGCTTTAAAATTTTCTGGAAAGTGCTGCTACCATTGACGCTGCCAGCGCAAGCCACGCTGGGCATTCTGACCTTCCTAACGTCCTGGAACGATTACTTCTGGCCGTTGATCTCTGCAACGCAAAAAGAGATGTTCACGCTGACCGTCGGTATTGCCTCTTCACAGTCTAATTTCGCGCAGAGTGAGGGGCTGGGTTTCCTCTCATCGCAGGCCATTTTTTCCGCCATTCCTATCATCATTGTCTACATCTTTTTCCAAAAACACATTGTTACGGCAGTGTCAGGAGGTGCAGTGAAACAATGAGCAACCATAAACAACAGACGCAGTAAAAAACCGGTGCGATCACACAACAAGACAACAACAAAATAACGAGAAAGGCTCTCGTTTAAGAAGGAATGAACAATGAAATACTCACGTGTTTTTGTCAGCATTACATTAGCTTCGTTACTCACTACTACTAGTGCATTTGCTGCCACTAACTTACATCTGCAGCGCTTCTTTGGCGCCTGCGATGCAGAATACGGTAAAAGTACCGATGTCAGCGCCGCCGAAGGCGAATGCGGCATCATGACCACCTTGATCAATAAATTCAGTGCGGAACATCCTGACATTGATGTGAAAGTGTCAACGGTGGAATGGCCAGGCTATGATCAGCTCACTGCGCAAATGGCGTCGAAAACACCGCCCGATCTGGTGACCATGCATAACTCGGTGATCGCGGATTATCAATCACGTGAGCTGATATTGCCGATCGATGATCTTTTGGCCTCTAAGCAGGTTGATTCATCGCGCTTCACGCCAACGGCCCTGAATGGCGTTGTTCGTAACGACAAAATGTATGGTTTGCCGATTGATACATGGACAATGCTGTATCACATCAATACCAAATTGATGAAGCAGGCCGGGCTTATCGATGCTGCCGGAAAACCGATTTTGCCGAAGAGTGCCGATGAATTATTGAAGCAGGCCCGCGAGTTTAAAAAAGCGACCGGCAAACCTTATTTCATCCAGATTTTATCTAATGAAACTGCGGCTTACGCGCGTCTGTTTTATACCTACATGTTCCAGCAGGGTGCTGAGATATTTAAAGATCCAACGCACATACAACTGAACACGCCGGAAGCTAAAAATATTGTAAGCTTGTTCAAACAAATTTATGACGAAGGTTTGACCACCAAAAATATGGATTACCCTGCCACTGTTTCTGCATTTTCTAATGGGGAAGGCGGTATATTACTGAATGGTAACTGGTTGCTCGGCACGTATGACGCAGAGTCGCATAAAGCAAAAAGCGCACTCTATAACAGCTATGCCGCGTATCCCTATCCACAACTGTTCGGTGCGAAAGCCGCAACCTATGTGGACGGTCATTCATGGGTAATGCCAAATAAAGAACACAGTAAAGACGAATTAGCTGCGATTGCTGCGTTCTACAAGTTCATGGCCGACAACGATTATCAGTGGTCACGTACCGGGCATTTACCAAGTGTGAAAGCGGTGTTGGATAAACCTGAATTCAAGGCATTGCCACAGCGTCTTAATTTGATGGAAGTAACCAAGATTGGCACCGGGTTACCAAGTAAAGTTGAGCGGCAGTTTGCCATTCAGGACATCATTGGCGAAGAGCTGGCTGCGGCCATTACCGGCGCCAAAGATGTTGATGCAGCACTGGCTGATGCAGAGTCGCGGGTGAACGAGATGCTGGCGAATCTGTAATAAAAAGGTGGATTGTCTGAGTCAGCGTCGTTTGAACTGAGCTCTGAATCGAATTTTAGCTGTAGAAATAGATAGGCACACAATGCGTAAAAAGAAAGTAACAATGGGTGATATAGCGACTGCGGTTGGGGTGTCTCAACCGACGGTATCTGCCATCTTAAATGGCTCTGATAGCATCAAAGTATCAGACGCAACACGCATTAAGGTGCTGAATAAGGCCAAAGAGTTGGGCTATGCGCTTAAACAGACGGTGCGCCACGGCAATACACATCCTCGTATTGCCTTAGTGGTGAACAGCCTGAATATGCATGATCCCTTTATCAATGCTATTTCCGCAGCTAAAACCAGATCTTGGGAATTAGATTATCTTCTGGTCGTTTTCGACTTTGAAGAAGACGAAGAGATGAAGCAGGCAATCTATTCAGAGATAGAAGAGGGTAATTATCAAGGGCTGATATTTGCTTCCAATACACCGAAGTCGATATCGCCTTTGGTGGGGGCGCCAGCGATCCCAACCGTGATGCTGAACTGTTTCTGTGAGACGCCAAGCGAGATCCCTGCGGTGGTTGCTGCCGATTTTCTTGGTGGCTATCGCGCCACTAATTATCTGATTTCGCAGAATTACCATTATATTGCCATGATCACCGGTGAAAGCTGGTCTGAATCATCGATCCAGCGCCAGAAAGGCTATCAGCAGGCGTTGGTGAATGCCGATATTCCTTCTCATCCTGATTGGATCGTGGAAGGGAACTGGTCGGTGAAACAAAGTTATCTGGAAACGCTGAAATTATTGGAATTAACCCCTCGGCCAGACGCTATTTTCTGCGCCAGTGACCTGATGGCCGTCGGCTGTTATCAGGCTATTGCGAAAAAAGGCTTAACCATTCCCAATGATATTGCGGTGATGGGTTATGACAACCAATTACTGGCCAGCGAGTTAACACCAAGCCTGAGCTCTATCGATTTACCTTACGATGAAATGGGTAGAAAGGCGGTGGAGTTGATCTGCAAAGTGCCGATGGAAGAGGCGTTGCCACTGATCAAGATTGAAGGTGAATTGTATGTTCGGGAATCAACCTAGACATTAAATTCAGCACTGTTTTTTAATGCAGTCACTTATTTTTTATGCACCTATATGGGTGATGGGTTTCTGCATTCAAAAATCAGATTTAGAGCATATAAGATTTTTAGCTATTCCTATTTTAATGGATTTCATCTGTTTTATTTTTGTTTTAGGCAATGGAGCTATGAAAATGAAAATTATGAACCCTGTTATTGAACAACGCGCCGATCCACATATTTATTTGCATACCGACGGTTATTATTATTTTACTGCTTCGGTGCCCGAATATGACCGTATAGAATTACGCAGAGCACGTGAGTTGAATGAATTAAAGGCAACCAGCGCAATTATTACTGCATGGCATAAACCCGATAGTGGGCCGTATAGCGATCTGATCTGGGCACCGGAATTACATTTTATAAATAACCAATGGTTTATCTATTTTGCCGCCGCACCAAGCCGGGAAATAAAAGACGATGCGTTTCAGCATCGGATGTATGTGATTGGTAATGCCAGTGAGAATCCGCTGGATGGTGCGTGGCAGTTTCTAGGACAGGTAGAAACTGGCATAGATGCTTTTTGTCTCGATGCCACCACGTTTACGCATAACGACAAACTCTATTATCTCTGGGCGCAGAAACATCCGGATATTCGGGGTAATTCCAGTCTCTACATTGCAGAAATGAAAAGCCCGACGGAATTGCTTTCTCAGCCGGTGTTAATCAGCAAACCAGAACTTGATTGGGAAACCCGCGGTTTTTGGGTTAATGAAGGCCCCTCCGTTATAAAACGCAATGGCCGCATTTTTGTCAGTTATTCCGCCAGTGCGACAGATGAAAATTATTGCATGGGCTTGCTCTATATTGATCAAAATGACGATTTATTAAACCCGAATTGCTGGCATAAAAGCCCACAGCCGGTATTTCAAACTTCTTGGGAAAAACGTATTTTTGGCCCTGGTCATAATAGCTTTACTCAAACCAAAGATGGGAAACAAGATTTATTGGTTTACCATGCCCGCAATTATACGGAAATTGAAGGCGACCCATTGTGGGATCCTAATCGTCATACTTGCATCCAAACTTTTACCTGGAATGAAGATGGTTTCCCGGTATTTGGCACACCGCAAACATGTCACGCTTAGCGCTTATATATAAATAATAGCGTGCTCCGCTACATTTAATGATGAGGCTCTTTGATTGGTATAAACTAAGATAGTTATTCCGGCAAAGAGCTTTGATTTAGCCCGATATATTTCTCACCGCTCGATCTGCCGACCATCTTTCCAGACGAAGCCCTTACCCTGCAGATTATTCTTTCCCGCCGTTTGTTGACGTGACATTCCATCGTGGAATGATGAAATGTGATGCGCTGTCGTAAGCGGGTCACAGTTTTAGCGTACATGATTGCCAATCAGAGACTATGATTTTTATTAGATAATAAAAAGAGCGGGCTAAAAATGCATTCTTCAGCAAAAACACAATTGTTTCTGGCAATTCTTTTTCCTGTGCTTGCCGTTACCATTCAGTTGCTTCTCTGGACCTGGATTGAACCGTTTGTCTGGTTTCTTTTCTTTCCTGCCGTATTTTTTAGCTCAAGAGCTTCAGGCCTAAAAGGTGGCATGCTCGCCACCGTGCTATCTCTGCTGTGCGTTTGGTATTTCTTTGTGCCGCCGAGATTCTCCTGGGAAATTGCCAGAACCAGCACTATTTGGTCTATGGCCGTGTTTATGATTATGGGCTATTTGATCGGCGAATCGCAGGAACGCCTGCGGCAGGCTAACCAGCGTATAGAAAATGCGTTAGAACAGTCGCGACTCGCAAAGGCACGTATCGATGAGCTTTATCAACAAACACTGGAATTGGATGAACTGAAAACCCATTTTTTCTCTAATGTCAGCCATGAACTGCGAACACCGCTGACCCTGATTATCGGGCCCGTGGAAAAAATGCTGGCAGACCCCAGCATTAGCCAGACACAGCGACATCATTTGGATGTCATTGAACGCAATGCCCGCTTTCTTTATCGCCATGTTTCCGACTTGCTTGATGTCGCCAAGTTAGAAGCGAAACGCATGAACCTGCAATATGCCGTAGTGGATCTTGCCCATATTGTCCGGCTGTCGGCGTCCTTTTTTGAAAGCATGGCAACCGATCGGAAGATTAATTACCGACTCAATACCCCCAAACAGCTCACCGCACAGATGGATGGCGAAAAAATACAACGTATTTTGCTGAACTTATTATCCAATGCTTTTAAGTTTGCTCCTGATGGTGGTGCGATTGATATCGTTTTATCTGAGCTGAATGGAAAGGCGATCATCGAAGTAAGTGATACGGGGCCTGGTGTTCCTGATGATATGAAACAGGCTATTTTTGAACGCTTCCGGCAAGTGGACGGCCGTTCCGCCCGTCAGCATGGCGGCACCGGTTTAGGGTTAGCGATTGTTAAGGAATTTGTCAGTTTGCATGGCGGGGAAGTGACCTGCATTGATGCCGCAGGCGGTGGAACGTTATTCCGGGTTGAGTTGCCGTTATTGGCACCGGCAGGCAGCGTCATCAGCGATGTGTCACTCACTGTAGACTATATTTTGGAACAACAAGCGGTTGATGAGTTGAATCAGGAGCATACAGTCAATCGAACACCATCGGGGTCTGGCAATGCTGCAGTCGAAAATAAATCATTGATTTTGGTAGTAGAAGATAACCCTGACATGAATGCCTATTTGGTCGCATCGCTGGCAGAAACCTACCAGGTGGAAAGTGCGCTTGATGGTGCTGAGGGGTTACAAAAAGCCTTAGCATTTAAGCCCGATTTAATTCTTTCCGACTTGATGATGCCCAAAATGAGCGGTGACCAGATGATTCGCGCGTTACGGCAACATCCCGAAATGATGGATACGCCGATCGTGTTATTGACCGCGCGGGAAGACGATGAATTACGCATTAAGATGCTGCAAGCCGGGGTGCAAGAATATCTGACGAAACCATTTTCTACCAAAGAAGTACTGGCGCGGGTAGATAGTATATTGGCTACAAGACAACGAAGCATTGATGAATTAAAACGCAGTGAAAAACGTTTCCGATTGTTATTTGAAACCATGCAGGAAGGTTTTTTTGTTGCAGAAGCCGTTACTGATAGTAATGGTGAAGCAGTTGATTGGCGGTTCTTAGATGTAAACCCGGCACATACCAAAATCATCGGGTTAAAAAAGGAAGATGTTATAGGCCATACTATTCTTGAGTTGTTCCCCGGATTAGAGGCTTACTGGCTAAAGGCATATAAACACACGGCTTTTACTGGTGAGCCTGTTCATCTGGAAGGGCTGGTCAACGTGAATGGTCGATATTATGAGAACTCATTGTATTCACCGCGCCGGGGGCAATTTGCCTGTATCTTTAGCGATATTACCGAGCGCAAATTAGCAGAAGAACAAATACGTCAACTCAATGCGGAGTTAGAAGTGCGGGTTGATCAACGCACGACGGAACTGAAAGCAGCAAATCAGGAATTGGATGCCTTTGCCTATGCGGTATCTCATGATCTGCGTGCGCCGTTACGCGCCATGAGTGGTTTTTCTCAGGCATTGACGGAAGATTATGGCGATAAATTAGATGATGCTGCTCGTGATTATATCAATGAAATTAGCATTGCCAGCCGGAGAATGGGCGATCTGATTGATGGCATATTGACGCTATCGCGTTGTACGCGCGGTGAGTTACGCCGAGATAATGTGGATATTTCCGCCATGGCAACGCGTTTATTGAAAGAAATAGCACGTGCTGAACCTGAAAGAAAACTGAGATGGCAGGTGGATAATGAGCTGAAAGCATACGGCGATGAGCGTATGTTGGAAGCAGTCATGCGTAACTTACTGGGCAATGCCTGGAAATACAGTGCCAAAAAAGCAGATGCTGAGATCAGGGTTTATGCGACGACAATTGCAGGCCAGTCGGGGTTCTGTATTGCAGATAATGGGGCCGGTTTTGACATGGCACACGCTGATCGTTTATTTAAACCATTCCAACGTCTGCATCGACAAGATGAGTTTACTGGCATGGGTGTTGGGCTTGCGACAGTACAACGAATAATCCATCGTCATGGTGGCAATATTGAGGCAATGGCAAAACCGGGAGAGGGCGCAACTTTTTGTTTCACATTACCCACGGGATATGAAATGGAGAAGAAAGCATGAGCATATTACTGGTTGAAGATAACCCGCAAGATGAAAAGCTGATATTGCGCTCGCTTAAAAAAATGAATCTGGCTAATCAGATCGACGTTGCTCGTGATGGCCAGCAAGCCTTAGATTATCTGTTTCAGGAAAATGAATTTGCCAGTCTGAAAGGCGACCCATTACCCACTGTTGTTTTGCTGGATATCAATTTGCCGCGCGTAAATGGTTTAGAAGTGTTAGCTAAATTGCGCGATAACCCGCGTACCAAATTGCTTCCTGTCGTGATTTTAACCTCTTCCGATGATGAACGAGACCGTCTTAAAAGTTATGAAAATGGTGCTAACAGCTTCGTTAATAAGCCACTGGAATTCAGCGAATTTGCTGAAACTGTCGCCCGGTTAGGGGTTTATTGGTTGATCACCAACAAACCTGCACCCATTGGAATATGACAATGAAGAAAAATCTGTCAATTCTTGCGATTGAAGACTCATCAGCTGATTTTCGTCTGATCGAACGACACTTGCGGTTGGCTGGTTTGAGCGCACAGTGCACCCGGATTGAAACACTGGATGAGCTTTATTCATGCATTAGATGCGGGTGGTTGGGACATTATTCTCTCTGATTACAATGTACCGCAGCTTAATTTTGAAAACGATTTGGCTCTTATTCGCCAGCGTTTACCTGATACGCCAGTGATTTTAGTGTCAGGTAGCATCGGTGAAGAAAAAGCCGTTGAGTTATTGCAACTGGGCGTATGGGATTTCTTACTGAAAGACAATCTCACCCGTCTAGTGCCCTCTATCGAGCGCTGTTTACGCGAGGTCGCAGATCGCTTTGCCCGTAAAACAGCAGAAAAAGAACTCAGCGAACAGCAACAATTATTAACGGTTGTGGTTGAAGGCTCGACCGATGCCATCTTTGTAAAAGACCGGCAAGGGCGTTATTTACTGGTCAATCAGGCCGCATCGCGGTTTGTCGGTAAACCTGCTGAACAGATGATTGGTCACGATGACAGTTTTATTTTTCCAGCTGCCATTGCGACTGAAATAATGGCCATTGATAAAGCCATTATGAGTTCGGGTAAAACACAAACGCATGAAGAATACGTCACGACTCTTTCTGGTGAGCAGCTGATCTTTAATGTGACCAAAGGGCCCATGCTTGATTTCAACGGTCAGGTATCAGGGTTATTTGGTATCTCTCATAACATCACAGAGCGAAAAAAACGTGAACTTGCGTCGATAGAGAGTGAGTCTCGTTTTTCTACCGTGTTTAATAGAAATCCGCTGGCGATAGGTATCAGTAATTATGCATCAGAGAAATTTATTGATGTGAATGAGGCCTATCTACAGTTATTTGGTTATGAACGAAATGAGGTTGTTGGTCATACAGCTACAGAACTTAAATTGTGGGTTTACCCGGAAGAGAAAGCCCGCATGTATATGTCTCTCTCTGAACATGGACAAATACAAAATCAGGAGTTTATGTTCAGAACTAAAGCCGGTGAGATTGGCGATGGCTTACTTTCTGCTGAGTTGATCAATATTGGTGGTGAGCAATGTGTGCTTCGTATGTTGTCTGACATCACTGAGAAAAAGAAAGCACAACGGGTGATTGATTATCTGGCTCACCATGATGCCTTAACCGGCTTACCCAATCGTTTGTTGGTTCGCGATCGCGTAGAGCAGGCAATCGCCGCCGCCAAAAGAGATAATCATAAAATAGCCTTACTTTTTATGGATTTAGATAACTTTAAATCTATAAACGATTCTTTAGGGCATGCAAGCGGTGATGTGTTGTTGGAGGTGATTTCTCATCGCTTGCGTGAGTCTATCAGAGGCACTGACACCGTTAGCCGGTTTGGTGGTGATGAGTTTTTGGTTGTGTTATCACATATTACAGCCAGTGATTCGGTTATTGCGGTCTGCTCTAAAATTCTGGAAGACATTACCAAACCGGCCAGAATTGATGGGCATGAACTTTCCACCTCATGCTCAATTGGGGTGACAGTTTACCCGGATGATGGCGACGATTTTGATACTTTGTTGCGCAAAGCAGATTCGGCCATGTATTACGCCAAAGATGCGAAAGGAAATACCTATCGCTTTTTTGACAGCAAGATGAATGCAGATGCAATTGAACGGGTCGGGTTACGCAATGGTTTACGTATTGCCTTAGAGCGCAACGAATTTGTATTGCATTATCAGCCGCAAATTGATCTGTCGAGTGGTGCCGTGATCGGCGCTGAAGCCTTGATCCGCTGGCAACATCCGGAGTTAGGGCTCTTACCGCCAGGTAAATTTATTACGCTTGCCGAAGACAGCGGTCTTATTGTGCCGATTGGTGAATGGGCTTTGCGTGAGGCATGCCGTCAGGCAATGGCTTGGCGAGAACAAGGCTTACCTGATTTGGTTATGGCCGTTAATCTCTCTGCTATTCAGTTCCGGCGCGGTAACTTAGACGAAACAGTTATTTCTGCATTGAAAGATTCTGGTTTAGATCCGCAATTTCTTGAGCTGGAATTAACAGAGTCGATCCTGATTGGCGACACCGAAAATGTCTTACAAACCGTACAACGCCTAAAAACGCTGGGCATCAAATTATCGCTGGATGATTTTGGTACTGGTTATTCCAGTCTGTCTTATCTGAAGCGTTTCGCTGTCGATAAAGTAAAAATTGATCAGTCATTTATTCGCGATATGGATAAAAACCCGAGTGATGCAGCGATTGTGCGTGCCATCATTCAAATGTCCAAAAGTTTAGGTTTACGTACCATTGCGGAAGGTATTGAAGAAGAGCACTTGATCAAATATTTGCAGATTTATCATTGTGATGAAGCACAAGGTTACTATTACAGCCGACCAATCTCGTCAGAAGATTTTGTCCGATGGGTGCTGGCATCACAGAAGTATTAGATCAAGGCCGAGGTGATTGATATACCTATGGAGGAGCAGCCATATCGATCTTCCCCTGACTTGATACTTCGACCGTTATCTGTACAGTGGGTTGTATGTGCTTAATTAAATGTTCGGCACAATTCATTTAGCATTTCTGCCCGTTGCATGACTTTGTGGCTGTTAATATCAATGGCTTTGATTTGCTCCAGATTAGCTTCACCTAACTCTGTTAATTCATTAATATTTTTGGTGACATCGGCTAATGCAACACCTTGTTCTTGTGCCGCCGCTGAGATTTGTGCCGCGTAATCCGTCATTTGCCCCAGCTCTGATACTACTTGCTCCATTTGTAATGAGCTGGCATCGGTGTGTTGCACACAGGCGCGGGTTTGTTCCAGATTGGCCGCCATGATTTTTTCCCAGGCAGTCATGATGTGTTGAATATGCGTAATGCTAGCTTGTATTTGTGCTGTAGCTTTCTGTGTTCTAGTTGATAGTGTTCTGACTTCATCAGCAACGACAGCAAATCCTCTGCCTTGTTCGCCGGCCCGAGCGGCTTCAATCGCCGCGTTTAATGCCAGCAGATTAGTTTGTTCAGCAATACCCTGAATTTCACTCATCACGCCGCCAATATGATTAGCTTCCTCTACCATTTTGGTGGCTGATTCCGTTGCCTGTTCTGCTTGCTTGGCAAGTTGCTGAATTTGTTTTTTGGCATCGGATAAATGGCTTCCTGCATCATTACAATGTTCAGATGCCGTGTTGACATAATCAGACGTGCTGACGGTGGAACGCGCGATTTCCGCTGCAGCCTCGGTCAATTGCGTAACGGCTGCAGCAATTTGTTGCAGACTCGCTTCTTGTTGATCTATATCGTTTTTCGCTTTGTCTGTGGCACTAAACAGTCTGCCGGCCAGTGTTTGTAAAACACCGGTGGAGTCTTGCGTGCGACCCAAAACTGTTCTGATGCGGGCCTGCCAGTGTTTCAGGTGAAAATCGGCAATACTGGACAGGTCGGTGCCAGAATAAATGTGTCGGGTGATGCTGTCATATTCCGTTGCCAAAGAGCGCAAAAACTGAGGAATAGTGATCAAATGTGGGTAAAAGCAGATAGCCAAAAGTAAAAAAGAAAGGAAACACCAAACCGCAGTCAGCCACCCGGCAACAAAGTACGCGGAAATAACGCTGGCAGTTGATAAGAACAAACCAAGTAACGGGCGATAATCCTGCCATGAAAAGGCGATCTTTTTATTTAGCCTTTCCCGCTCATGCAATTGCGCATAGATTTTTTCAGCTCGGCTTTTATCTTCTGGATCTGGTTTAACCCGGACAGATTGATAACCAACGATATTTTTATCTTCGTAGATGGGCGTTACATAGGCATCAACCCAATAAAAATCGCCGTTTTTACAGCGATTTTTGACAATCCCGCGCCATGCTTTACCTTCTTTCAGTTTTTGCCACAGGTCGCGAAAGGCGGTTTTAGGCATATCGGGGTGTCGGATCACGTTATGAGGCAAACCGACTAATTCGTCTAGCGTATAACCAGAAACAGATAAAAAAGCCGTATTGGCATAGGTGACATAGCTTCGTAAGTCAGTGGTTGAGACTAACTGCACATCAGCGGGGAAGGTGACTTCCTTACCGACTTGAGAAAAATCAGATGTATTCATATGCGTATCCCATGCTTATTATCATTTAAGAATCGAAGACAATTTCATATCTGTCAAAGATCTAGGCGATAAAAGATGGAGTCTTGATCTACCTTTCAATAACTAATGGTTTATCAGTTAAGCATAAGTTACAGCTAATCTTTACCACTGCGCCAAATAGAAATTAGCACCCAAATCCCACCACTGACGGCAGTGATAAACCCAAGTAACCCAAGCGTTGATAACCCATTTGATGATGAATTGCTCTCGCTACTTGCTACGATGGCTGAACCAATAATCAATGCAGCGGTAATAATACTGAGAGACAAACGGCTTACAGCCCGGTCGATTTTTTCACCAAAATGCTTCAGCGGAAGCACTTCGACCTGGATCTGTAATCTGCCGCGTCGGGCAGAGCGCAGCAGACGACTCAGATCTTTCGGCAGACTGGCTATCAGACTAAACGAGTCGACTAACGAGCGCCAACCCCGCTTAACCAAAGCATCAGGGGAAGCATGAGCAACAAGGACCTGTTCCAGTGCATGTGCAGTTGCGTTAGTCATATCAAAGGCAGGGTTGAGCTGTCGGCCAAGCCCTTCAAGCGTAATAAAGGCTTTGATCAACAACGCCAAATCTGGCGGTAACGTGAGGCCATGATCACGTAATATCGCAACCAGCTCAGACAACATACGCCCAATATCTAGTTTTTGTAGCTGCACACCATGATATTGGTCGACAAAGGCGTCTATTTCGATGAGCAATGAGTCATTGCTGGTTTCTGCATTATCACTCCAGTCGAGTAATACATCCGAGACGGCCACTGCATCATGACTGACCAGACCATGCAGTAACATAGCGAGTTGAAAACGTCGCTCTTCCGATATGCGCCCGACCATCCCGAAATCAATGATGGCAATACGATTTCCTGGCAAATAAAAGAGATTACCGGGGTGCAAATCAGCATGGAAAAAACCGTCTTCTAAAATCATTTTAAGAACAGCATCCGCGCCGCGCTGGGCTAACAGCGTTCGATCTAAACCTGCAGCATCCAGTGCTGCCAGGTCTCGGCCGGGAATGCCCTCTATATAGTCCTGCACATTCAACCGTTCGCAGGTCCACGCCCAGTAGATTTTGGGGATAACTATTTCTGGATGAGCGGAAAAATTGTAGGTCATCCGCTCCGCACTGCGCCCTTCAGAAGAAAAATCCAACTCCCGGCGTAATGACAGTGTGAATTGCCGCACCACTTCCCGTGGTTTATAGCGGCGCAGATCCGGCGCTTCAGATTCAATGATCTCAGCCAGCCGTTTAAGCAGACGCAAGTCAGCTTCAACAAGCGGACGAATGTCTGGTCGCCGTATTTTGAGAATAACGGGTGTGCCATCCGCTAGCCAGGCTCGGTGCACCTGTGCCAGCGATGCAGCCGCTAATGCATCAACTTCCAGCCGGGGGAAAATATCCTCTGGTGGCTCCCCCAGATCTTCCGTCAGTTGTGCTCTGAGTTCTGAAAACGGAACAGCAATTGCGGCATCTTGCAGTTTACTGAATTCAGCAATCCATTCAGGGGGAAACAAGTCAACCCGAGTCGCTAAGATCTGTCCCAGCTTAACGAAACTTGGACCCAATTCCTCCAATGCTCGTCTTACCCGGGCCGGCGATTCCAGTCGGGCTAAATCTTCAGGCACATGCCAATGTAGTGCCCGGCCAGTGCGTTCCAGCACGCCCGCCATGCCGATACGACGAACCAGATCGCCAAAACCATATCGGATGAGAACCGCTGCAATATCATGCAGACGTCCTAAATCGCGGACAGCGCTGATCGCTTGCCACAGCATTAATCACCTCGTTCAGATGAAGATGAATCATAAGGCTTCTCTGGTTTTGATTGCAGTCGTTCAGCAATACCGCTAAGCACACCTGCTGCGAGACTGGCAAATAAGGCTCCTTCTGTTCGCAGAGTTTTTGTTCCTGCAGCGACTTGCTTGCGGGCTGAATGGGTAATGATATGGGTGAGTTGTGACACAGCCGATTCCACTCGTTCGCCAACCGACGTGCCACTGAGTCGGGCATGCTGCGCTAAATCATGTAAGGTAGTTTTAGCGATTCCCGATGCGTGTTGTGCCGCATTACTGAGTGTTTCAATAAACAGCGATTCGAGTGTTGCAAGGTCGGCTATCGTTTTTTTCAGGCCTTGCTGTGAAAATTCACTGGTACGATCTGCCGCTTCTTTTAGTGCTAATTGGGTCGCTTCTGCGGCGGTCGCTAATGCATCATCGAGACCTTGCATTGCATCCTTAAGTAATCTGGCTTCATCCTCAACATGGCTGGCTGCACCTTGTTGTGCGCCCTTTACCACAGCAATCACGATCTGTTTGAGCGCGTCATAGTCCAGTTTGCTGCCGGAAAAGGCATTGAGCGTTATTGCTCTTACCTGTTCTGATACTGCGGCTGTATTCTGTTCCAGAACAGATTTAACCAATTGCTCTATTTCTTCTACCGTAGAGGCTTTTTTTTCTCCGTTTTCATTTGCCTGAAGAATTTTGTCTATTTCCGCTTCAGCTGCTATCCAATCCTCCTCAATATTACCGCCGGTAAAACCGCGTTTTTCTGCACGGAAATAAGCCGCTTCAGCGATCATCTGATAACGCGCTTTCGCACTAATCGGTGGAGGGTTTTCTGTAACAGCGTCTGGTTCGACATTCTTTGTAATGGTGGGTTTAGATTTGCGCATGATCACTTCCTCTATTAAGAAGGATTGAATAGTGAGTCGTAACTAAATGAATGCTTAATAAAAACTGTAGATGTAACGACCCGCTACAGCAACTTTTCAGAGGGAGATAAGGCAGATTATGCGTGTGCAGTTGTCATTAAAAACAGATCATGAATGAGATATATTGTCTGCAGATTGAACAGTGCTCGCTTCTGGAGACACTTCGCCTGTGAACTCTGGGGTTATTTGTCTTTCCGGTTTAAACGTATTCATTCTGAGCAGATGGACAGTAACACCGAGCGCGATAATCAATAACAGCAGCTGTACCCACCCATGTGAAACTACAAACAAAGCGGAATAGCTAATGGTTAGCCATAGCAAGCTCAATGCGATAACTTTTTGTTTGAGTAACATACCGCGGCCTTCCCGATAATTGCGGATATATTCACCAAACCAGCGATTCGTCATCAGCCAGTTATAAAAGCGTTCGGAGCTGCGGGAATAGCAGTAAGCCGCCAGAAGCAGAAAAGGTGTTGTCGGTAATAAAGGCAGAAAAATACCCAAAACGCCTAAAATAACGCACATTGTACCAGCAACAATCAGCAATATTTTAATCGGGCTTTTCATCTGACAGCACCCTCTCCGGTTAACTTCGCGGCATCGCTGCTTATCCCGCATCGTGTTTCAACAACAACTCATTATCAATCGGAATGAACTTTGCGGCAGCGTTGATCAATGAATGCGAGGTATATTTCGACACACCATAAACCTCAACCAAGGCATCGTATTCCCGGTGGATTTTATTCACCAATAAATCAAAATCACCATCACCGGATGCTAATACAACAATATCGGATTTTTTTGCATATTCCATCGCATCCAGCGTAATCCCCACATCCCAGTCGCCTTTGGCTGTGCCATCAGCGCGTTGTATAAACGGCTTCAGTTTTACCTCAAAACCGATTGCTCTGAGAATGTTTTGAAATTGCCGCTGTTTTTCATCGCCCCGATCGATTGCATAAGCAATCGCTTTTACAACTTGTCGTTCAAAGGTCACTGCTTCCCAAAACGCGTTATAGTCAAAGTTACATCGATGTGCCTGCTTTGTTGTGTAGTATATATTTTGTACATCAACCAGAATGACTACGCTTTTCATGAAATTCCTAAACCTAAATATAGTTCGCACACACCATTCCCACAGGGAAACGATAGCGTAATTTAAGCAAGAGACCTATTAAATACACACGGCAACCGTGAGTTAAGTATCAGATGAATCGATTTTAGACATTCCCACACTTAGTTATGGATCTCTTCTGCAATGTCACTCAGGGCAATTCTGGGATCCATATCAAAAATGTGTAACCGGTTACTGAAACCGGTTTCAAAATGTCGTATAGTTAGTTCAGACACACCATAAGGGAACAATGAGGGTTTAACTATGAAGAAAATATTTCTCTGCTGCGCTGCCGGCATGTCTACCAGTATGGTGGTAAATAAAATGAAGCAGGCGGCTGCTCAGAAAGGCGTTGAAGCAGAAATTATCGCTGTCGCGATGGAAGAATTCGACGCCACATTGGCGAAGTTTGACTGTTGTCTGCTAGGGCCGCAAATCAAATATAAATTTGATGAATTCAAGAAAAAAGCTGACGCTGCCGGTAAACCGATCGCAGTTATTAACAGCATGGATTACGGCATGATGCGCGGCGATAAGATCCTTGCCGATGCGCTCGCGATGATGGCATAAGTCCGCTTCAGCTCAAGAAAAGAACAGTAACAACCGCATTAATTATCATTAAATATTATGTAAGGAAGTAAATGATTATGGTTAATCAGTTACCAAAAGATTTCTTGTGGGGTGGGGCGGTTGCAGCACATCAGGTTGAAGGTGGCTGGAACGAAGGTGGTAAAGGCGCCAGTATTTGTGATGTGCTATCTGGCGGCTCACACACTGTCGATCGTGTCATCACCGGCGAAATCAAAGAAGGTGTCTATTATCCAAACCATGAAGCGACCGACTTCTATCATCACTATAAAGAAGACGTAGCCTTATTTGCTGAAATGGGTTTTAAATGCTTCCGTACTTCTATTGCCTGGACGCGGATTTTCCCGAATGGCGATGAAACCAAACCAAATGAAGCTGGTTTACAGTTTTATGATGATCTGTTCGACGAACTGCTGAAATATGGTATCGAACCTGTGATCACGCTGTCTCATTTTGAGATGCCAAATCACTTGGTGAAAGAGTACGGTGGCTGGACTAACCGTAAGGTCATTGATTTCTTTGTGCATTATTCCGACACCGTAATGCGTCGTTATAAAAACAAAGTTAAATACTGGATGACGTTTAACGAAATCAACAACCAGAAAAACCACGAATATCCGCTGTTTGGTTACTGCTGTTCTGGCGTCGTGTTTAATGACTATGAGCGTCCGGAAGAAGTGATGTATCAGGTTGTGCACCATGAGCTGGTGGCCAGTGCGAAGGTCGTTAAACTGGGCCATGAGATCAATCCTGATTTCAAAATCGGCTGCATGATTTCGTTTGTACCGCTATATCCGTTCTCATGCCATCCTGATGACATGATGTACGCACAGGAATCTATGCATGATCGCTTCCTGTTCGGTGATGTGCATATGCGTGGCGAATATCCGGCTTATGCACTGAAAGATTGGGAACGTAAAGGTTACAACATCAAAATGGAACCGGAAGATGCACAGATCCTGAAAGAAGGTTGCTGTGATTACGTTGGTTTCAGCTACTACATGTCAAATGCAGTCAAAGCTGACGCGGTTGCTTCCGGTAATGGTATCAGTGGTTTTGCTGGTAGCGTGAAAAATCCACATGTTGGAGCTTCTGACTGGGGATGGCAGATTGATCCGGTCGGTCTGCGTTACTCACTGAATGTGCTTTATGAGCGTTATCAGAAACCACTGTTTATCGTTGAGAACGGTTTTGGTGCAATTGATAAAGTGGAAGCGAACGGTGAGATCAATGATGACTACCGCATTGACTACCTGAAAGCGCATGTTGAAGAGATGAAAAAAGCCGTCACTATTGATGGTGTTGATCTGATGGGCTATACCCCATGGGGTTGTCTGGATTGCGTATCATTCACTACCGGTGAATACCGCAAGCGTTACGGCTTTATCTACGTAGATAAAAACGATGATGGTACAGGCACCATGGCGCGTAGTCGTAAGAAGAGCTTCGCTTGGTATCAGCAAGTCATCAGCAGTAACGGCGAAAAATTGTAATAACCGATCCCCTCTTTAATAGAGGGGATTTTTTGTTCTTCAAAGAGAGTCATTCATGAGCGCTTCATCAATTGAGCTGTTAGGATTGATTGCCGGTTGCCTGACTACCGCTTCATTTATTCCGCAAGTGATCAAAATAATGAAAACCCGCGATGCATCAGGTATTTCACTGGTGATGTATATCGCGTTAATTTTGGGCCTTGCCCTCTGGTTTGTGTACGGTTTCCGTAATGGTCAGGCATCGATCATGATAGCTAATGGCATTACGCTGGCATTGGCTTTGGTTATTCTGGGCATGAAAGTCCGCTATCGCTAGCTACCACCTCAAACATAAGCTTAAAGGCAAACTACTTAGCTACTATAAACAGAGGAACTTGCCTTTTTGCTTTATCAGGTGCATATAGATTGTGCGCAACTAAACATCGCACAATCTACTATGGGGGTATTTATGGCTCAGAATTTAGCGGCTTTATCGTTAACTAAGATTGATGGCTCAGCCGTTCCATTAGCCGATTTCTTAGGCTCCGTTATCCTTGTTGTTAATGTGGCATCCAAATGTGGTCTAACGCCACAATATGCCACGCTCCAATCCCTCTATGAGCAATATAAAACGCGCGGTCTGGAGATCCTGGCTTTTCCATCAAATGAGTTTGCAGCCCAAGAACCAGGAACCAATGCCGAAATCAGCGAATTCTGTACCCTCAATTATGGTGTTACTTTTCCCGTATTCAGCAAAATCTGTGTAAATGGGGAAGAACGTCATCCTTTATATCAATGGTTGATTGCTGAAAAACCAGCGGCAGTACAAAAAGCAGATGGCACGTTAAAACCATTACTTGCACAACATCAATTACTACCGGCTAATCCAACTGACGTAATGTGGAACTTTGAAAAATTCCTCATCGGGCGAGATGTTACTTTTCCCGTATTCAGCAAAATCTGTGTAAATGGGGAAGAACGTCATCCTTTATATCAATGGTTGATTGCTGAAAAACCAGC
>Ga0183099_1000910_pt1 | contig 18622 bp, 17 predicted proteins | sample Biomet1_FD_127788 | JGI IMG/M metagenome (GOLD analysis project Ga0183099, IMG submission 127788) | Microbial communities from bioreactor (seeded with anoxic lake sediment) at LBNL, California, USA - Biofuel metagenome 1 | ecosystem: Engineered > Bioreactor > Anaerobic > Unclassified ... | reverse complement strand
GGTCGGACAGCCCCTCGCCGTATTGGTCGGTGAAGCGTGTCCTGCCGGTCTTTTTAAGCCGTGCGTAAAACTGCTGCAAATCGTTTTAGCATCAGTCTTGTTCAGTCGGGTATTTTCTTGGCCTGAATGAGAAACCGCTGGAGTTCCTCACGATCCAGCACCTGCATCTCTTTCGCTTTCTTGGGCGGCAGCTTGCAGCCGATGGCGGGGTTGGTGCGGATGAGGCCGTCCTGCATCGCCCTTTCCAATGCGGTGCGGCATACGGCGTGGCACATTCTCACCATCCGGTCGGACAGCCCCTCGCCGTATTGGTCGGTGAAGCGTGTCCTGCCGGTCTTTTTAAGCCGTGCGTAAAACTGCTGCAAATCGTTTTGCATCAGCTTGTTCAGCGGGATTTTACCCAGCTCCGGCACGATGTGCAGACGGATGCGGCTCTCGTAATTTGCCTGGGTGGTGGGGCGAAGCTTCGGCTTGGAGTGATTTTCGTACCAGTATGTGAGCCAGTCCCCGAAGGGCATCTCGGGGCGTAGCTTCGTGGACTTCGAGCCGCCGCAGGTTTCCTTGAGTGTCTGGAGCTTTTCCAGACACTCATTTTTCGTTTTGGCAAGGACATTTTTGGTTTTGGGATAGCCATTGTCATCGTAGTCGACGACAATGCGGCCTTCCCAGCGGCCGTCCTTGCGCAGTCTTACGGTTCCGTCTCCGTTTTTCCGCTTTCTTGCCACGGTTTCAGCTCCTTCCCGAAGAGATCTTCCATAAAACCACCCACGATTCCGCTGGCGGTTTTCTGCATATCCGGTGTCACATGGGTGTAGGTGTCCAGCGTGAAGCTGGCGTTGGTGTGACCGAGGATGCCGGAGAGCGTCTTGGCGTCCACGCCGCTGGCGATGGCGTGGGTTGCGAACGTATGCCGTAAATCGTGAAATCTGATGTCGGGCAGCTTCGCCTGTTTCAGCAGAGTTTTCAGGTGGTTGTAGGCGGAGTTGGGCGATGTGGGCAGCTCAGGCTTGATTGGGTTGGGGAAGATCCACTGGCTGATGGAGTCTTTCTTTCGCCGCCGCAGAAGTTCCAATGTACTATGGGGCAGGACAATGGTGCGCGTACCCATTCCCGTTTTGGTGTCGCCGAGGGAGAACACGCCCAGCTTCTTGCTGTGGAGGGTGCGGCACACCTTCAGCGTACCGGCTTTCCCGTCGAAGTCCCGCCACATGAGACTGCAGATCTCGCCCCGCCGCAGACCGGTGGTTAGCTCGGTGTAGAAGAAGTCGTGCCAGATCTCGTCCTTCTCGATGACGGCAAGGAAGGTGTCCAGTTCCCGATCGTTCAGCACCTGCTTTTTGCCGCTGCCCTGCCGGGGAATCGTGGCTCCCTCTGTGGGATTTCTGGCGATGATGTGTGCCTGCACCGCGTCCTGCATGGCCAGATGGAGCGTGCAGTGGATACCGCGCACGGTGTTGTCGGCAAGTTGGGTACCCTTCTCCGGATGTTCATTTACGCGCCCCTCTTTTTTCAGCCGGTGGTACATTCGCTGAATATCCTGCGGGGTGATCAGGGAGATCTGTTTGTCGCCCAACTGCGGCTTGATGTACTGTTCGATCACGGTGCGGTAACTTCGTATGGTACCGGGGCGAACGGTGTCCTCCTTGTATTCGGCAAGCCAGCGATCCAGCCACTCGCCCAGGGTCATGCGGCTGTCCTCGGTCAGATCCACATCGTGGTAGTCCTCAATATTACGGTGGAGCCTGTCCATCAGCTCCTTCTGCGTCTTGGCGTAGACATGGCGGAAGATGAAGTCTCCATTTTTCTTGTGCCCCACCACGATGCGGCCTTCCCAGCGGCCGTCCTCCCGTTTTCGCACCATGCCGTCACCGGATGGGCGTCGTTTTGCCATGGATCATTCCTCCTTCCCGGAACAAGCGGCCTCCGCCGCTTTCTTCTCAATTTGGTAAATTTCCTCTGTCCGCTTTTCCTCCTCCCAGTCAAAGGAGTGGGGCGGCTCCTGCAGCAGCTCCCGGTAAATTCCGCAGGCCAGTCGATAGCCGTTCAGAAAACTGCGGAGCGAGGTTTCCTCGCGCAGTGCGTTTTCCAGATCGATATAGCGCAGCAGCAGGGTGCGTTGCTGCTTGTCCAGCTGTTCGTGCAGGGCTTCGTGCGCATGCTCCAGCTCGTGTCGGAGACGCTCGCATTCGGGCGGCGCGTCGAAGCTCTTTTGCAGAGATTTCATATAGTCGTACATGGAATCGCCTCCTGTTCAAGACAACACATATACCACAACAGTCGGCACAAAGCTATTAAAAAATGCAGTGGTTCCAATGGATTGGTGGTTTACATAGACAGGGTGGGGCCGGTGTATTCCTCATGGTCGTCCGGCTTGTGGCCCATGGCGATTTTCTTCTCCCTGAGCTTTTGCAGACGCTTGCGGTCAATCCGCATCCCCACGGGGCCGGTCTTGGGCAGAGAGTTGTCCTGGAAAATGCGACTCATGTGGTGGAGCAGTCGGGTTGCCGCCAGCATGACGGATGGCGGGTGCAGACTGTCCGCGCGATCGAGAAAGAATTGTGCGTACTCGCTGCCCTGATCGGCGGCACGGGTCAGCCAATAGAGTGCCAGCTCCTTGTCGTATTTCACCTCGCGCCCCATGAGGCACAGCTTGCCCAGCAGATATTGGGCGTACTGGTTTTCGGCGTTGGCGGCGGCGGTCAGATAGGTGAGCGCCTTGGCCACATCTTTTTTCACGATCTTGCCTCGAAGATACTCCTTGCCGACACGGTAGGCCGCATAGTGACTGCCATTGCTTGCAGCATATTCCAGCCACTCCATGCCAAGCGTGGTGTCCCGCACCAGCAGATCGTCAGAGAGGAATAACTTGCCCAGCGCATACTGCGCCACCACAACATCCTGTCGTGCCGCCTTACAGAACCAATCCCGCGCCAGCTCGGAGTTTGGAATCAACAGCCCGCCGTCGCGGTAGAGCATGCCGAGAAAATACTGTGCGGTCGCGTCGCCGTCCTCCGCCCACGATTTCAGATCCTCCACCGCCGCGTCGCGCTCCGCAAGGGGCAGGGTATCGTCATAGACATCGTCCACGATTTGCCACAAGATGCGGTCGGCCTGAAGATCATCCTCCGGCTCGTCCCGCTGCTCCATGCCGGCGTCCTCGAAGGTGATCTCGCCAAGTCGGATGTGCTCGGCCTCCTGAATGACGGCGTTCTTGATGGCGCGGAATTCTTTCTGCTGAGACAGCGGCAAACGCATCCGCTCATCGCCGCCGTAGTAACTGTCCGCCTGACCCTGCAGCTCCAGCCAGCGGTCATAGCAATCAGATACGACAGGCAGGCGTTCCATCTGATCGACGATCTCGTCCACGATTTTCTTGATGGACTTTGGCAGATAGCCGTAGGACTTTTTGCCGGTGATGGAATCCAGCGCCTGCGAAAGCTGCTGCATCAGACCTTCCACCTCCGGGTGATTACAGATGCCGGTTTGCATCTGCCGCGTCAGCTCCAGCAGAGCATCCCGCGCCTCGCGCACCAGCTCATCGCGGCTTTCACTTTTCTGCTCATAGACGTGCAGCAACTCCTGCTTGAAGATGTCACCCATGAGCACCGACTTGATCTGCCGGATGCCCTCGCGGGAGAGATACGCCTGTCCCGGCTTTGCCGACCACGCCATCATGTGTATGTGCGGGTGATCGCCTTCATCATGAAACGCTGCGTACCAGCGAAAGTCCTTGGGCGGGATTTTCATCGCCGCCGCAATGTTGTTGCGGTGGGCGCGGATGAGATTGCGCCACGCATTGGCATTGTCGTAGCCCAGCCGCGCCGCATCCTCGCGGTGCATGGAAATGATGTGCGTCCACACATTGCCGGTATAGGAATCCAGCTCTGCCATCGCCGCGTCGAGATCAATATGGTCCTCGTCGCCAAACAGGCCGTGGGTGCTGAGCCGTTCTGCCCGAGGACGAGTGGCGATGTACTTCATGTAGCCGTCCGTCTGACTGACCGCAGACCAGTTTTCCTCCAGCGCTATGGTGATGAGCGCAGAGGCGTTGACCTTCGTCGGGTGTAGCGCGTAGTCCTCGTACTCAACCAGCTTTTTTACACCGGGAAAATCTTTCGAGAGCTTTGTGATGAGCTGCTCCTGCTTGCGTGTCGGAGGGCGGTCATCGGTGAGCTTCTGAACATGTTCGCGGGTACCGATGTAGCACAGGTATCCGCTGACCTTCTCCGCGCCGCCGCATTTGAGATAAGGACTTTTGACGATCAGCTTCGCCATCACTCGTCACCCGCATCGCGCATGCGCTGCTCAAAAGAGATGCGCCCGTTTGTCTCCTTCACATTTCTGACGCTCTGTGTCCGCATGCGGCGCAGCGCATCTTCGCCGATGTCATAAGCGGTGGCGATGATCCCGTTGGTCATGTCGATCTCTACCGATTGCTTGTACAGCAGACTTGCCATGCGATCCTCGAACAGTCCGAGCCGACCGTCGATAGCGGAGGCGATCTCCTTCGGCAGCAAGGCGCTGCCATCGTTCATCTCCAAGTGGTCCATGTAGAACCGAATTGCTTTTTCAATAAACTCTCTCCGGCTCGAGCTGCCGTCCATGGTGTAGCAGCGCTCCAGCCGCTCCCGTGTCTCCGGCTCCAGCCGGACTGCTAATTTTTCTCTGTCACTCATTTTTCCTCCATTTCTCCGTAAGACCCCCGCAGGAAGCACCTGAACATCGGCGTTTTCAATATTCAAGACCTCTTGCGGGGCACTTTTGTCGTTTCAAGACCCCCGTTCCGCATCCCCGCAACAGCCCGCACTGCGGGCTGTTGTGACTGGGCGGGCGGCGCTTGCGACGCCAGGGCTTTATCCTGCTTTTTCTTTCGTCCTCCGTTCCTCGTCCGAAACGGCCTCAATTCCGTCCAGACTATCCTTGGCGGGGTCTGTTCCTGTCCCTGGTTCCAAAGCCCCACACAGCGGCTCACAGGGGGCAACAGGGGCGAGCTTTGCCAGCTTTGCCGCGGCGCGCTGTTTTGCCACATTCTCATCAACCCGCGCCATCTGTCGGGCGTAGAACAGATCCAGCGCCTCCTGAATGGGACAGATGGTGTAGAGCAGACTGCCGTTGCGTTTCATGCCGGACTTGGTGTAGACGGTCGTCGGCTCGGTGGTGATGAGCACCTTGTCCTCAAGGCTCAGCACATACTTCCGCACCGTGTTCTGACTCATGTCCACGGCTTTGCCGATGGTTTTGTAGCTGGGCCAGCACTGAAATGTTTTTCGGTTCTCCAGATAGAGCAGATAGGAGTAGACGGAGATCTCGCCGGCGTTCAGGCCGAGAATGAACAGCTCGTTTGGCAGCGGGAAATAATTTTTGATGGCGTCGCGTTTCGGATAGCGGTTGTACTTCACTCGGCACCTCCCGTGTTCTGCTCGACCCATGCGATGAACTTTTCTTTGGGCACGACGATGCGGCTGCCGATCTTCAGCGCCGGGAAATCTTTTTCGTGCATCAGTTCATACCCGCTTGATGGCGACACACCCAGCACCTTGGCAACCGTTTCCGCGTTCAGGAACAGCGGCAGCTCGTCATAAGATTTGTAGATGGATTCTTTCAAACTTGTTCCTCCTTTTCTGATTCATAGATGAGATCTGTAAATGATCATTTGAAACGCTCCTTTGTTTTAGATTGATTTTACAATATCTATCTGGTATAATCAGCGTAACAGAAACAAAGCCACGTTTCAAGGCCTCCAGGCATGGTTGGGGAAATCCCAAATCTTCATCGGATACAGAGGGAGCGATACTATGGCAGACTCATTTGATTGTTTTTCCGTCCTTTTTGGAAAGGGCGAGGTATTTGTAAACGGCAAGACTTTTCCGCTGGGGCAGTGCACCACCGACATTTTGAACTTAGACGATGAGGTGCTGGTAGAGCTTGACCGGCGCATTGAGAATCTGATGCCCGCTGTCAAAATCCTGCTTCAAGAAAAAACAGACAGCGCCGCACGCTCCGCGCAGAAGCAGCTATGCGCTGTCTGGGATCTGATCTTTTCTTTTCCGGTGTATCGAGATTTGAACATGGACACATTGACTGCCTTCAGCCTTTTCCCGCTGGTGCTTTCCGATCCGGAGAAGTGGGCCGAGGTGCAGGAGGTTGGCACAGAGGGACACGCCATGTTTCAAAAGCTCATGGAGGGGCTGGAGTATTTTCCGGAGAGCCTCCGCACTTTTCGGGGGCAGGTCACCGGCATGCTGGAGCTGTATTTTGAACTTCTCGCTCGCAGGAGCACCGATGCCTACGCCGAAGCATTCGCCCGGTATTACGGCGAGATGAAGTCGGTGGAGGGGATCTTCGGAGAAGGCCCATTTGAGCAGAGTTTTCCCACGGAGAACCAGTTCGTGCCCATGGTGCACTCGACGGAGAAGGGAAAGGTGATCATTGCGGAGCAGGCGCAGTTTTCTTATCTCACGCATTTCCTGTACACGGATTTTTACCGCGGCCTGATGGTAGGCAACGCACCCCGCCGCTGCCACAACTGCGGGACCTATTTTCTGCTGACCGCCGGCTATAACACCTGCTATTGCAATAACCTCGCGCCTGGCGAGACGACGCGGACCTGCCGCAAGGTGGGCGCGCACAAAAAAGAAGCGCAGGAGCGCGTCACCGCTACTCCTGCACAGAAGGAATATGCAAAGGCGTACAATCGCCTGAAAGCCAGAAAGCAGAGAGACAAAATTACCGTGGATGAGTGGAACACCGCCGTCGTCAAAGCGCAGGGCTTAAAAGATCAAGCCGACCGCGGCAAGCTGAGCGATGAGGAGCTGCGCCGGCAGCTGGCGGCGCTGTGAGCGAAGAAAACGGCGGGACGAGTGTTACAACTCAGCCCCGCCGCTTTCTCTGTTTATGCCGACGCAAAATGTGCCGCATTATTTCATTTGCGTGTATGCATCCAATGCCTGCGCGATCTTTTCAATTTCTCCGCTGCCATTGGTGGAAAAACGAAATGCCGGGATCTTGTACAGTTGAAGAATATGGTCTTTCATGCGGTCACGATTGTACTGTGCCGTGCCTTGTTTGTGAAAATGAAATCCGTCCACTTCAATGGCCAGCACCGGCTTTCTACTGATGCGATGATAAATTAGGAAATCCAAGTGTGTTGCAGTGTTCATCGCGTACCGGCACTCGTCGTCATTCAGTCGGTGGGGATCACGAATCAGCATGTTCAGCGGCTGGTGACAAATGACGCCCAGAGAAAGCTGCGGCCTCGCATCCAGAAGGTCACAAATTGCCCCATACATCAGGTTCTCAGAGTCATATTCCGACACCTGCTTGTGCTTTCGAAGATAGGCAATGCGTGCATCGGTATATTGGCTGTACAGCAAATCAAAAACGGAATAAATCTCGCTTTGCACGACCTCGCAGTTGTTGTATCGGATATAACTGATGAGATCGCCGATGTTGCTGTCGGCCGGTTGCTCGTCACCCGAAACCACAAGCATCAGTTGCTTTTTCGCGCGGGATACAGCGACATTCAGAAGATAGGGGTCGTCCGAAAAATCCGTTATCACATCATCGACGGTGGTCAAAACAATGGCACCTTTCTCACGCCCCTGGAACTTATGTACTGTATGAACTTCAATCTCGGGGTTGCTCAATTCCTTTTCAATCTTGGCAACCTGATCTTTGTATGGAGCAACAATACCGATTTCGTTTGGGGATGTACTGCTCAGTTGCGGCAAGACCTCCTGCATGGTCACATCAATTTGCCGCTGATTGATATGATCACGACGATGGTTGCCCACGTTCGTCTGAAAAACTTTCAGGACATCAGGCTCTCCATGATCATCGGTCATGACAACCAGCTCGTTCTGATAGAATTTCTGATTGCAGAAGCCGATGATTTTGGGATGGCAGCGGTAGTGCTCTCGCAGAAGCGTCTGTGGGACATTGGGCACTACGCTGCAGACGGATTTGAGAAAACTATTGTCGGAAAAGGAATACCCTGCGGGCAAGTCAAACGAGGAAAAGACAGCATTGCTGCGCCGTTTCATCTCGTCGGTTACGACATTGGGCAGCTGTTTCAGATCGCCGACGATCACTGCGTTTTTCGCGCAGGACAGCGCCAACGCCCCTGTTGCAACATCGACTTGTGATGCCTCATCCATGATCAGATAATCATAGGTTGCGTCTTTTAGAGAACTGCGGGAGGAAAACGTTGTGCTCAAGACAATGGGATACTCCTTCAGAACCTCCATAGGATGCTGCCACAAGTCATCGTCGGTAAAGACTCTGCGGCTCTGATTTTCCACATATTTTGCGGATAGAACAGCGTGCAGAAACCTGGTGGACAGCTTTGTGAGCTCGTCTATCTTGTTTTTCGCATCGTTTTCGATTAACAATTTTTCTATGTCGGCAATTTCAAACTCCAGTTCAGCCTTTTTTGTCTGATAATAAAGTCCCTGCAGCATCGTGATGATGCGCGGCAGGTTGTTTTGATAAAATTTCCAGTCAGAGATCCCATAAACCAAAACACTTTTGAGTTTGAACCATAGCGTGATGCTGCGGTCTTCATCGGAGAATGCGCAGCATTCCTGCCAAAGCTGCATGAGCCTTTGTGATTTCAAATCTCGGCGCAGCTTTACCCTGGTATCGTCAATGCCAGTTTCCTTGCAGTAGTCAGCAAAATATTTCATTTCCAGCGTGAGAGCGTTGAGTTCCTGCTTCGCCGTAGCAAGGCGCTCCTGTTTAGCGAAGAGCTCCGATAGCTCCACAGACAATGAAGCAACCCTGCCCTTTAATTCTACTTGACGTTCCGGGGACTGCTTCCATTCGGATAACTTTGGATAAAGGCCGGTTTGCCCTTGAATAAAAGCGGTCTTGTTTTCTCCCTTTCCAAGCGGGGCCACCAAAAAACCCAGAGCGTTTTTAGGGTCGGAGAGTTTCTCGAGTACGTTTTCCGTTGCGGAGTTGTTGTTTGACACAACCAGAACCGTTTTCCCTGTGGCAAGCAGATTTGCGATGATATTCAATATGGTTTGTGTCTTTCCGGTACCTGGCGGGCCCTGAATCACACTGATTTGATTTTCAAGCGCAGCTGACACAGCATGAAACTGGCTGGCATTTCCACCGAAAGGAAAGATGGGTGTATACTTGGAGCGGGTGTCGGGGCAGTGTCCTGTGGGGTCAAGATAGACTGCCATAGCAGTATCCTGCCCGACAAAAGTCAGCTTTTCATATTGCTTTTCAAGGAGGACGGTACCGTCGTCGCTTTTTAGTTCATTGATGGCAGCCAACTGGCGGAGGTAATCAAGCCGGCTCCCAGCTTTATTTTCGCCCAGACAAGAAACTTCAATTTTAAGACTGCGCTTTTCATATGTCCGCCCACTGCCATCTTCAAAGCAAATATGCCAGTAGTCGCTGCTCCTGGCACGAAAAGCAAAAATGCTTTGAATGTGGAATAGTTCACGGTCTCCATGGGCGATATGTACGAGTGCGGGATCAACCTTGTCTGGGTTCCTTACCCACTCTATGGAGTTGTAACCATATTCATATTTTTTCCCTGACTGGAAAATCACATCATATTTTTGGGTTTGCGCGTTATAACGGCAAAATCTAATATCCGCTGTGCTCTCTTGATTATTTGCCAGGATGAGATTTTCTTTCTGGTTCAAAGCCATTCCTCCGGTGCCAAAAGTTCATTTACAAAAAATCGTTTGCTATTGATTTAATTAGCCCTTGAATTTCACTCTTATTAATTTTATTGACACAATATTTTGTGGCCTTAGTTTCTCTGCCTGATTTTTGGTTCTTTTTGAAAGCCAAAAAGTCAAACTTGTTGTTTTCAAGGACTCGTACCTCATATCGATAGCTGTTCCCATCACGATCAAATATTATATTTCCATTTAAATCTGATGTACAAGTTCCTTTTAAGGATAACTGCTCCAATGCTCTTCGCATTTCTAATGCTGTTTGGTATCTATCTGCAGGATCGCAAGCAGTTGCTTTAGATAAAATACGTCTTATTTTATTTGGTATAAACGGTTGATACTTAGTATCTGTAATTACTTTTCCCTCCATCACACTTTTCCGGAATTTTTCTCGGTCTTCCAAAAATTTTGCTTTTATTTCAGAAATACCATTAAATAATCTAAACGCAGTTAATCCAATTTGATATATATCTGTTCGCTCATCATAGATGTTCTTAGAGTAAGTTTCTGGAGCTGTATGTGGTAAATAGCACTGCCTTGGCCGTACCGCTAAATGTTCAGGTGAAAAACAGGTTATGCCATAATCTGATAGAATAAATTCGTTGTGATCACCTATAAGAATATTGTTGGGCTTTATATCACAGTGAAAATATCCATTTTCATGCAAATATTCGAGGCCTCGTAATACATCAATCAAGCAGGTAACGGCAGTTTTAGTATCAAGGAAATTGCAGCTGTTCAATTTTGAAACTACAGATCCTTGCTGATAGAACGGCATCGCAATAGTAACAATGGGTGCCGGTGGATTACCGTGTTGAATTATGTCGGCATATTTGATGTTCACAACATTAGGGTGCTGCAACCTAAAGCCGATTTTTGCCTCTAACAATCGCTCGTCAATTGATGTGTCGTTCTGAGGCAGGAGCTTCAAGGCACATTGTGCATCTAATGATTTATCAATTGTCAACCACACTTCGCCAAAGGCTCCGCCTCCTATATATGACAGAAGTTGATATTTATAGATACTTTCTCCTTTTGAGTAATTCATTTTCTGATCTCCCAAAATGCTGAAAGAATAGCATCCGCGATGGTGCCATTCCAATAGTTTGTAGTACGTCCTACTCTTTGCTCTGCCAATTCTTTTGCTCTTGCCGCTGTAGACGAGATTTGAGAATTTAGTCTTCTTTCAACAGGAATTCCGTGTTCGACTGCGCACAGTAATATAATGGCATCTACATATGTGGTTTCTCTTTTTGAAGTAGTCTCTGTGCCGGAATATTCGTTCATTTTAAGTATAATTTTCTCAATGCTTGGATTTTGCCTAAGTATGCGATCAATTTCGCTTTTTACCCAATACAATTTGTCTGCTACATTTTGTATATTTGCAGGATATTTCAAACGATTCTCATTCGACATATTCTCAAAAGCAATTGTTCCATTACTGTCTTTGACCAGAATAGCATATCTGATTTCTTGTGAAGACGCCCGAAGTCCCATAACTTGCATATTTGTTACCTCTCTTAATCTGATGATTTCCACTATAGGATTTATACCTCACAACTCACCATCTCTTGTAATACTCCGCCAGTTTCTGGTCGCAAACGCATTCTATCTCGGCCTTTTCCTCTTGGGACATATCGTTGTGCTCCAGCTTTTGCGGCGTACCCTCCGCAATGATTGCATTGAACAGCGTCAGGTGCACGGTCAGGTCGGGGTATTCGTGGACTACGGCCATAAACACCTCGCCAACGGAGAGGGTAATGGCCAACTCCTCCTGACACTCGCGGATAAGCGCCTGCTCCTTTGTTTCACCGGGCTCCACCTTGCCGCCGACGAACTCCCACAGCATTCCGCGCTCCTTGTTTGTCGGCCGTTGGCAGATCATAAATTTATTTTTGTCCCATATTAGGGCGGCAACTACTTCGGTCATAATCATTCTCTTTTCTGTTTCATCCACAGACATATCGTGTATTGGATTATAAAAAGGCTTCTTGCTCAATGGTTGCCTTGCATGCGAGGATTTCATGGATTGCATCACTAAAAATGGAATATTGACGTTCTTGTAAGCAATCGACAAGGTGATTCAAATACTCGTCTGAGCGAGCAAGTCCCATCGCCTTATATTTTCGAACTTCCTCGGCACCCATGCGCATGGGAACAAGTCTTGGAAAAATTGCTTGTAGATGGAAGAACATTTGAAACCCGCCCAAATCAATATCTGCCCAAAACAGCACCTTGGTTTCTGGGCATAAGGACTGTGCTAAAACCTTGAGGAAAGCACGCTTTTGCGGACTGAGAAATCCACCGTGATAAAATACCAATTCATCCGGCTGAATCTCTGATAAAAGATATTCATCATAGTTGGTTTTGTTTTCTATAAAAATAACCTTTTGGATTTGATCAAGACAAAAGTCGCTCATCTGTTCAACCAGGGTGCTGGGAAGTGCAATACCAAAGGGGTACAGCGGAGAAATATCTACGACTCCTGTCTTTGTGTATACCGAGCATTTTCCGGAGAATTCATACAATTCCGGACGGGCATAAATCCCTAAAAATGCCAGAGCGTCACGGATTCCCAATTCTTGCTGCTGACAGATTTCAAAAAGCTCCTGATTGTACCGAGAAGCAATGTGTAAAAACTCGTCGCGAAACACACGCTCAAACCGCTTGCTGTCCTGATAGCACCGCGTGCTAAAGGCACGCATGGTAGTGGATTCTCCGTGCAGCCCATCATAGGCGAGCAATGCATCCAGCAAGCCAGACAAAAAGGTTAAATCCTCTTTACAGTAGTGTGGGATCCGGAAAGATTCTCTTGCCGCTGTGCACGTGTCTGTGCCCCAACTTCTGATCCATGGTGTGGAGACATCTGCCACGCGCATTTCAATGAAGGCTGCGACCGACTCAGCCAGTTTTTGCGGTGGTATCTTATCAATGATCGTGTAGCAACGGTCAATTGCGTCTAAATTGAGAATAATTGCAGAGAGCACTGGGCGTCCCTTGAGCCATTCCAGATGAATCAGGCCTTGCTGCTCCAGCGAGAGTGACTCCTGATTGAAGCTGTCTCGGATATCTGCGTTTTCATATTCATACTCGGGCAGCTCCTTTTTTGCAATGTTCAGCATCACACGCCGCTTGGACGAACCAGGTTGGGTGAGATGCTTGCTCCTCTCATACTTCTGGATGAGTCTTGAAATGATAATGGTATGCTTCATCCCTCCGTGATCTCCTTGCTGTATGATAAAACGTTCATCTGGTACTTATCCTTGCTGACCAGAAGCGTTTGGTCTGCCAGTGGCATGATATCCGGTAATTTGTCCGGTGGGGTGCAGATAATTGCCTGTAAATGCATTTGCCGCAGCAGATGAATGCTTTCGATAATTCGATCACTGTCCATTTTATTAAACGCTTCGTCAAACACCACCAATCGGACGGTATTGTTGGCAAGCCCGGAGTGGTTGTTCACCTGATACAGCTGTGCAAAGGAGGCTAAAACAGCAATGTAAAACGGTGTTTGTGTTTCTCCGCCTGACTTCGTATTTAAGGTCTGGGATAAAAGCTGCTTGCTACCGTTTTGATCTGTAGTTTCCAAATCAAATTTTAAGTAGGTTCGAAAGTCTGTATAGCGTTCGATGTTCTGTTGGAGCTCACTTTGTTTCCTTGCGTTGAGCTGTGTATCATCCGCTGTGGAAATCCGACTAAACAGGTCTTCAATCAGCTTGCCGTATTTGCTTTGGAAGGGAATGGCAAACAGACCCCCCTCGCCCTCCATCAGCTCCGGAGCCATGATCATATCATAGAAATCGGAATAATCGGGGTTGCGATCTACACGGAACTGATATTGGTCCGTACCGAATTGAGCCTGTCGCAATGCTTTGTTTAGGCTTTTCACCTGATCCTGCACCTGATCGATACTGGATTTTAGTTTGGCCAAAAAGTCGTTTTGGAATTGTTCCATAGCGCTTTCACGGGCCGCTTTGATTTTTTCACGGTACTTCGGAAGCTCACTTTCCTCTAAAATGCGCTGCTCCTCGGCGTACTCATCATTATCCATCACCTCAATTTTGAAAGAACATGGCTGAAACGTACGAACATAATCTTCTCGTTTCTTGAACAGATGGCTTTGTGCACCATCCCTTTCGTTGATAGTTTGCGACAGTCGGTCACTGAAGTTTTTTGCCACAATGGAGGCACGCTTTAAACGCGCCAGTTCCTGCTTGTAGCGGGGAATGCCTACTGTATCTCGAAATGTCTCTGAAAACTGTTCTGCAATTGTATCCTCTTTTGAGGTCATGGCTTGGTACAGATCCGGAAGATCCTCATATTCGAGTTTACGAACTCGCTCCTCCAAGCCTCCTTTTTTACCAATCAGGGACTTATGCTGTTTCTCAATAGAACGAACCTCATCATCCAGTGCCTGAATTTGCCGCTCAATGCCTGCAAGCCAGAACAGATCTAAGTGGGAGCGGCGTTCCTCAATTTCTTGCAGTTCCTTTGTGATTTCAAGCCCGCGCAAATAATCCTGCTGGCGCTGGGAAATCTCACCAGCAAGGAAGTTCTGCGTAAATAAAGGCTCTCTGTCCTTGCTTTTCATCAGCTGAGCGCAAAGCAGGCTCCATTTTCCTAAATCACACTGAATCTCTGCCAATGCGTGTGTGGCTTTTTCGATACGCAGTGCAACTGCTTTCTGGCCGATGAAGGCATCCTCCATACGGCTTTTAGAAAGGGGGCGCGCTACATAGCCCTGATATACCATGCCCTCGGCAGTGAGCGCTGTTTTGTATTGCCGCAGTTCATTGACATGAGCGCAGCAGACAACATGCCCAAGCAGGTAATCAATATAGGCTCTTGCAAGCGGATTGTCTGTGTCGATCTTTTTTGCCAAGCTGTTTGGCGCAGCGGCAACATGCTCCCTTTCACGTAATTTTCCAATATCCACCAGGCCGTAGCCGTGATTGCCATACTCCTGCTTAAATTGATCAAATAAGGAAAGTGCCCGGGGATAGAAGCGAGGTTCCACCAGCAAATAAAATTTCTGTGTATTCAAGTATCCCTCAACAGCATTGCGCCATGCTTCTTCGCCTGGGGCGATTTCCAAGGTATCTGCCAGAATTTCGATGGTGACTGGACTATGAAGCTGCTTGTTTAGCTCATCTTTGAGACGCGCCTGAAGCGATTTAAGCTCTTGAGGATAGTCCTTAATGCCCTTGCGAAGATTCAGCAGAGTCGCGGAAAGCTGGTCCTCTTGATTTTTCAGTTCTTCCAGTTTGCCTTCCACGGTGTAGGAGACCTCCCGCAGGCATTTGTGAAACCGAGCAGAGGCCTCTGCCGCCTGTTCAAAAACCGCAAGCGGCTTTGAAAATACCTCTTGGGTACAGGCATCAAATATTGCATAGGCATCTAAAACATCCGCGGATATTTTCTTGAGAGATTGTATCTCGTCTGTATCTTCCCGCTCCTGAATGCGCAGACAAAGGACTTTCAAATTTTGTGTTTCTTTTTTGACTTCCAGCGTTGTGCGCTGTAGCTGTTCTGCTAAGCCCTTTTGGGTCGATTCCAGATTCCCTTTTTGTTCTGTTAGACGTTGATCTTCGTGAAAAACATCGCTGTTACTTCTTGCAGCAACCAACTCGTCCCTTCGCTTTCGTTTGCTTTCGAGAGTGGCTTCCGCCTGCACAATGTCATCAATCGCTTTTTGAATATCAGCCTGGCAGGTACCTTTTTCCAATTCTAAATGGTCAATTCGTCCTGCAAGGTCTTCTTTTTCAGCCCACAGAACCAGAAATTTGTGTTGCTGCCAACGATCTAATGCCGCTTGCATTTCTCGATAGAGACTGCTAATTTCCTGCAGCATGAGCAGCTTTTCTTCTTGCCGCTTTGCCAGCTGTTCGTGCCGCTTGTAATCCCTGATATTTTGCTGCATCGCCTCGATATCCGGCTTTTCGGGAATGTCGCAGATGTTTTCCGTTATAAATTGCTGAATGTTCACAATCGGGCGGAACGAAACCGCTTTTTTAAGCATTCTACACACTTGCTCGGTGTGCACGTTCCATTTCGCCAACATATCGGTACGGTATTGCTTCTGACTGTCATATAGCTTTGCATGCGCACCGAAGCGCTGCTTGAGATAGCTGCGCAGAGCGCTGATTTCCATGGCCTGACGGCCTTCAATAAAGCAGTTTTCCGGAATTGCCCCATCAAAGGCGAAAAAGCGATCCTGTCGACTGCCGTCACTCCGGCAGTCAAAAACAATACCAATGACAAACTGCGTGCCTTCCACATCGTCTAAAAACTCGCAGGCAATATAGCTGGAAAAATCTTTTCCGCGTCTGGAATATGGGTTGTTGTCATCCATATCTGCGCGCAGATAGCCATCCACTGTGCGCTGTGATTTTTCATTTGCAGCCTGATTGAAATTGCGCGCATTGGTTTCACCCAAGAGGACAATTTGAAGAGCATCGATGACAGTTGACTTTCCTGCTCCATTTTTCCCGGTCAGAAAATTGATGTCCTCCACTTCAATCAGCTGTTTGGAAAAATAAAGCCAATTAATCAACAGGATTTTCTTCAGCTTCTTCATCTTCGCCCTCCTTTCTCAGCACGGATACTACCGTATTGAGCTTCTCGCTGGAGACAACTGTTAGAATTGTAGGTAGAATGGAAAACTTACAGCCCGCTTGGTTGTATTTTCCTTCCATTCGCTGGATGACACAGTGATTGTCCAGAACAGTCAGTGCGCGCTTGACTTCGTCCATATTGGGTTTGGTGGGTAAAATAGCATAATCGGTCACCACTTTTTCCAATATATCTCGGACTGTGCAGATGACATCGTGTTCCAACCCGACGCGCTCTTGATTTTCATCATAGATCATGCGCAGAGTTAGCAAAATCGCGGTTGTATTTTTGTTGAGATTGCATCGGTTTGCCTCGTCCGTGTTCCAAATATAAAAATATCCGTTAAAATCGTCTTTTCGTAAATCCCAGTCCAAGAGGGAGAGATAGTCCCTGACCTCCTCAAAATGGATAGAAAGAAATGAATAATCAGGATTGTTGGTGGGCCCCTTCTCCGGGACATAGACAGAACGAACTACAAATGTCTTGCTGAGCAGTTGATTGCAGACAGACTTGAACTGCGTCAGTTCTTTTTGCGTGGCATTTTCAAACCAATCATAGTTCATTTTTCCGTCCCCTTTCGCGCAATTTTAAGCTGAGGAATGGTATATCCGTTTTCTGTAAAGGCACCCCCATAGATCTCTGCGACATATGGCGTTCCAACATCGCTTGTTGCCAATACTGAGAGCAAACTCATGATATACGATTTGTCGTCTGTAAGCGTCATGTCCTTGGAATAACAAAAGCCGCGCTCTCCCAACAGCTGATCAATGTAGGCAGAAATTTCAGCTCGCCCATATTCAGAATGCAGCAGTAATTCTGCTTGCCTTGTAGCAGCTTCATCTGGCGTTAGATCCTCAATCATCACTGGATCTGCTTTCCCCCGCTTGCCGGGACGCTTTCGGAACCACAGGCTCTTTTCCGAGAGATAAGACTGCTCACACAGGGAAAATGCAGGTTGAATTTGCTCCACCAGCTCTGAAGCACGCGAATTTCTGGATAGAGCGGTGAGTAGATAATTTAGATTTCCACGAATATTTTGATCCCTGTTGGTCAAATTCTCGAGTTTCTGCGTGGTGGCTCGTGTATAGCGGCGAACTTGAGCGTCAATTTCATCCAGATAGTCTGGCTCTATGCTATCATAGCGCTCTTTGATCCAGAAAATCTTCTGTAAGATATCACTTCGACAACTCTCCAGTGTTTCTCCTCGCCTGTCCTGATATGCAGAATTTGCCATGGCAGTGATGAGCGCATCGTCCTCCAGCCACCCGTCCAATATACTTTGGATCGGGACCCGGTACTTGGGGACGGAGTCTCTGATTTTCAGCGGACGAATGTATGTTTCCACAACCGTTTGCCCAAAATCATCGAAATGCGCGGAGAGCACGTCATTCACATTTTGCATATCGATTTGTAACTGAAAATAGTGTTTTACGTTGTGATAGACCATTTGCAACAATTTTATTAACGACTGTGTGCTATCGTAGGAACTGTATAAAGCGGACATCTTCTCGAAAACACTGCCTCCATCTTGCGCTACCTTGAGGGAAGAATAGGTGCCAAACACATAGGAGTAGCCACGAGAAGGCTCTTCGTTGGTGATTTGCTGAAACAATTCCAAAATGAGACTGCTGTATCCAGGCACAGTGATGTATTCACCAAAATCATCGCCGCGTTCCTTTTCAAACCAACCCTTACTGCAAAGCTTTCGAATCAAAAAACGGGCTCGGCCTGAAATGTCTCGCAATTCGTCTTCATCAATATCTTCTCCTTCAAAAGTTGCCTCAGCAAGTTGATGTTCCAATTTGCTGCGCAGCATAGAGTATAGTTTTTCTTCGGGAATCTTCAGCGTATCGCGATATGCATCATAAAGTACAGTTAGAGCATCTGCATAAAGGATTCGATTGGGCGAAGCCAAAACGGAAAACAGGTCATTCGGCACCGCATCAAATAATTTCATAAACTCACCACCTGAAGGAGTAAATCATGTTAGGTACGATTGTGTTAATGGGTGATCGGCCCGATATTGTCTTTGAAAACGGAGCGCAATATGGTGGACTGCACTGTGGGGATTGTTTTCAATACTATAATGAAAAATGGCTGGATGTAAGGTTAGAGTACGGCGATGGCTGGATTTTGGTTTGGGACAACCGGGTCCTGCCTATTGTGTACGGTGCCAAAGTAAAAAAGTAGTGTCTTATCCCACCAACAGCTTATTTGTTTTCTTCAGGAACTTTGCCGGAATCGGCCTGTCCAGTCTCCATGTGATATTCATGGGCCGACTGCCCTCATGCTTCACATAGTTTGCCGTGCCG
>Ga0183099_1000909_pt1 | contig 18625 bp, 18 predicted proteins | sample Biomet1_FD_127788 | JGI IMG/M metagenome (GOLD analysis project Ga0183099, IMG submission 127788) | Microbial communities from bioreactor (seeded with anoxic lake sediment) at LBNL, California, USA - Biofuel metagenome 1 | ecosystem: Engineered > Bioreactor > Anaerobic > Unclassified ... | reverse complement strand
TTCGCCATGACCTCGCCCTGTCCGCCATCCAGAATGGCTTGCTGCTCTGGGGTAAGAACCATGCTCATGCCTCTCCTCCTCAGCAGTTATAATTTTGCAGGTAGTTGATATTTCCGCTTATTTTATTATAAGTGTCGCTTCCGCGCATTGCAAGGCGAAACGCCGGATTTGAATCGTTTGCCGGAGCGAGGGCGCGTCCCACCTTCCCCTGCCATGCTACGCGCGCGCCGCCCCGTTTATGCTCCCGTGGAGACGGCGGTAAAAAAGTTGCCGCCAGCGTCTTCATGACCTTCGCCATGACCTCGCCCTGTCCGCCATCCAGAATGGCTTGCTGCTCTGGGGTAAGAACCATGCTCATGCCTCTCCTCCTCAGCAGTAATAATTTTGCAGGTAGTTGAGATTTCCGCTTATTTTATTATAAGTGTCGCTTCCGCATATTGCAAGGCGGAACGCCGGATTTGAATCGTTTGCCGGAGCGACGGCGCGTCCCACCTTCCCCTGCCATGCTACGCGCGCGCCGCCCGGTTTATGTTCCCACGGAGACGGCAGCAAAAAATTGCTGTCTTTTCTCTTGACTTTCCCCTTCCCACGTGATATATTAATTTGATTCCCGAGAAAGGAGGAACAATGTTAGAATTGAATGGCGATGTCGACGACTTGATTTTCGGCAGCGAAGACCAAAGCAATCATGTCAGCAGCAGATAAATCTGCGGCAAAGTGAGTTCCGGGGCAGCAACCAGCCCTGGGTTTTTTTTGCCCATTTCAGCGCATCCAACCGCTCAAGGCGGTCTTTTGGGTTTTGACGCTTTCCGCAGATAGCTATATAGAGCATAAGGCCTGTCCGGTCCGTTGCAGCCGGAAAAAATCAATCCCGCAGCCCTCAAAGGGCCGCGGGATTTTTTTGGAGCTGGTGGGCGGAGTCGAACCGTCAACCTGCGCATTACGAATGCGCTGCTCTGCCATTGAGCCACACCAGCAAGCTCGATTATTCTAGCACAGCGCCCTAGTCAAGTCAATAAAATTTATAAAAAGGAGCATGATTACTTATTGTATTCTTTCCGTCAAAATTGCAAATAATTCGATTCTTTTCGACTAAATTTGTAAATATTTTTTCCCCCCCTATTTTTGTTTTCGCCGGATTGCCTCGCCTTTTTCCGGCATGCCGCCTGTGCCGCCGAGCCCGCTTTCGGCTTACATAAAAACTATACCCACTTTTAATGCAGGGAGTTATCGACATTTTCAACAGGATTTTCAACAGGGATTTTTCGACCGAATCCGAAACTATACCCCCACAATTCCCACATTTATCCTTTTCCCGTATCAAAGACTGCTTTATTTCCCAAAAGGATTATGGTTAACATAACATTCCGCCCTGCAAATAATCCATTTTTCCCTCGAAAAAAATGCAGGAAACGGCTCGTTTTCCTGCATCCGATTTTCCTTTACTTTTTCGCCAGAAGGCCGCTGTCCGCAAAGGAGACGAAGTCGTCTCCCGCCACGATGATGTGGTCCGCCAGCGTCACCCCCACCAGTTCCAGAGCCTCCCTCGCCATCGCGGTGGCCGCTTTGTCCTCCGCGGAGGGCAGCGCGATTCCGCTCGCGTGATTGTGGGGCCAATATGACGGCGGAGGCGTTCTGCGCCAGAGCAGTCTGCACGACGCGGCGGATATTCAGCTGCACGCAGTTTGCGCCCCCGCTCCCCATGTCCGTGCATCCCAGCGCCTTGAGCTTAGCGTCCAGGCACACCAGCAGCACGGTCTCATTCCGTTTTCCCACGAACCGCGGGATCAGGTACTTCCCCGCCGCGCGGCTATCGGCGAGGATATCGCCCGGCTCCGCTTTCGCCGTCAGATACCGGCAGGCGATCGCCGGAACCAGGCGGATGAGCGCGGCCGCCTGGGGCCCCATCCCCGGCACGCCGGCCAGATCCGCTTCCGCCGCGTCAAAAACTCCGTCCAGCGACCCGAACCGCTCGAGCAGCCTGTGCGCGATGGCGTTTGTGTCCACTCGCGGCAGCGCATAAAACAGCAGCAGCTCCAGGACGTTGTGGTCGTCGAAATTGTCCAAGCCGTACTTCAGAAAGCGCGCGCGCATCCGCTCTCTGTGACCGTCATGTTCTTCCATAAATCTCCCCGCCGTTGTATATTTCGGCCGTCTGTGCTATAATGGGACAACTCAGGAAAGGGGGGCTGCCGGATGAAAATCAAGCTGTCGGATATACGCGATTTCCTCAAACGATCGGACTTGCTGCTTTTCGCCGTTTGTCTTGCATGCGCCATATTCGGACTCGTCATCATCTCCAGCGCCACCAAAAGCTACGGCAGCACCAAATACATATACGTCCAGTCCGCCGCCCTGATCATCGGCATCGCGCTGTATTTTATATTCACCGTCATCGATATTGATATCATCACCGACCGCTGGCCGATTCTGTTCGTGCTGGAAGTCGTGCTTCTGCTGCTTCTGATCCCCTTCGGCCAGTCCGACAACACCGGCAACACCGGATGGATTCGTTTCTTCGGCATCGGCATTCAGCCGTCTGAGATCGTCAAGGTCATCTTTATCGTCCTGCTGGCCAAACAGATTTCTTATCAAAAGGAATACCACAACATCAATTCCTTTTTTTCCATCGCGCAGATCGCGGCCCACTTCGCGTTTCTGTTTGCGCTCATCCTGGTCGTATCCAGCGACCTCGGAAGCGCGCTGGTGTTCTTTTTCATTTTCCTCGTGATGCTGTTTGCCGCCGGGGTAAAAATCTACTGGTTTTTGTTCGGCATGGCGGGACTTGCCGTCGCGGTTCCTCTGGCGTGGTCCCATCTGTTCTCCGACCGGCAGAAGGACCGGATTCTGGCCCCCTACGACAAGACCATAGACCCGCAGGGCTACGGGATAAACTTTCAGTTCTTTAAGGCAAAAATGGCTCTCTCCTCCGGCCGCACCACCGGCATGGGGCTGTACCACGGCACCCAGACGCAATCGAATTTGCTGCCCAGCAAACACGCCGACTTTATTTTCGCCTCCGTCGGCGAAGAACTCGGCATGGTGGGCTGCTGCCTCATCATCGTGCTGCTGTGCTTCATCATCATCCGGTGCGTCGTCGTCGGACTGCGCAGCCGCTCCACTTTCACCATGCTGATCTGCTTCGGCGTGGCGGCGACCATCTTTTTCCAGATGTTCGAGAACGTCGGCATGTGCATCGGCCTTACGCCGGTCATCGGCCTTACGCTGCCGTTTTTCAGCTACGGCGGCTCTTCCCTGTTCACGACATTCGCCGCCGTGGGGCTTGTGTCCGGCATCCATTACCGGCCGAAACCGCTGCATTACATCAGTTATCTGTCAAATTAAAACGCGGCAAATTGCCGCGTTTTCTTTGTTGTTCAGTTTTCTGGGGGCTGCTGCGGCGGCTCCGGCGTCTGCACCGGCGGCGCCATCTGCTTGAGATAGTCCGCCATCCGCGCGTCATAATACGCGGCGAACGTGATATTCATATAGGGAAACACCCACAGGCACACAAAGGGAACCGCGCACAGCAAAATCCATCCGATAAAGCTCAGATCCAACTTGAACAGCTCCCACTTGTGGCCGCGCATCACGTTGCTGCTTGCGCGCAGGCACTGGGCGCAGCTCATGGTGGGATTGTCCAGCATCAGGAAATAGGCCTGGCGGTAAGCGTAGAAAGCGATTAACTCCGGCAACAGCAACGGCAGGAAAATCGCATACCACATCACCTCGCCGGTGGTATACAGCATGTATCCGGCCGGGATGGCGAAGATCAGCGCCCACGAAAGGAGCACAAAGCTCCACAGAATATTCATCCAGACGGAGCGGAAAAAGATCCCGAAGGAATCAAACAAGTCCCCGAAAGAGGCTTTGACGCCACGGCTGACCCTCAGGCAGTAGATGGTGTAGCCCACCCCCAGCAAAATGGACATCAGGCTCAGCGAAAAACACAGGAGGTAGCCGAACACCGAGTTCGTTCCCGCCGGCTCAATATAGGTATAGGTACCGGTCTGATACATGGAAGTAAGCATTTGTACTTCCGCGTCCCAGGACCCGTTGATACGCATATACAGTACTTCCAGCACGATAAGGATCGCCCCGAGTACCAACGTCACCAAGGCGGGCTTTGGTTTTGCTTCCCGGATGGAAGCTCTGGCCTTGGCTTTCAGTTCTGCGCGTTTGGAATTCATACGTGTTTTCATCTCAATTCTTCAAAATTCTAACACTTTTCGTCCCTGTTTACAATCTTTATCTTGCAATAGCCGAAAGAGGGGCTGTCTATGCAGAGCGTGACTCTCACCGTCGAACAAAACGGCTCCGTACGCACCCTGCGCGGCGACGGAGCCCGCACGATGCTGGAAAACCTGCGCGCGGCGGGCTATAACATCGCCGCCGACTGCGGAGGGCTGGGCCGCTGCGGCCGCTGCGCCGTCACGGTCACGGGCCCTGTGTCCGGCGCTGACGGCGCCGTGGTATGCGCGGAATCAAAGCGCCTGCTCGCCTGCCGGTGGTATCCCTGCGGCGATGTGCGCATGCTTCTTTCAAACGAGGATCCGATGCGCGTCGTCACGGACGGCGCGGCCGTCCTTCCGTCCGGCGGGCTGGGGCTGGGCGCGGCCGTGGACATCGGAACGACGACGCTTGCCGTTTTTCTGTACGACCTGAAAAGCGGAGCGCTTCTTGCAAGCCGTGGCGCGCGCAACGCCCAGCGCCCCTACGGCGCGGACGTCATCAGCCGCATAAGCTTCTGCACGGAGCCGGAGGGCTTGGAGCTTCTCGGAAGCGCCGTCCGCAGCCAGATCGGCGATGCCCTTTCCGGCCTGTGCCGTGAAGCCGGGCGAAGCCTGGCGGAAATTACGGCTGTGTCCGTGGCCGGAAATACCGTCATGGAGCACCTGTTCTGCGGTCTTGACCCGACGCCCATCGGCGTTGCACCCTTTGCGCCCCGGAGCCTTTTCGGCGGCGCCATCCCTGCGTCCCGGTTCTTTCCCGGACTATCGGACGGCGCCGAACTTTATCTATGTCCCGCCGTTGCGGGTTACGTCGGCGGGGACATAACCGCGGGCCTTTATAGTTCCGGCGCGTACCGGTCGGAGGAGACGGTTCTGTTTTTGGACATCGGCACAAACGGCGAGATGGCCGTCGGCGACCGAGACGGCTTTGTATGCTGCGCCGCCGCCGCAGGCCCCGCCTTTGAAGGCGCGGAGATTGCCTGCGGCATGGACGCCGCCCCCGGCGCCATTGACCGGGTCTGGTTTGACGGCTCCGAGCTCGCCTTCACGACCATCGGCGCGGCGCCGGCGCGCGGCATATGCGGCTCAGGCCTTGTGGACGCCGTAGCGGCTCTTCTGGAGACCGGCGCGGTATTGGCTTCCGGGCGGCTTACGGCGGACGGCTGCGCCTGCGAGGGCGTCCGCCGGCGCGTGCGCAAAGGCCCGGACGGCGGCACCCGCTTCTATTTCACCCCGGAGGTTTTCCTCTCCGCGGCGGACATCCGCTCCGTACAGCTCGCGAAGGCCGCCCTTCGCGCCGGCATGGAGACGCTGCTAACACTTCGCGGCCTGAAAGCCGCCGACGTCACCCGTCTGCTCGTAGCCGGGGGCTTCGGCGCGTATCTTCGCCTCGACAGCGCCTGCCGGATCGGTCTTCTGCCGCCCGGCGCGGAACGCACAGCCCGCCACATCGGAAACGCGGCGGGCGCGGGCGCGGCTCTCGCGCTCACAGCGCAGGGCCGCCGGACGCTCGCTGAGCTTGCCGGGCGCTGCGCCTACCATGAACTCTCCGACTCGCCGGTCTTTCGCAACGCTTATCTTGAATGTATGCCGTTTGAAGAATAGACCCGGCTTGGGAAACACAAGAGGAACTGCCGCAAGGCAGTTCCTCTTATTTCTTTTTGCATCGAAAAAAGGAACTGCCCGAAGGCAGTCCCTTTTTTGTTGTTTGTTCTGGATCAGCGGCCGTATTGGCAGTCGTTGTTGCCGGAAGCGGTGGTCCACATCTCGAGCATGTCGATGGGGTCGTTGTAGTCGGCGAGCCAGCCTTCACGGCACATATCAAAGTTGCCGTTCTTGCGGTCGGTTACGAACACGTTCCAGTCTTCCTGGGAGATGGTCACACTGATGCCGACGGCGGCCAGATCCTGCTGGATGGCCTCGGCGACGGCGACGTGGCCGGTGGACTGGTTGGTCAGGTACGTGACGGTGATCGGGGTGTCGGCAGAAAGTTTGCCGTCATCGCCGAACTTGTATCCGGCGGCTTTGAGCAGCTGGACAGCCTTGTCAGTCGTGGCCTGGGCGTCGTTGTTGATGGCTTCCGGATCGAAGTAGCTATGGTCGTTCGTGTCGGTCTTGAAGATACCGCCGTTGCCGTCGTTCATTCCGATGGGGATGAAGGAGTTGGCGGGAACCTGGCCGGTCTGGCCGACGTTCTGGCAGATATAGTCGCGGTCGATCAGGATGCTGAAAGCTTCGCGCATGCAGGCGGCCTGCTCAGGGGTCTTGCCGTCGAACAGCGCGCTCTTGCAGTTGAACGCAGCGTAATAGGTGCCGAGGTTGGGAACGATGTGGAATTCGGGGTTATCCTTGAGGTTGGCGATCTCATCGGTGGGGACGGTATCGGCAAAGTCGATATCGCCGGCCTGATAAGCGGCGTAGATCGCGGTGTCGTCGGCGCTCAGCATGTACTGGAGAGTGTTGACGGTGACCTTGTCGGCGTCATACCAGTAGGGGTTCTTGGTGTAGGTCATAGACTGGTCGTGTTCCCAGCCGGTGCAGGTGTAAGCGCCGTTGGAAACGAAGCCGGCCTCGGTGCACCAGCCGCCCGGATTGGTCTGCCAATCCGCATTGGCCTCGACGGCAGCCTGCTTGACAGGATAGAAGCAGGGGAACGCCATCAGGTCTTCGATATAGGCGCAGGGAGCGGACAGCACGAACTGGAGGGTCGTGTCGTCGAGAGCCTTGACGTTGATGTTGCCCGTGACCGTCGTGCCGTCGGCGGCATAGTATCCATCAAAGCCGGAGAACATGTAGGCGTAGTCGGCAGCGGTGGTGGTGCTGGCAGCGCGCTTCCAGGAGTACTCGAAGTCTTTCGCGGTAAGGGCGGAGCCGTCGGACCACTTCAGACCGCTCTTCAGGGTCACGGTGTAGGTCAGGTTGTCGTCGGAGACTTTGTAGCCGGTGGCGCAGGCGGGAGTAGTCTTGCCGTTTTCGTCGTAAGTGTACAGTCCGGAGAAGCTGTTGGCGATCAGGCAGGCACCGTCAACGGTGGTGCTCAGCGCGGGATCGACCTTATCAGGCTCGCTGGCGAGGTTCAGCTTCAGGGTATCGGAGCCGTTGGACATCTTGGAATACATAAAGAACTTGGTGCCGTACAGGTTGGAGTAGATGCCGCTGACATAGTCCTTCTGCATGTAAATGTCGTTATAGTAATAGAAGGGGATGACACACCAGTTGGACATCAGAATGTCCTCTGCCTGATGCATAAGGGTGGCGCGGTCGGCAGTGTCCGTATCGGCCTTGATCTTGGCGATCAGGGCATCATACTGACTCCACTGCGTGACGGGGTCGATGAATGCGCTGCTAACAAGAGACTTCGCATCCGTGGTCTCAGTGGTCGCGGTGGTGGGCTGCTCAGTGGTGGTAGATGCCGCAGGCTTTGTGCCGCAGGCGCAGAGACTGAGGGCAAGAACCAGAACGAGAAGCATTGCAAGGGTTCTCTTCATTTCGTACCTCCTAAAATGATTTTTTGTTGATTTAAAGCGCTTAGTGCTGGATTGATTGAAGTAAATTATATTATGGATTTTATGTAAATACAAGCAAAAATTAACGATTTGTTAAATTTATCTGAATGTTGTATGAACGTCAAACCGTTATTTGTTCCAGCATGCTACAAAATGGCCGTTTCCCCGGTCCTGCAGCGCCGGGCACTCCGCCGCGCACCGGTCGGTAGCGTAGCGGCAGCGGGTGCGGAACGAGCAGCCGGTAGGCATCTTCAGGGGGCTCGGTACGTCTCCCTCGAGAACGATGCGCTTGCGCGCGCGCGTCAGTTTGGGGTCGGGGATGGGAACGGCCGACATCAGCGACAGCGTATAGGGGTGCTGCGGCGCGGCGTTCAGCTCATCCGAGTCGGCGATCTCCATGATCTTTCCCAGGTACATGACGGCGATACGATTGGAGATGTGGTGTACGACCATGAGGTCGTGGGCGATGAAAAGGTAGGCGACGCCGAGTTTGGCCTGCAGATCCTCGAACATGTTGATGACCTGGGCCTGGATGGACACGTCCAGGGCGCTCACGGGTTCGTCGCAGACGATAAACTTGGGGTCCACCGCAAGCGCGCGGGCAATGCCGATGCGCTGGCGCTGGCCGCCGGAGAATTCGTGCGCGTAGCGGGTGGCGTGCTCGGCGTTGAGGCCGACGTATTCCATCAGCTGCAGGATCTTCTCGCGGCGTTCCTTGCGGTTTGCATAGAGGTGATGCACGTCGAGAGGCTCGCCGATGATGTCCTCGACGGTCATGCGGGGGTTCAGGGAGGAATACGGGTCCTGGAACACCATCTGCATCTGCCTGCGCAGGGCGGTAATGTTCTTGTCGGTCACAAGCTGTCCGTCAAAGTACACTTCGCCGGCGGTCGGCTCGTACAGGCGCAGGATGGAGCGTCCCACCGTGGTCTTGCCGCAGCCGGATTCGCCCACGAGGCCCAGCGTCTCCCCTTTTCCGATGGAAAAGGATATATCGTCCACCGCCTTGAGGGGGATCGTCTTGAAAAAGCCCGCATGGACAGGAAAATACTGCTTCAGGTTTTTGACTTCCAGAATGTTCTCTGTCATTGGTCGGCCCTTCCTTCCCCGTTTTCCACCATGGCCTTGACGTTCATCCAGCAGGAGGCCTTGTGGTTTTCGTTGATCGTCATTTCCTCAGGCAGCTCGTCGAGGCAGACCTTCATGGCGGCGTCGCACCGCGCGCAGAACGCGCAGCCCTTCGGCATGTTGAGCATATTGATGGGCGTGCCGGCAATGGGGACCAGACGCTGCTTCATGTTCGCTATGTTGGGGATGGAGCGCAGCAGACCCTTGGTGTATTCGTGGCGGGGATTGTAGAAGATCTCGTTGGCGGTCCCGCGCTCGCAGATGCGGCCGCCGTACATCACGACGATGTTGTCGCACATGTCGGCGATGACGCCCAGATCGTGCGTCACCAGGATGACCGCCATGCCCATCTTCTTCTGCAGGTCCTGCATCAGTTCGAGGATCTGGGCCTGGATGGTCACGTCCAGGGCGGTGGTCGGCTCGTCGGCGATGAGGATGTCCGGTTCGCAGGCCAGCGCCATGGCGATCATCACGCGCTGGCGCATGCCGCCGGAAAGTTCGTGGGGATACTGCCGGATACGCTTCTCCGGTTCGTTCATGCCCACCAGATCTAGCATTTCAATGGCGCGCGCCTTCACGGCGGCGCCCCGTTTGTCGGTGTGGAGTCTGATGGCTTCTTCCAGCTGGCTGCCGACGGTGAAAACCGGGTTGAGGCTGGTCATCGGGTCCTGAAAGATGATGGAGCAGCACTTGCCGCGGAATGAGCGCATCTGTTTTTTGGACCATTTGGTCAGGTCCTGTCCCTTATAGAGAACGTGACCGTGCACAATGCGTCCGGTGTCCGCCAGAATCTGCATGATGGAATAGGCGGTCACGCTCTTGCCGGAGCCGGATTCGCCCACGATGCCGAGGATTTCGCCCGGGTCAAGGTTAAAGGACACGCCGTTCACGGCCTGCACCTCGCCGGAGTCGGTAAAGAAGGATGTGTGCAGATCCTGCACGCTCAGAAGATGTTCACTCATTGCACTCACCTCTTCAGTTTGGGATCAAAGGCATCCCGCAGGCCGTCGCCCAGCAGGTTCAGGCTCAGTACGATCAGGCAGATCATTACGGCGGGGTACAGGAGCTTGTAAGGGTAGCTCTGGATCCCGCTGAGAGCGCTGCTGGCCAGCGAGCCGAGGGACGGCATGGGTGCCTGAACGCCCAGGCCCACGAAGCTCAGAAAGCTCTCCGTGAAGATGGCGGAAGGAATCTGCAGGGCCGTCGTGATGATGATGACGGAGATGCAGTTGGGAAGAACGTGCCTGCGGATGATGCGGCCGGGCCGGGCGCCGATGGAGCGGGCCGCGAGGATGTATTCGTTTTCCTTGATGGACAGGATCTGGCCGCGGATAAGACGGGCCATGCCGACCCAGTACAGCAGGCCGAACACGATAAATATACAGACCATGTTCGTGCCGAGATGGGCCAGAAACGATCCGGGCTTAAAGATCAGCACCTCCTTGAGCACGACGGATAAGAGGATGATCATGAGCAGGTCCGGCAGCGAATAGATGATATCCACGATCCGCATCATGATGAGGTCCACCCTCCCGCCCATATAGCCGGAGATGCTGCCGTACAGCATGCCGATGATCAGCACGATGAAGCTCGCGAAAATGCCGACGGTCAGGGATACGCGGGTGCCGTAGATCACGCGGATGAAGTAGTCGCGGCACTGGTCATCCGTACCGAAGATGTGGGGAACCGGGTGTTCCCCTCGGCGATGTATTGCTGCTCCGCCTCGCTGTAGGTGAACGGAGCCATGTTTTTGGCCCCTTTGTCGCGCCGGCCATCGATGGAGAGGATCTCCTCATATTTGTACGGCACGATCAGCGGAGCGATCAGGATGGTCAGCACGATGAGCACCACCACGATGCAGCTTGCAACGGCCAGGGGGTTTTTCATGAGGTTGCGCATGCCGTCCTTGAAGAAGGAGGAGCTTTTGCTCATGACGTCCTGCTGGCGTTTTTCCTCCTCGGTGGCGGGGAGGAATTTGGAAACGTCAATCTGCATACTGAAAGGTTTCTTCTCAGGAACCTGATTCACGTCGAAATCAGCCATTTTTGTAATCTCCCTCATTCAAAGTTGATGCGCGGGTCGACCAGCTTGTAGATCAGATCGACGATGAGGTTTGTCACCACCATCAGAGCCGCCAGGAAAATGGTGGTCGCCATGATGAGGGTATAATCGCGGGTGTTGATGCTCGAAACGAATTTCCGGCCGAGTCCGCCGATGGTGAAGATGGTCTCCACGACCATCGAGCCAGTGATGATGTAGGCGATCTCAGGGCCTGCATAGGTGATGACCGGGATGAGGGAGTTGCGAAGCGCGTGCTTGAAGATGACCTTCCACTGCGCCACGCCTTTGGCCCTCGCCGTGCGGATATAGTCCTGGCCCAGGGTGTCCAGCATGCTGGTCTTGGCAAGACGGGTGGTGTAGGCCATCGGGTACATCGCAAGCGAGATGACGGGCAACAAATAGTTTGTCGAATTCGGGTTCCACGCCTGTACCCAGCGGAGCTGGATGCAGAACACCAGCAGCAGCAGCGTCGCCAGCACGAAGCTGGGCACCGCCGTGAACAGGGTGGAGAAGAAGATGATGACGCGGTCCGGCCACTTGTTTCGCATGAGCGCGGCAATGCTGCCGAAAACCGTCCCGCACACCAGCGCGGAGACCACGGCGATCAAACCGATCTTCGCGGAGATCGGGAACGTCTCGCCGATGATGGAGGTAATTTCCCGGCCGTTTTTCAGGCTCACGCCGAAGTCGCCGCGGAAGATCTCTCTTATGTAGGCAAGGAACTGGTCGAATACCGGCTTATCCAAGCCGTAACGCGCGTTCAGCGCGTCGATCGTCGCCTTTGAAACCGCCTTTTCCGAGTTGAACGGGCCGCCCGGAATCGCGTGCATGGCAAAAAACGTTATCGCAAGTATGATAAAGATCGTAAGGACCGCCAGCAGTACCCGCTTGATCACATACTTCAACAAATGACATTCCTCCTCAGATTTCTGCTCCACAGGACTTTGTTTAAAAATTTGCATAAATAAAAATAGTAAAATTCATTGTAATATACCAGGCCCTTTTTGTCAAACAAAAAGAGGCCCTGCGGCCTCAATTTTGTATATGTTGTGCGTACAAACGTCCCGCTTCCCCGGACTTTCGGCATCTTCGGAAAAATAAATAGCAATATCTTCCACCTGTGCCGCGCATTGTCAAAGCCTCTGGACGAAGGGTTTCACCGCCCTGACCAGGTACGCCGCCGCGATGCCGGTGAACGCGCCGGTGACGATGCCCGAAGCGAGCAGGACCGGGCCGTACCACAGCAGCGACGCGGTTCTCGTGACCACGACGGCGGCCCCCAATTCACCCGCGTTGTGGGCGACGGCGCCGAAGACGCTCACGACCCAGAGTTTCTTATCGTCGAACCGGCCGATGGTCAGCGCCATGACGCCCCACGCCAGCGCGCCGCCCGCCAGGGAAAACAGGATTGCGGAAAACGACCCCGCGAACAGGCTGCCCAGAACGATGCGCACGATCAGCACGTCCCCGGCCGCCCGGCGGCCCAGGAGCGCCATAGCGGTCAGCGTCACAATATTCGCAAGTCCCAGCTTGATGCCCGGCACCGGCACGATCGGGGGGATCTGCGCCTCCGCGGCCCAGATGCCCAGAGAAATGGCCGCAAGCAGCGCCATAAATACCAGTTTTTTCGTCTTGTTCATGGTTCCTCGATCTGAATCACCAGATGGTGCGGCAGGCATACGATGGGCACCCGGCTGTCCGTGATGGCGCCCTGGTGGACGCAGATCTGCTCGGGGCAGTCCGACCGAATGACGGAGACGGCGCCGTGCTCAACATGCACCACGTTGTAGCCATATTGGGTCTTCACGGGAATGTCGTAGGGCACGGCCACGGCGGTAAGGTCCACGCGCTTATAAAGTTCCCCGTCCACATAGATGTCGGCCATGGTGCCGCCGCCGCCCCGCAGCAAGTATACCCCCGCTCCGGCCGCCGCCAGCACGGCGAACAGCAATATCCAGAACCACGTCTTGTTTTTCATACGCCAAGTGTAGCGGCAAAAAGAAATATTGTCAATAATTTAATCTCAGTGTATAATAATGGTTCAGATTTAAATAAGGAGTATTATTTTGGATATCACGTCCTTGATTTTTGGGGATTCCGCAAGAGTCCTGGCGCAGTATTCCCGGTATCTGGCTCCCCTGCTCGCCGTGCTCATTCTGGAGCGCTGCGTGCGGAGCATGCTCTCCGAGCGCTATGAGCCGGAGACCTGGGCCTACCTGTATCTGCCCGGGGAGATCATGGTGCCTCTGCGGCACTGGGAGTGCATCATCGGCCGGTCGAAATCCGCCGACTGCTACATCGGCGCCCCCACCGTTACGCGCACACATACCTGCCTCATCCGTTCGGCCCGCGGCGACTGGACGGCCTATAACCTGGGCCGGGCCGTCAGTCAGATCAACGGGAAGGACATTCCCACCGGCGGCGCGCCCATCGCCGACGCGGACGTTCTGACGCTGGGGGCGTTCCGGCCCGCTTCGCGGACCTGACGGAGGAAGAGCGTTCGGCCCTTCTGCAATACCGCCACTCCCCCGGCCGGCGGGTGCGCCCCGGCGCGATGCTGATGCTGCTGACCGTGTACCAGATCCTGCTGGCCCTGCAGCAGACGGTCTATAACCCCGACGCCGCAAACGGTCTTCCCGCGATGGCCTTCGGCGTGCTGGCCGCGGCGCAGTGGATGTACTACTTCGTCATGCGCGCCGCCGGCCGCAAGGGTTTCGAGACGGAGACGCTGGCCATTTTCCTGTGCACGCTGGGCATGAGCGTGGCCGCCTCCAGCGATGCGGCGGGCATGCTCAAGCAGGTCGTTCTGACAATGATCGGATTGGGCCTGTTCATCGCGCTGGGCCTTTTTCTGCGCGACCTGAAGCGGCTCAAGGCCCTGCGCTGGCCCGCCGCCGTCGGCGCCCTGGCGCTGCTGGCCGTGAACCTCGTCATCAGCAAGGCCTTCAACGGTGCGCAAAACTGGATCAACTTCGGCGGCTTTTCGCTGCAGCCGTCGGAATTTGTGAAGTTCGCCTACGTCTACGCCGGTGCCGCAACGCTGGACCGGCTTTTTGTAAACCGGAACCTGTTTCTGTTTATCGGCTTTTCCGCCGTCTGCGTCGGAGCCCTCGCCCTGATGGGCGACTTCGGCGCGGCGCTCATCTTCTTCGCGACGTTTCTCGTCATCTCCTTCATGCGCTCCGGCTCGTTTGCCACGGTGTTTCTCGCGGTGGCCGGTGCGGCGCTGGCCGGTTTTCTGGTATTGACTATAAAGCCTTACATTCTGGCCCGGTTCCAGACCTGGGGCCACGCCTGGGACGACGTCTATAACGGCGGCTTCCAGCAGGTGCGGGCCATGTGCGCTGCCGCCTCGGGCGGGCTGTTCGGCCAGGGCGCCGGCAACGGCTGGTTTGTGCACGTATTTGCGGCGGATACGGACCTTGTATGGGCCGTGGTGTGCGAGGAACTGGGCCTAATCACCGGCCTGTGCGCCATCGCGGCGATCCTTGCCATGGCGGCCTTCGTCGTGCGAAACGCTTCCTCCGGCCGCTCGTCCTATTATGTCATCGCCGCCAGCGCCTCCATCAGCCTTCTGATGGTGCAGATGGCGCTCAATATCTTCGGCTCCATGGACATCCTTCCCTTTACGGGCGTCACCTTCCCCTTCGTGTCTCTGGGCGGCTCCAGCCTACTGTCCTGCTGGATGCTCCTTTCGTTCATCAAAGCCTGCGACACCCGCGCCAACGCGAGCTTCGCCGTCATACGTCCGGAGAGTTTCTCCGGCGGCGCGGGGCCGGGCGAGAGTCAGGCGGGCGCGCCTCCTTCCCCGGGGGAGGACCAGGACGACGGCGGCTGGGTCCGCGACAACGGGGGTGACGAGTCATGAAAAAAGTGACCTCCCGCTCCTACGCGACGCTCGTCATTGCGGCGTGCATCGTGCTGGGCCTTGCGTTTTACCTGTTCAAGCTGGGGCACGACGGCGCCGACTGGGCCTCTTTCTACGCAAACGACAGCGTGTACGACAACGGCACCCTCAACGAGGGGCAGGTCACCGACCGCAACGGCACGGTCCTTGCCACCGCCGGCGACGGGACGTACAGCTATTCCGACGACAGCGACGTGCGCACCGCCTGCCTGCACGTCGTGGGCGACATCTCCGGCAACATCGGAACCGGCGCGCTTTCGGCCTTCCGGCCACGCCTTATCAACTACTCCTTCCTGACGGGCACCACCGGCTCCGGCGGCACCGTCAAGCTCACCATCGACTCGGCTCTGAACGTCACCGCCTACAAGGCGCTGGCCGGGCGCAAGGGCGCGGTACTCGTATATAATTACAAGACCGGGGAAATCCTCTGTATGGTCAGTTCTCCCTCCTTTGACCCGGAAAAGGGGTTCGACGAAAGCGACCCGGCCTACGGCGGCGCTTACATCGACCGGACCATCAGCGCCAGTTTTGTTCCCGGCTCCATCTTCAAGATCGTGACGGTGGCCGCCGCGGCGGAGACCCGCCCAGACCTGTGGAACGATTCGTTCAGCTGCAGCGGCAGCGTCAACATCGGCGGCGCCAAAATCACCTGCTCCGGCGTCCACGGCTCCCAGACCTTCGAGGAGGCCTTCGCCCACTCCTGCAACTGCGCTTTCGCCCAGATCGCCGACGAGGTCGGCGGCGACGTGATCGCCCGGTACGCGAAGGAGTACGGCCTGACCGAGTCCCACAGCCTCAACGGCATTGAGATTAAGGCAGGCTCCATCGTCTCCGGCGGAAGCGACGACGCTTCCGTTTCCTGGGAGGGCATCGGCCAGTACCAGGACCTCGTGTGCCCCTATTCCATGCTGCGGCTGGTCGGGGCTATCGCGAACGGCGGCACAGTCGTGGAGCCCACGCTTCTGTACGGCGTGTCGAACGGCAGCGCCCAGATCATGAAGGCTTCCACCGCCGAAAAGCTGAGCAGCATGATGGGCTTCAACACCCAATACGAATACGGCACCGACCGTTTCCCAGGCCTTGACCTCTGCGCCAAGACCGGCACCGCCCAGGTGGGCGACGGCACGGACCACGCCTGGTTTGCAGGCTTCATCACCAATGAAGACTATCCTCTCGCCTTTGTCGTACTGGTGGAAAACGGCGGCGGCGGCCTTGCCAAAGCGGCCCCCATCGCGAACGCCGTTTTACAGCAGGCTGTTTTCGGCTCATGATGCGGAAAGGATCTTATGAAGCGCCTCGGCATTTTTCTAAAGAAAAACGCATGGACCTTTTATCTGACGGCGACAGTGGCCTACTCCGAGACCATCCTCAAGCTATGGTGTTTTAAATCCATCGGCTTCAAGGGGTTTTTGCTGACGATGCTTCTGAGCGTCGTCGCCGGAAGCCTATTCACGCTGCTGTGCACGATCCGGCCCGGCGGCTTTTTCCGCGCGGCCACGGCCGTGGTGCTCGCGGCTTTGTTCTTGCTGTACGGCGCGCAGGCGGTGTATTTCCGCATTTTCAAAGGCTTTCTGCTGCTGAGCTACACGAACGAGGCGGGGATGGTGCTGGAAGACTTCTGGCGCGAGGCCCTGACGGGCATCGGGCGCGCTGCGCCGGTGCTTCTGGCGCTGGCCTTCCCGCTGGCGCTGTGGCTTATTCTCGGCAAAAAGCTCACGCCCAAGGCCGTGCGCGCCTATACGAGGCTGCGGTTCGCTGCCGTGTTCGCGCTGATGGAACTGTCCGCGAGCCTTCTCATCAGCTCCAGCAACTCCGGCATCCGCAGCGTGAACTATCTCTATCACGATGCGTTCGTGCCGGAGATGAGCGTGCGCTATTTCGGCGCGCTGACCATGTTTGAGCAGGATCTTATTTATAACTTCACCGGCGGGAACACCGAGGCGGTTTTAGCATCCCCCGTCGCGGCGCAGACCGAAAGCCCGCGCAGACCGCTTCCCGTCCGCCGCCGCCGAACGCAGGCGCCCACGCAGACCCCGGGTCCGACCTACGACACAAGCCCGAACGTAACAGAGATCGACTGGAACGCGCTGATGCAGAACACCAGCGACGCAACCTTGCAGCAGATGGACAAGTATTTCGCCTCCGTCGTCCCCACGGATAAAAACCAGTATACGGGCATTTTCAAAGGCTATAACCTCATCTGGATCTGCGCGGAGGGCTTCTGCCGGTACTGTCTGGACAAGGAACACCTGCCTACGCTGTGGAAGCTCTCCCACGAGGGCTTTGTATTCAACAACTACTACAATCCCTACTGGTACTTCTCCACGGCCGACGGCGAATACACCCTGCAGAACTCGCTCATCCCCATCTCCGGCGACAAGAGCGTTTACACCGCCATGCACAACACCCTTCCCTACGGCATGGGCAACGCCCTCAACCCGCTTGGCTACGCGAGCTACGCCTTCCACGACCACACTTCCATCTACTACTCCCGAAACGTCTCTCTGCCGAACCTCGGCTACAAGTTCTACGCGAAGGACACGGGCCTCACCATCGGCGACACCTGGCCGGAGTCCGACGTGGATATGATCAATTCCTCCGTCGGCTATTACCTCGACAAGGAGCCCTTCAACGTCTACTACATGACCGTGAGCGGGCACATGAACTACAGCTTTTCCGGCAACGCCATGGCCGCCAAGCATAAGGCGGAGGTACAGGACCTTCCCTACTCCGACGACGCCAAAGCCTATGTCGCGAGCGAAATGGAGACCGACCAGGCCATCGCCAAACTGATCGACTACCTGAAGCAGGCGGGCGTTCTTGACCACACCGTCATCGTTCTATCAGGCGACCACTACCCCTACGACCTGGACCCCGAGTTCACCTCCGGCGCGACCGGCCTTGCCGAGCTCATGGGCGGCAGCATCGACCCGCTGGAAAAATACCACTCGACCCTCATCGTCTGGAACTCCGCTTTCGCCGCGCAGCATACCCAGCAAGTGAACACGCTCTGCTGCCAGATGGACGTGCTGCCCACGCTTCTGAACCTGTTCGGCGTACAGTACGACTCGCGTCTACTGATGGGCCGGGACATCTTCGCCGAGGGACCACGCACGGTCGTATTCCGCGACCGCAGCTATATCACCGATTATGGGCGCTATATCGCCTCCACCGACACGTTCACCCCGGCGGAGGGCATGTTCTCCTCCGAAACGGACTCGACAAACTACGCCGTCAGCGAGCTGAACACCGTGGACACCATGTTCGACATGAGCGCCGACATTTTACACTATAATTATTATTCGGTCGTATTTCATCACAATGATTGATATATCCATTCAAAACATTAAAAAATCCTTCGGCGGCACGACAGTATTGGACGGCGTCACCTTCGACGTAAACGAGGGAGAGCGCGTCGCCCTTCTGGGCGCAAACGGCGCCGGCAAGACGACGCTTCTGAAGATCCTCACCGGGCAGCTCGCCGCCGACGAGGGCACCGTCTCCATCCCCTCCCACAAGCGCCTCGGCCTGATCTCCCAGATCCCGGTCTACCCCGCCGGCTACACGGCGGAGGACGTTCTGCGCACCGCGCACCGGCGCCTGTACGAGATCGCCGGCAAAATGAAAAAGCTCGAAGGGCGCATGGAATCCTCCGCCGGACCGGAGGTCCTTGGCGAGTACGACCGCCTGTGCGCCGACTACGAGCGGCTGGGCGGCTATGACGCGGACTACGAGCGCGACCGCGTTGCAAACGGTCTTGACGTGACCACTTCCATGCGCGCGCAGGACTT
>Ga0183099_1000908_pt1 | contig 18649 bp, 24 predicted proteins | sample Biomet1_FD_127788 | JGI IMG/M metagenome (GOLD analysis project Ga0183099, IMG submission 127788) | Microbial communities from bioreactor (seeded with anoxic lake sediment) at LBNL, California, USA - Biofuel metagenome 1 | ecosystem: Engineered > Bioreactor > Anaerobic > Unclassified ... | reverse complement strand
GAGAATCTCAGTCTAGTTCTAGTCGGCGAAGAGTTCCTTAAAGTCGTTAGTGACTTCACTCTGGCCAAAGTGCTCAAAGACTTAGAGCCTAAGCTGCATCAAAAGTTCACACCTGTAACTGCCTACGAAAAACTTCTGGGTGCTTTAGGTTACGTGTATGCTATCTATGAGCTGAAGCCCACAACCTTCATCAAGTCGTCTGACCCTGACTTACGGGCTGCGTTATTCAGGTATGAAACGACTACCTCGCATATTCTCAAATGTGATAGTCACATACTGGGTAAAAGTAGACTCAAGCTGGTGGATTAGTCTATGCGCATCCTGTTAGTTCACAATCACAACCTGGTTATTGATGACAACGACAGGGCTGAGATCGCAGCATCTGTATTCGGTCAACTTGCTGATCCAAAAGCTATAGAGACAGGCCACTTCCTAGACTTCAAACGCTTTGCCTACTGGGACAGCTTTGAAGCATTAGCGCCTAACTGCAGGGTGGATCTGTTCTACTGTTCGTACATGGATGCTGTCCAAGATGATAGTATCGTCGTAGCGTTGCACGGTAGCGAGTGGCTGGATGTTGCCAATGAGTTCTCAGTCAATAAGATACTGAAAGAAGCGGAAGCTACCCTTGATCGACCGTTTCAATCCGATGGAAGTGCTTACGCAAACGCCGTAGGCTCAGTCATTTATGTAAAAGCTTTGTACGCTGTTGATTACACTATTGCTTGCGGTTCTGACTCGGATTGTTTTCGTGGTCTAGCTATCAAGTTTGCTGCTGACGAGCACGCAATGCAGGCAGTAGATAGATCAATATTGAAGGCAGAATACGTTCCCCATTATCTAAGAGTCGTTAAGTGAAGGACTAAGTAGCATGAAAGAAAAATCAAAGACTAAGGTTGTCGCACTTGATGACCTTAAGAAACCCAAAAGCACGTTGCGTCGCATTGGTCGCGTAGACAACACGCCTGCAAGTAGTACAAGCAAGGACGTCAAGAAGAAGCCAAAGAAAGAGCAGAAAGGTTCTGGTATGGAATTCAATATTGGCGACTATATTGTTATCCGCTCAGGTACTCGATTTATCTACGGTCAGACTGTGGGCAATGAGCATCTGGTTGACAGTAGAAAGCTGGCTGAATCAGATCCTGAATCAATTCGATTTGACCCACGATTCGATTTGATCGCTGTGTTAGGCGCTAATCCTCCTCAAGGCTGCAAAGCTTTCGGCTGCACGACTGACCCGTACAACCAAGCGCTTGACATGCAAGGCTTGGGGCGTCTGGACATGTTCGTAGAAGCGAACAAGAATGAACTGCATGAACTGGACTTAGGCATCAAGCTGTTCAACAAGGTCGTTGATGCCCATAACTTGAAGTCCCTGCTTCAGCGAGTTAAGACCTTCGAGCTACGTGGTGCTCGTAAGAAAAGCGCCGTGTATCAATCGTCATTCAAGAAAGAAGAGTGGCACGATAAGATGGTGCTGACTCCAGCAGAGCTAATCGGCGACTGCGTACTGGAGAGCTTGATATTCGGCACCACTCAGAATCTTTGGGCTCATGCTGTTCCAAAGGACGTGCAGTTGCGCTGGTTGTTGACGTACATGAAAGCTAAGGGTCTTCGCCGTACTAAGCAAGAGCATCTTGATAGTCTACTCGAACAGTACAAGCGTGTTCAAAACTGGAAGGACTTGCGCTCGAACGTAGAGGACAATCTTGAGCCTCTTGTTCCTATCGTGCAGAAAGCTATAAGTAGTTCTCGTGGATTGTCTGCCTCAGAGCTTGACTTGATCGTTAAGTCCAAACCTGAGCGAATTGAGAAACTGTGGCCTGCGTGGGCAGAGCTACCTATTGGTAGTCGTGACGATATTCCTATGGAGTGTCTTGCTAGCTCTCTTGCGTTCTTCCAAAATCTTCTGACGTTGTTCTTACGTGGTAAGAAGATTCCGAAAGACCTTACCAAACTGTGTACTGAGACAATGAAATCATTGCAACGTTTCTAAGCATCCTAGGCAGATAATTTCTGCCTAGATTTCATTTAGGAGCTATTTGTATGGAAGTGTTCATATCTCTATCTGGTGCTGATATCGAAGTGTCGGATGTTCACTGCTTCGGCAATACATTCGGTAAGAAGTACACAATGCACGGTGGCTATTTGGTTGTAGCCATTGACCCTCCGTACGCTCCGGCCAAACACTCAGTTATTGAGTTTGTTGTGCCTGAGTCAATTCGAGGTAAAGGCTGCGGTAAGCAGCTTGTGTCGCGTATGCTGCAAGACTTTCCCCACGACATAGGTGCGCAGTGTAGCTCAGAGGCTAGCTGTGCAATCTTTTATGTAAATGGGTTTCGACGTCCTTCAGAGAAGAGTGCTACACTCAATGAAGTGATTATCGCAATGCACGAAGACAGCTCAGTTTATTTGAAGCGCGACTGACAGGAGGTAGTCATGTTAGGTCCAGTTCTCGTCAAGTACAGAACAGGTTTCGGTGATCGCGAGATATATGGACAGCTGGATGCTAGCTCAGGTACAGAGTGTCTGATCGTGTATGCACCGTATATCGTAACATACAACAACGGCGTTCGAGTGCTCCACATCAACCATAGCGTAAACTATCCAATGCCGATAGAGGTCGATCGCGTTATAGAGATTAAAACTCTCAGTGATGCAGACCACGTATCTTACTCTAACGTTCTTAAGTCTAGGTACACAGCCCACTAGGAATTTATATGAAGTCCACACCTATAGTTTTCGATCTTGACGACACGTTGTTTGACACACGCGCTGAGATGGTTGACTGCTTTGCTGAGTTCGGTCATTCAGTTGGTCACATTACGGGCTACATCACAAAGCATAACGCACCTGAGGACATACTCCTTAAGGTTCTCTCCCGCGCTAAATTTATGACGACTGGTAAGTTGTTTGAAGGCGCATTTGACTTGATATCAAGACTCGTAAACTCAGGTGAGGATGTTCGCGTATGTACTCACAGGGGCTACCACCCAGATGGTGCCAGCTTCACACATAGTCAGTTGCTCGACCACGGCATTTTGAACACGTTGATACCTGAGTCTCACGTGTACTGCCTTGACCCTGCGGACTACAAGGACAAGTTTGCATTTCTTGACTCTGTTCTTGACGCGCCTTATGTGCTCGTCGATGATCACCCTGCAATGTCAGGTCTTAACGGTCTCTACGGTTCTTTGGTTGTTTACGATAGACCTTGGAACCAAGAAAGCTTACTTGTGCCGCGTATCATGGGTTACGATACGTACACAGACGCGTTCTTGCTTCAACAACTCGATAAATCTAAACGGAGGTTCCAATGCCGAATGTTGTAACATACGGTGTGAGATTGAACTGCTGGCCACAAGGTCACAGTGATCGCCTGAGTCAGATAATGACTGCATCGAATATTGGCGACTGTAAACATGAACTGCATATGACGTTCTGCGTGCCATTCAAAGACAGAATGACGATAGACCCTTTCGATGCGCAACTCATGGCTGCCCTTCGCGGTATATCAGGTCGTGTTATGGTATATCTGACTCAGACCTATCGTGGTGAGTCAGCTGAAGATGCTACGGCATTCGAAAACATGTGCTGCTCAAATCTCACAATGGATAACGACGACTTGAAGTCTGAGTGGTCTTTTGTCTTCAAAGAAGCAGCTCGGAGAGTGTAATGGAACCAACCTTAAGTATGCATGTTTGTACGTTCGAGAAAGACCAGAACGACAAGCTATCAAGCGCACTGTGCAGTTATGCTATTGACCAAAAACTACCGAAAGTGACTTTTCAGTTAACCTTCCCGTTAAACGAATACCGGAACATGTCTCGCAAAGATGCTGAGTTTGTTAACTGGCTTCGCCACCAGACACACTTACTGGAAGTGACGTTTACGCGAAAGCTCACTGGCTACAGCTCAACAGATTCCCTTGAAGTTGGATCGAATTCTGAAATCAAACGTGTGTCTTCCTCAGAAGTGTGTGACGACCTAATCGTCGATTTTGAGATCGTGGTTAGTTAGCATTTGACACTAATTTGACTCCAGCCTGATCTTGCTCGTTGGGCTGAGTCAAAGGAGTTGACTCACGTTTGGAGGCAGTGGTGGTATGCCGGAAGTCACTGCCTCCCCTTTTAGGACATGCTACAAAACTTTTGCTCGTGAAATAATAGGCTGCCTCGTGCGGCCTTTTTCATTTCTGTTCTGTAAATTTCAATCAGACCTAATCCGAGGAAGTATTATGGAAACTCTAAACTCACGCCACAATCCTAACATAGTAATCAACTTACGTACCGACGGTCAGTTCGTCGCTTCCCGCGCTACTGACGGTGCAGTCGTGTCAGTCATACCTATGCAAGAGGGTCCGGTTCTTCCAGAAGGCGCACAAGGTCTGTATATTGAAGACTTGATTGTGATGGCTGCACACCGTCTGAATTCCTACAATCAAGGCAAGTGGCGACATCCGTTAAATGATACAGCTCTGACTTGTCTGAACAACGCACTGGCTAGTCTGTCAGCTCGTGCTTCTGACCGGGAAACCCGCGGCGTATTGAATACAGATCAGGAGTAGTAGTGATGTTTATTCTTATTCAGAACCTACAGTACTCGTCGAACAAGGCTGCATACTTTTTCTTTCAGCATCCAGTGTTTGACGGCGCGTACACTCCAGATAATCCTAACTTCCTTGTTCCTGCAATAGAACGAGAGTTAACCGATGCTCGACCTGATATTGCCGCAGTCATGTCGGAGATAAAGCGTAGTTACGACAACTCACCCGTGTACCACAGCTGGGACCACGCAGTTATGGTGGCCGATATGTGCATGAAGCTTGCACGCGATAAGGGCTTTGACCTGAATGAATGTCAGGCTGCTGCTGTTGCCGGATTGTTGCACGATAGCTTTCACGTTGGAGCTAAAGACGACAAAGACAATATATCCCTTGCTATGGAGTTTGCGGAACGAATTCTGAACTTAACGATGTTCGAGCCTGAAATCAAGCGTAAGATTCTCAATGCCATTCGCTCAACAACGTTTGACGGAAAGTCATCGACTTTCCCTATTGCACCAACGTCATTGCTTGGTACTGTGTTACGCGATGCAGACCTGTTGAACTGCGTGTACGGCTCATGGCCGATGCAGATTACTCGACTTGGTCTGGAACTAGGAAAACCTGATGTGTATGACATGCGCGGCTTCACTGCTTTGATGATTGAAAACAGTGCTTTCTTAGGCGCTCAAAGATCAATGAGCGATACAGACGGTCGACGTCCTGTTCAGGATCGCCTGGATAAATACGTGTCCTGTGTTCGCCACGTATTGATGAATTGTCGCTTTCTGTAAATACTAGCTGTAAGATAAATATGTAGGAGTGATGAAGATGAGACTTCTTCTTCTTTTGTTGCTTCGACTATTCTACTCGCCTACTGGCTTGTGTATGTTTGTCCCTGCATACGTAAGCTGCAACAAACCAGACATCCGTGCAGGTGTCTTGCCGAAAGAGCAAAGCTCTTGGTTAAAGCGAGAGGGTAGACGAAGGTGACTGGCGCTGATTGAACGTGTTTAGACATGCTGCACATATGGGACAACCATGTTCAATCTAAATGCCCGCGCCATCTAAATAATAGGGCATAGCGCTTAGGTGCGTAGAACATCCTGGATTTGCTGACTGCGATTGCCGCTGTCGGTTTAGGTGATGTGGCAAGTATCACCATGTTCGCTGAAAGCAAGCGAGTCTAAATATGGGTTTTCAGTTATCCCAGACACGAGTTACCTGGACTTGCGTCCTCGTGTTTAAAACTGAACCAACCTTTAAAGTGCATCTTAGTACGGTTTTAGACGACACACCTCACTGCTGGTAACACAGCCGTTGTCTGCGACTGTACCATGATGCATTTTTCACATCGGAGGACTTTCAATGAGTAGCATATCGCCTAGCGTATCAGTGACTTGTATCGACGAGCCACATCACATCCACAATCCAATCCGCACGTTCAACATATCAGATCATCCAGTTGTACGTGATGCTGTAGCGCATGTACCACAAGAATCCTTGTCAGAAGCTCTGGCTAAAGCAAAAGCCGAGCTTGCTGAGTTTCAAGCCGTGTTGGCTTCTGGTGAAGAGCTTGATGAAGACGGAATGCGCAGACTCAAAGATCTGAGTGATAGAGCCTTGTATCTGACAGCAGCGTCGGCTCGTAATCTGAAAGACACGCCTATGGGTCGATATGTTGATCGTAAACGTAAGGCACAAGTCAAAGAGCAGGCACGTAAAGATCGTGCTGTTGCGTCGAAGCCAACTAGCGCAGATCGCAAAGCAGAGAAGAAGCGCAGAAAGCAGAAACAGCGGAGTGCTAAGAAATGATGGAATCTCGCGGCGACGTTAAGGCCATTATGGCAGAAGATATGAAGGTTGAAAAAGTCAGACCTAAAGTAATTGTTGGCGCACCCAGATCAGGTATGAGCTTGTTGGGGTCTGAGCGTCTACTAACCGAAATAGTTAACCGTGATATCCTGACTGGCGCCAATGTCGATCCGGACTTCGTTACGTCTGATACTCATTTCGCCCAACAGCTAGGTGATGCATACTTAGATAGCGTTATATCCGATATGGACGATGCGCTTCCTTCAAAGCATCCAAAGTCTCGTCGTAAAAGCAAGTCGGCTGAAGAGCGTAAGCGCATTAAACGTCAGCGCAAACAGAAACACCGTTAGTTGAGGTCTCTTGCCATGAAAACCAATTGGCGAATGCTGGCCATAGTTCCAGGCTCAATGTATAACGACACGACAAAGAGCGGAGTTGGTACATACATAGAGTGCCTGAAGGCTATGGGGTTTTGTGACTTCATCTCTGATGGTGAATTCAAGTCAGGTGTTGGTCAGTCTAAGTGGATGCAATACGGTGACCCGGACATGACCGATGCGTACAAAGTTGCGCACATTCAGTCTGAGTTGCTGCAAAGGCTCTCTGAGATTCCATATCGGGCAATAGTCTGCTCTACGTTTGAAGGCATAGAGGCTTGTGTGTCTCTAGGCCTGCCTAAAATAATGCCTGTGTTCTACAGAACGCATAACAGTCATATTCTTACTGGCGATAGTGGTGCAGGTTTTGAGAAGTCGCACAGGCTGATGTTGCAGTCAAAAGCTACAGGTGTTAGAGTGCTGGCTAACTGTGCGGCTACAGGAGACAAGCTGCGTGAGATATACGGCACTGACTACATCTCAATACTGAATCGTCTTACAGTGCCGTTGATACATCCAAAGAAACAGGATGGTATATTGATTGTAAGCCGATACGATGATGTTAAGCGCCCCAAACTTGCAAGTCGGATAGCAGCAGCAACTGGTCTGCCTGTGTACGTGCTCACTGGTTCTAAGCAGCAAGCGAAACGCTGGACGCAGGATCTAGAAGATTGCGGCTGTACTCAGATTGATGTTAGGTTTGGTCTATCTGGCGACGACAAGTGGCGCTTCATCTCAAGCAGATCTGTTGCGCTACTTACGTCTAAGGTAGAATCATTCGGTATGGCTGCGGCCGAGACAATACCGTTTTGTCCTACGTTCATTGTTCATACGAGTGAGTATGACTGGACTAAAAACCTAGATGAGCTTGGTTGTTCCGAATTGATCAATCGATTCGTGATCGACACCTCATCCAAGAAACAGGAAAGTGTCGTCGTCGATGCGATAGTGTCCGCATCCAAATCTAAATACATTTCAAAGAGCAAAAGAGCTGAACTAATTGAGTTCTGGTCAAACCTGTCTGGCTCACAGTGGTTCAATTTCATGAACACTGTCAGTGTGGAAGATGACTCAAAGCCGTTTAAGACAGAGCTTGGTACTCGACTTGAATCAGGAGAAGCTGTCGATTGGTTTGAGGTTGAGACGCTTGCTCGAACAGTCAAAGCGCTGCACAAGTGCATAGCTAGATACCCAATGGTCGTTAGCGGCAGCGTGCTGAGAATTAAATCTAGGAGATCGAAATGAGTTCTGGAAACGTGTATGAAATCAAAACACCTTACGTTGTTTATTGCGGAGACCAAACTTCAAAGACTTCGTTGAAGGTTGCGTGCGGTGTAATCGAATGGGTACCAGAAAAAGTTGTCGCTGTAACGAACGATTCCAACCGACTGTTCCCTACTATGCAGAACGTCACTTTGGATGAAGCCGTGAAATTAGGTGCAGCGACGTTAGTCATTGGCTTCGCACCCTTCGGCGGCAAACTGACTGACGCGATTATTGATATAGCCATTGAAGCTTTGAACTCGGGCCTCGATGTTGCTTCTGGTCTGCACGACAAGCTAGCCGAAAATGAGTTTGTGCAGCACGCTATGGCTTACACGGGTCAGACTGTGTTTGACTTTAGACATAGACCTGACACATATCCGTTGGGCACAGGTAAGCCTCGTAAGGGCATCCGACTGTTGACTGTCGGCACAGACTGTATATGCGGCAAGAAGTTCACATCTTTGTCGTTGCATCGTAAGTTTTTGCAGAAGAACCTAAAGTCTGTATTCTGTTCAACAGGCCAAACCGGTTTTCTGATAAGTGGCTGCGGTATTAATAACGATACGATCACTGCTGACTTTCTGTCCGGTGCGGCTGAATCACTTTCGCCTGATGCAGATGAAGATACGTTGTATGTTATTGAAGGTCAGGGGTCTATCGAGCATCCTGCTTATACGGGTGGCTCTATGTCTTTGATCGCAGGGTCTCAACCTGATTTCCTTGTCGTATGTCATGCGCACGGCAGAACACACAGACTTGGATTGGAAGAAAGCCCTATAGATCTTGTTGCCTCTATATTCCACAACCTGAGTGCTGCCGCTATCCATGGTTACAATCCAGTAGTTGCAGGTGTAAGTATAAACTTCTCAAATACACCTGACGTGAACCGTGAAGAAGCCCTTGCTCAATACAAAGAACAGTTGAGCAACTACTTCGATCTGGATGGCGTTCCTGTATTCGACCCATCTATGCCTGATGGTGATATTAATCTAGTCGTAGATTATGTTGATGAGCAAATTGAGTGGAGACATCCATGAAAAAGCATAAGCTGCGTACAATATTTGAAACGCACATGAAAGAAAACCTGAAGGCTAAGAAGGCAGCTGTGCTGCTGTCTAGCGGTCTTGATGGTTTGGTGTCTGCTCTGGCCGCGCATGATCAAGGTGTTAAGATTCACGCATTCACATTCCAGATGGGTGACGTGCAAAGCTTCGACAGCAAGCACGCTGAGATTGTTGCGTCCAAGATGGGCTGGGACTTCACGTTGGTTAAAGTACCGACAGATGTGAAGACAATCGCAAAGATGTGGAAGTACATGCACGCGAATCTCCAGTGTGCGAAGAAGCGGGACTATGAATGCACATACCCAATGATATATTGCTACGAAGCGATCCGTAAAGCTGGGTACAAACATGTGATCAGCGGTCTTGTTGCTGATGCGTATTTCCTATTCAATCGCAATACTCACATCCAGAAAATAAGCGGCCCTAAGTCAGAGTTCGACAAGTTCGATGCGTTTCGCAAAGACTACTTTGCTGAGTGGCTTAAGTCTGGAACTAAAGGCTTAAGCCCAGAGAATAATCCAAGTGCAGCTCTACAGCATGAACTTCTCAGCAAGTTGAACGGTCTGACGCATGTCAATCCGTGGCTAGACAAGAAGACCTACAAGTTCTTTATGGGCAAGACGTGGCAGGAGTTGAACATACCTAAACAGAAGCAGGACGTTGTTGCTGCGTTTGCAGATCACATCGAGCGTGTAGGTCATCGACCTCACAGAGGTTATCAGACTGAAGCGAAAGTTCCAATGTACTTTGAACAGCTTCTGGAAGATACGAAGATTAACTTCAATGGTCGCAAACGCATAATGGACGTGGCCAGAGACTGGTGTGGTGTTGCTCGATCCTAGGTAGGTGTGTATGAAACGTGCTTTAGACTACGAGTTGTTCAGAGAAGTAGACGCGCCAATAACACTCAAAGTTAAATCGGAACCAGAGCGTGTTGCAGTAGTGCTGAATGAAGACCTGTTGAACGGAACTAATGGCCTGCTGGCTCACGGACAGACTGTATACCTGATCGACAGAATGCACGACTGGGACTATAGAGACGGAAATCTTCGCTGCTATAGTCCCTTAGTTGAAGACTGCACTATTATCGTAGCTTATAAAATCGAAGAGGTTTAGTATGCCGTTCTTTGATGTGTCTGACTGTGGGTCTACTAGGCGCGTGTTCTTGATTGGTAGATACGCGATTAAGGTAGCGTGGGCAGATTCGTGGAAGAACTTCTTGCGTGGCTGCGTGTATAATCTTGACGAGACTACTTGGAGCCCCGTGAACTCAAAGAATCTTACGCGCATCTACTGGTGCTCATGCACAGGCTTACTATCTATTCATGAACGTGTCAGACCTGTCAGACATTACGGTCTGTTTCGTGTAGACCTAGCTGAAATATGCGCCACATCTTTCATAGACAGTTACTTTTGGATGTTGGACTCTAAGCCTGAAAATTTTGGCTACCGTGGGACAACACTCGTTAAACTTGATTATGGATCTTAACTATGTCTGAAATTGTTGAGTATAAATTGTATACGTCTACAGACGACCCTTCTGAGGAAGTGAAGTCGTGCATCGTGCAAATGTCAAACATGCTTGACGATGAAATGGCTGAATATTGCAAGCTGTCTTATGGCTTTGAGAATGCTCCTAAGCCGATCAACCGTACTGTGGAAGATTTTAAGTCGGACTTCTTCTCAGTGTCAGATTCAGCTGTCATGTTGCTTGTTGTAGATAACTCACCTGTCGGTTATTGCTGGTGGCATGCAACCGATATGTATGCGACGATACACAATTTCTATGTGCTGAATTCCGAACGCAGGCGGGGTTATGGTGCTGCTTTGATGAAAGCAGTGCTGAGTCGTATCGAAAACAGGCATCCGCGAAATCTGTCAGTTGGCTTAGACACAATTCCACGCAATGTCCCAGCTCAGGAATTTTATTCGAAACTTGGTTTCAGGGTTGACTGCATCTCATACAGATATAACTTTCAGAGGGTTGCTGAAGCCAAGTCGATTGCGATAGACATCGATCTTGAATCTACACCAATGATCGTTTTGAATGAGCTGTACCTTGCGTCCCTGCAACCCTCTACACCTATGGTTATTATACGTGGACCAGACGCTGAGAAACTCTTCAGATCTGTGTGGGACTTAGCGCGAGAGCTGGATGTGTTCTCCAAGCATTTGGATGTACGTGGACCTAACGCTCTTAAGATGCGCGATTCATACCTGTTAGCTTATGAAGAATCTGATCCTGATGACGTCGATGTATTCAGAGGTCGAAACTTCGCGTCTGTGTTCAGTTTACCTGGCTCTAAGACAGCTACAAAGTCAATGGATCTGAGTCTGCTGTCCTCCAAGCGTGTAGGTCTAGGTCGTGTGTACAACGTTGTACCTGAGCTGAATCTGTAAAGAAAATCGTATTCGCTATGCATTCAAATACAACAAAGGAGCGTATATGTTACGAAGGTATTCCGCCTAGGTGGGACACTGGTGAGCTTCCCTACAAGAGCGTCGGTGACTCGCTGGAGGCGACACCGCAAAGCTTTCTACCAAGAGAGTTGTGCTGTGTTAGAAATCACACAAAGTAAGTTTCTGTAAATACTAATTAAGTTCAAACAGCTCGTCCGGAGACGTATGTGTTAGACGCAAGTTAGAGGTACTTTGGGTGAACCCCTCAAGCTTGTATACCTTGACGATAAGCAGCGGCCCGCGCATCGAGATACGAGCCCTATCCTCGGTGGCCTTCCCTGTAAGTACAATCGAAGACTACACATTCGATAAATTCATTCAGCTTGAGACGTGTTTGCGCAAGCATTTTCTCTACTGTGCAGAGTGAATTCGGTAGTGTCTAACACATATTTCTCCTTACGAGTTGTTTGTAAATCATAGCACAGCACACGGGTTCGACTCCTGCTGTATGCCAAGGACACCACTTATGTGGACGATGAACACTTGCAGATCTCTGGTGATTGTGCTGTGCTATGATTTACCTGTATTATGGGGATTAGCTCAATTGGTAGAGCGAGTGTCGGATAGCTCAAGGAGCATGGATTCTGACACATAACACAGAGTTCGATTCCCTGTATCCCCAACCAATTTCTTTAACGGCCCCTTAGCTCACGCTTAGGTTAGAGCGACCGACTCATAATCGGTGGGTACTGTGTTCGACTCACAGAGGGGCCACCACTTCCAAGTACCTAACTCTGAATGCTTTATTGCTTGCTTCGGTTCGAAATGACATTTAAACTTCAGCGCACTGTAAAGCATTCAGAGTTACTGGTATTTTCGAGCAAGGCGTTGTAAGACAAGCGCCAGTAACTGCCGTCACGCGAGACTGTACCTTCTGGACTTGTCTAAACAACACGCGTTATGGTACTTGTGTGGTACTCGCTGTGCCACACTCCGTCAGGTTAGTTTAATATGGCAAAACGACGCCCGTACCGCGTCACATTTGGTTCGAATCCAATACCTGACTCCCTATTTCACGCTGTTGACTGAATGTCGACGGTGATACCGATTTGAGCGTACCTCTCAGGTTATACCTGTCTTAGCTATGCGGCGCACAGACCCAGTACCTTGCGTTTCGTCTGATATCCAATTCTGGACGAAGCAAAGCACCCAATGCTTAAAGGTGACTGCCGCAAGATGAACTTACCATCACAGATATCTGATTCAGTATAGGCACATCAAAGCCACGCTCAATCTCTTACTGCTAAGAGACACCCAGCTGGAGGACTCAACAGAAGTTGAGTAGCACACAATACTGGCTATGCGGCGAAAAGATTGTGTGCTTGGTGGATAACACCGGCATCAGTGCGATTAAGTAATGGTTCCCACTTAAGGCGCATTGCGATAGATCTCTAAGACGTCTGAACCCCTGAATGGTGCCTCCGGTAACTTCGGGCTACGGAAATGCTTAAGTGCAGTACGAGCAGTTGAGTTCGTGCGTTAGGACAGATCAGACACGCTATCGTTAGAGGACATGCTGGAAAGACAGCAACCAAATTCAAGGAGATTGTCGTGGTGTCAATTATGGATGCTGTGTTGTGTATCGCAGCAGCTTCTGACTCTAGCTGGAAGCAACGAAGACCTAATGATGGATATAAGCGCCCTAAGTCAGTGTCTAAAAGCTACGCAAGCTCAATAAACAAAAGCGAAAACAAAACACAAATAAAAGGCTGCCTCGTGCGGCCTTTTTGCATTTCTGTAGCTGTAAATCACAGTACGTCACACTAGCTGTAAATACTGTATGATACGAACTAAGCCTGAACTATGCCTTAAAATCGTAGGCGTACTGAATAACCAAGATGTTTCAGATTGTGATATTCTTGATGATTTTATCTTTGACGAGGACGAAGCGTATACAATACGTGAACGCCTAAGTTTAGACCCAGAATACCGACAGTACTCTCAGATTGTTGTCGAACCGTCAACTGTTCATATGTAGGAGAAACCTAAATGTCAGACGAAAAAGAATCAAACGTCCTTGAACTTGTTTCTGGCTATAGTCTAGAGATAAAACCGTCAAATGAATCCAAAAGAGAAATGACGACGTATTACAACCAGCGTATTTGCAACAGAAAGCCTAGCATAGGTCCTATTGAGTTACCCTCTGCCTATCAAATAGGTGATGCCGTTGAATCTGTTCTAAGTGACAAGCCGGACGGCAAAGAAGTTACAGTATCTGGTTATGTATTCGCGGTGAAGTTCGCAGCAAATGGTTCTGTTGCATATGACTTGGCTATACCTATAGCAGGTGTTGACTCTCACTACACAGTCATCTCAGACATTCGTGGTGGACTTCGAAAAGCTGGCTCTAACGATGAGCCAGATACGCTCGTTGAGATAACACCTGAGCTTAAGGCTGCTGTTCGCCGAAGCTTGATCGCACCCGTTGCTGAACAAGATACTGATGTCAAACATTAACCAACAACCATAGTAAGGACAACTACAATGCCAAACAACTCTTTAGCAAGTCTGATTAAACAACGTTCCGAAGTAGATGCTTCTCTGCGTTCATGTCAAACAGAACTGGATAACCTACACGCTGAATACATCGTTCGTGTTGAGCAGGTTGAAAACACAATCGAAGATCTGAACGGAACATCGTTAGATCTTGCTGACCGTATTCTGCGTGCTGCATTCGAAGAACTGCCTATGCGTAATCCTGAAACAGAAACAACGATCTGTAAGCTGGCTTTCCGCACTCCTGCCTCTATGTCTGAAACAACAGATAAGAAGTTCCTCACAGTTGGTTACTTCTCTGATTTGGCGGATGCGATTAACGCACACGCCACTTACGCATCTGACTTAGGTCTGCAATGCAGCGAAGCGAAGATTGTGGATGAAGTCCAGAAAACAATCGTGTATGTGTTTACTCGTCGTGCGCCTGACTCAGGTATCTTCACTAACTATCGTTGGTTTGGATACGGTCTTGCTCTACCTGAAGAATTTGAAAACGACCCTACTGCGCCTATGACGTTGAACATGAAAACATGTTTCGAGTCAGCCAATGCCGAGATCGTTCAGTCTCGCAGTCAGTGGACACCAAGAAACGTAGAACAAGCTGTCTCTCGGACAGATCGTGAAGCAGCACCTGTTGATATTCATTATCTGGGCGATCAACCAGTTGCAGAAGATCAACAAAATGACAACGAGTGACCAAGACCCTATATGCACTCTGATGTCTAAGTGGCGTGATCTTGTTAAAGGCGATGCACCTATAACGCCTAAGACTACCAAACTTATAAGTGCGAAGCGGATAGGGAAAGACTGCGCGTGTCTAGTGGTTCGATATGGTGACGACCCTGAGACCGACACATACCTAATATCTTTCGTCCCAAAGAAGCTCAGACCTAGACGATCATTCAACCCTAAACTAAGACCGATGCTGAATGTGCCTCTGTCGATAAATGTTGGCGAGTTTCGAGCAGCAGGCAATCACGGGTCTTGTGATGTTAACTTCGAGGTGTTGTTCAATGGATAATCTGATTATACCAACGTACAGTCGTGTTGTGCGTCACCCAGTACTTGATGAATATCAAGTCTCTATGGATGAAGTACTTCACATCGACTATGCAGGCACCGAAAACAAGGTTGACTTAGGAGGTTTCGCATTTGCGCCAGAAGGCTTCAATCCTGCTGAAGAGGGAACTGACACTGCACGTAAGATGGTTCGTGTTACTCGAAGGGGAGGTGATGCTACTGGTGAGCGCACCTTCGTGATACTCGAAGGCGACATGCTTGCCGAGTTCGAACAGCTGAAAGCAAGCAGCTGCCGAAGTGTAGTGTTGGTTGATAGCTCTGTTGGATATGCGTTTGCCATAGGACATGTCAGCGCTGTAAAGTGACTTGGATATAACTCTTGACGGAAAAGACAATGGCTAAAGACAAAGAAAAGGTTAAGAAAGGCGGCAAGAAGGACAGAGCTGAAAGCTCTAAGTCCGTCGAACTGCAAACAGTTAACCTTCACTCAAAGTACAGACCTACGAAGATTGAAGACTACGTAGGTCAAGAAAATATATTCAAAGTGTTTGCTGGCTGGCGTAAGACAGGTAAGGTGCCAAGTACGCTATTGATCACAGGTCAGACTGGTAGTGGCAAGACTACCCTAGCACGTCTGCTTGCTCGATACGTCAACTGCGATACGTTCAGTGCTTGCGGTAAGTGCCCTAGCTGTAAGCTTGATATCTCGCACCATCCAGACATCATTCAGTCTGACATGGGTAACAAAGGTAAGGTCGATGACGTTCGTGCGCTCGTAGAAAGTGCGCGTTTAAGCCCTAGGTTCAATCGTCGTGTGTTCATCATTGACGAAGCACACTTGATGACGTCTCAGGCTGAAAGTGCGCTGCTAGTTCCTACTGAAGAGCCTGATGCTAAGACCATGTGGGTGTTCTGTACGACTGACCCAGAGAAGATGCGCGAGACAATCCGCAACCGTTGCAACATTCTCTCCGTGCGTCCTATCGAACCTAAGGTCATAGCTGAACGACTGAACTACATCTGTGAGAAAGAGGGCATCGATGTAGAAGGCAAGAAAGCACAGAAAGCGCTGAAGACCGTAGCTGAGTTCTCCGATGGTCAGATGCGCCGTGCAATCAGTTTGATGCAAGCGATTATCTCACAGACGTTGGGTTCTGGCGAGAAGCTTACTGACGATTTGGTCATGGATTGCTTCTCATCTGACCCTGAGATTCAACTCGATGAACTTGCTGTGTCGTTGCTTGCCTCTTGGTTAGACTTCGACTTGCCTGCGACAATCCGGTTCTTGCGTAAAGCACAGAACCCACGCGGTATTGTGTCTAAGCTGCGTTGGTTACTACATGGTCTGATTGGCCACGAAGCAGACGCCAACAAGTTCACCAGCAGTCAGTTGAAGATGTTCTTTGGCTTGGCAAAACAGCGTCAGAAAGACAAAGACCCTATCAAATACAGCCTGCCTAAGCTGATCAGTTTGCAGAAGGTTGTGAACGATACTGAAGTGTTATTCAACTCTACATCCCTGCCTGCCGATATTCTGCTTGAAACCAATCTGTGTTTCTTGATGACTGAGATGCACGCAGCAAGTAAGACGAAGTAGTAAATTGAGGGTGGCATATGCTGCCCTTTCTTATTTGCCTGCTGCATATCTGCATAGGAATCTTAATTTTCTACAGTACGAACGACGTCGTTATTACATATCATGTAGGGGATATCCTGATGGAAGTGAACGTATTTTTGAGCGAATCTGCCGCTCAGCGGAGCATACTCTCCGCTAAGTCATACATGCAGGCAGAAGGTATTTTAAGCGCTGAGACACCTGAGATGTTAGCAGATGTGGCAAGCGCTGTAGGCGTTACTGTGGATGACGCAGGTGTGTTTCAGACAGGCAAAAAAGAAGGTCTGTATTACTTAGTTGGTTCTAAAGCTTTCGCGTTGGGTACTGTGGAGACTATTGGATCTCTGGCTCGTAAGCGCTTGGACGGTAAGTTTGTTGTGTGGGAAGCCACCGACGACGGTCTGCCAGGCAAAGCACCTGTGTCAGTTCTGACGTTCACTAAGTGGTCAGATGCGTTACGCAACTTCTTAGGCCGAGCTACTGGGTCAGCTATTGCAGCGGAGACTGGTGGTACTAAGTCCGACTTCGATGTCATATTCGATGCCAAGGATAAGGCTTCGGCCATAGCTAAATTCTTAGGCGTGTCTAAGGATATCGCAGATCGTGTTGGTTCGGATACGTTCGATGGTGCTGGTTTCTTGTACATTGCAGGCGATACCGGCGATGAATCGAAAGATGCATTCAAAGATATGTCACCTGATGAAAGCTACCTGCTGGAAAAATACTCTTCAGAGTTCACAGCATCCGACTTCGATACGTCCCATATTGTTGAGGGTGACTTGATACTTGTGCATCAAGATGATGACTTGAACCAAGTGCTTGCCACAGGTGATGATGCAGTAGCTAAATTCAAAACGTTAGCTACTACAGGAAACATCGACGAGTCCAATGTGTCGTCGATGCCTCTAGACTACAAGACTATAGTCAATACAGCTCTCGACTTAGAGCCTGAAGCGTACGGTCCTAAGTTAGATGTGTACTTAAACGATCTGTTCAAAACATCAGGTTTCAACTATGAGATCGCTACAACTGAAGACGATGAGGCTATCGTCGTAAATGGGGGTCTCGCCGATGACATCATGTTCGTCATCGGCACTAAGCGCTATGCCAAAGGTGTTTTCCGCGATCTGAAACTCAAGTCACCAGCAGATACATTCTTCTCCGTGCAACTATCGGCAGCTAGTATCGGTGAAGGTGATTCCACGCTAGTCGCATCGTTCCCTACTTTCTCTGATGCAATCGAAGCACTTCCTACTTATCTGTCTAAGTATGTGCCTGGCGGATCGAAGATCAAAAACTCAGATGGTTTCGAGAGTGACTCTGTTTTTGACTCTCTGAACGCAGCCAAGTCAGTCAAAGAGAAACGTGATATTGTTGCCAAAGCTTGTGGCATTACGGCAGGCAAGGTGTCAAAGCTTCACTTTGAAACAGACGACAGCGGAGATGCACTTGTGCAGGCGGCTGTTATTGATGCGTTACGTCCTAAGCAATTCGGTCCTGCGATGTACGGAATTGAGCGCATTACTCAGGCCACGCTTGATGACAATGACTTTGACTTTGAAGCAGACTCTTTGCCTGTAGGTACTGAGATACTTATCCGTATGTCAGAGCACGCACTGCTTGTTGCAAGTGGTGTAGATGCTCTGACAAAGTTCGGTCAGGTTGTTAACTCAGGTAAAGACTTGTTCTCAGATGTAGCTGCGACTGAAGAGAAAAAAGCCCTGTCTCCTGAGGAGATGTACGCAGCATTAGTCGACCTGCTGAAAACCAATGGTTACAGTGTAACCAAGAATGGGGGACTGTCAAACAAGTCTAAGGATGCATTCACCTCAGCATACATCCATAATATTTTGGCCGACCTGTGGTTTACGGCTAAGGATGTGACGTTAAATACAGGATATGCGGCTGTGCAGGTGTACTCAGGTTCGGATGTAGTGGGCTATATAGATCTAGTATCAAGAGCTGTTCGCATAGGTAAAGCCTCTGTTAAATC
>Ga0183099_1000907_pt1 | contig 18650 bp, 19 predicted proteins | sample Biomet1_FD_127788 | JGI IMG/M metagenome (GOLD analysis project Ga0183099, IMG submission 127788) | Microbial communities from bioreactor (seeded with anoxic lake sediment) at LBNL, California, USA - Biofuel metagenome 1 | ecosystem: Engineered > Bioreactor > Anaerobic > Unclassified ... | reverse complement strand
TAGCCGCCCCCGCGGGCATGATAGGCGCTTCCAATTTTTTTGAACTGTCCGTAGCGGTCGCTGTTTCAGTGTTCGGAACCGCGTCACCTGCTGCACTGGCTACGACCGTCGGAGTGCTGACGGAAGTTCCCGTTATGCTTCTGCTGGTAAAAATAGCAAACAGAACGCGCGGCTGGTTTCCCGAAAAATAACCCGCCGTTTCTGTACGCGCAGCACGGAAAAGGGTCATTCACCGTCACGAACGGCTTCCAGCAGCAGCTGTACGGCCCTGCCGTTTTCCTCGAATAAGGGACTGTGGGCAGAATTACTGAACGTATAGAACCGCTTCACGGGAGCGTCAAGCACAGTAAAATAATCCTTCTGCAGGGCATATTCGGTCGTATAATCGTATGCGCCCGCGAACACATACAGGGGCACGCTGATCTTTCGTATCTTTTCGAACCCGTTAAAATTAAACGAATCCGAAGATACGGGTATTCCGGCAGTAAATACTTTCCCTTTCCAGATATTGATCCGTTCTTCCGGCGTAAACTCTTTCATGCGCAGCGACGGAAAGAATATCCCCGGAATGACCGATTTCATCGTATGCGTTGTTCCGATCCCCAGATCGTGCATATACGAGTCCCTGATCTTTGAAAAATAGGCAGCGGTTAATGGATCGGAAAAATTTATCGGTTTATTCCCGCTGAATACCTGCGCATACTTTTCCAGATTCTTTACTCTCGCCCGGTTATGTTCCTTTTCATACGTACTGAGCATGTACGCAAACGCACGCTTCTCGGATTCCCTCTGGTTCGTGATCATGCTCATTGCAAAGTACGCTTTGTACAGCTCAGGATTTCTGCTCACAACATTCAGTCCGACATACGTTCCGAACGAATGGCCCATAAGGTAAATCTTATCCTTGGCAAACCGTCTGCGCAGATACTGTGTAACACGCACCGCGTCGGCAAAATAGGTGTCGCTTGTTAACGATGTTTTGTCCAGCGAGGGATCGTACGACAATCCCGCTCCCCGGTAATTCATATAGCAGACCGTAAAATACTGCTCAAGGTTAGAGCCGTACTCGTCTTCCAGTATATATTCCGGAATACCGGGACCGCCGCCCAGCAGCAGGAGCACGGGGTTATGAATATCCGCGCTTTTAATAATCAGCCCCAGTTTCGCAGTATCTGCGTCGATCCATACTTTTTCAGAAATACTTCCGGCCACGACCTTTCCGTTTTTATCTTTTATTGTCTTCATTTTTCCATTACTGAACGGCAGCAGTATGTTTAATAGCACGCACAGCGTGAGTATACATACAGAAAGCAGATAGAGCACTGATTTTCGCTTCATATTCTTATAGTATAAATTCTTCAAACTCTGTTTGTCAATTTTCAAAAACCCGTGTTTCTACCGGTAATTTCAGGAAAAATCCTTAATTTCACCCGTAAAGCAGTATATAATTAAAGAAGGAGAAAAGCGAGGTACCTTCATGTTTGAAAAAATTACTGTTGAAATTGTTACACAAAAGCGTATACCGGAAGCGTGGGATGTTTTTACAAACCCCTATTTTATCGTCCAGTGGAATTTTGCATCAAACGACTGGCATTGCCCGAGTGCAAAGAATAATCTTGTTGAAAACGGAACATTCTGCTACAGAATGGAATCGACTGACGGAAAAACCGGTTTTGATTTCTCTGGTACATACATAAAAATTGACCCATACAGAGAAATTATCTATGAACTTGATGACACCCGCATGGTCAGAGTTGAGTTTTTGGAAATTAATAAGGAAGTAATCGTTCGTGAGACGTTCGATGCGGAAAAAGTCAATCAGGCAAGTCATCAGAAACAAGGATGGCAGTCAATATTGGATAATTATAAATCAGTACTCGAAAAGAACAGATAAAAAATCCGATTGTTGGTCATATCTGCTTCTTTAGCGTAGTATAAATGGATATAGCACGCGGAAAATACTGCGATTCATATCGGCTTTCTATACTTTTAACACATTTGTACGATTGTTTTTATACCCTCCTGTTTTATAATTCAACGTATCAATGAATTTCAGGAGGAAAAAATGAAAGCAAAAAGGATTATGGTCTGTTTGGCGGCAGCCGCCATGTTCGTTATGACAACTGCCGGATGCACTGCAAAAAAGAATGGAACCAGTGCATCGGAAGCTTCAAAATCGAAGGTAACGCTGACCATGTGGGATTACTTCGAAGGAGTGAACTCACAGCGCGGCGTAAAAGCACTTATTACGGCGTTCAATGCGTCGCAGAACGACATCGAAATCGACGCAGTCTTTACTCCGCGCGATGAAATGGACAAGCAGCTTTCCATCGGCCTTATTTCAAACAAACTGCCCGATATCGTCCTCATCGACGGCTGCGATTATGCGTCCCGTATTTCAATGGGGCTGTTTGCAGACGTAACGGACAACTTCAACAGGGATTTCGGTGCAAAGACCGACGATTTTTATGCAGGACCGCTGCTTTCCTGCAAAGCCGGAGACAAATATTACGGGGTCCCGTTCGGATGCAATGATCTGGGATTTTACTACAACAAAGATATGTTCAAGGCGGCAGGAATTACGAAAACACCGGCTACCTGGGCAGAAATGACGGCGATATGCGCAAAACTGAGTAAAAACGGTGTATACGGGCTTGCGCTCTCGGCAATTAAAAACGACGAAGGTTCCTTCCAGTTTATGCCATGGCTCTATTCTACAGGCGCGACATACGACAAAATCAACACTCCGGAAGGGATCAAATCATTTGCACTTCTTCAGGATTATGTAAAAAAAGGATACATCAGCAAAGAAGCGATCAACTGGACGCAGGCTGACGCAGAAAAACAATTCGCAACTGGTAAAGCTGCCATGATGCTCAACGGCCCGTGGAACATCGAAACAGTAAAGACAGACGCACCGCAGATGAATTTTGGTGTTATCGAAATCCCCAAAGACATACAGTATGCGTCAGTTACCGGCGGTGAAAACATAGGCATCATTAAGGGACACCATGAAGCGGAAGCCTGGGAATTCCTCAAATTTACCGTAAACAATTCACTGCTGTATATCGACGATATGGGCTACATTCCGTGTCTGAAAAGCCTTGCCGCACAGGACAAAACACTGGAAGACCCGCTTATAAAACCGTTCGTCACCATCCTCGATTACGCGACACCGCGGGGGTCCGAGCGCTCAGTGGCCCAAGGTATCGGCAGCGTTGTATACGGCCGAACAGCAGGTAATGCTTAATCAAAAAACACCAAAAGACGCAGCAGACGAAGCCCAGAAAGCTATTGATGCTGCCTTACAATAATACATATCAAAAAATACTGCGGAAAGAAGCCGGAAGGCTCTTCCCGCAATCCAGAGGCGGTACCTGTTGTGAAAACATATTTTACTAAAAAGAATCGGGAAGGATATTACTTTGTTCTTCCGTCGCTTATTTTTATGCTGGCACTTGTCGGTTTTCCGATCATTTATAATTTTGTACTGAGTTTTAACAATACCGACGTAATTACGATCGGCCAGCACAGTGAGAAATTCATCGGTCTGCAGAATTATGTCGAGCTTTTTAAGATTCCCACGATGAGGACCAGTATTATAAATACGATCATCTTTACTGCCGGAAGCATACTACTGCAATTTGTTATAGGATTTGCGCTCGCTTTGTTTTTCTCAAGAAATTTCAGTCTTGCAAAACCGATCCGCGGAATACTGCTCATCAGCTGGATGGTTCCCGTTACCGTAACGGCACTGCTGTCAAAATTCATGCTCAGTTCCAGCGGTGGCATTATTAATGAAATCCTTATGAGTCTGCACATTATTACTAAACCGCTTGACTTTCTTGTATCGCTTAACATGGCCATGCCGAGCGTAATCGGTATTAACGTATGGATAGGCATTCCGTTTAACATGATACTGCTCACGACCGGACTGAGCAATATTCCTGAATCCTATTACGAAGCTGCGGAAGTCGACGGAGCAAATGCGTTCATACGATTCTTTAAGATAACGCTTCCTCTTATGAAAGCTTCCATGCTGTCGGTGATCATACTCGGCGTTATCTATACGTTCAAAGTTTTCGATCTGGTCTTTGTCGCTACAGGCGGCGGTCCGGTAGACGTTACTGAACTGATGTCTACCTACGCGTACCGGCTTTCGTTTACGCAGTACTCTTTCAGCAGGGGAGCCGCAGTGGCTAATATTCTGTTTGTAATGCTGTTTGCAGTCGGTCTCATATACATACGGCTGGTAGGAAAAGACGAGGTAATGGAATGAACAAATCAAAAAAGGAAAATGAGCTGTCTCTTAATATCGTAAGCATCATTATCGCAGTAATCATGCTTTTCCCCATCTACTGGATGATATCCTGTTCCTTCAAGACAGACGCGGATATTTTCGCGAAAGTCCCGACACTGCTGCCTGAACATTGGACGTTCGCCGCATATGTCAGCCAGGTTGCCGGCGGTTCAACTATTTTCAGATCTTTTTTTAACAGTATTATCATCGCATTGTCTACAATGCTGCTGTCGTGCGCTCTGGCCATACCGGGAGCGTACGGTCTGGCGCGGTTCAGAATGACGGGAAGCAGGGTATTCATCATGCTGTTCCTTGTTACGCAGATGCTTCCCGCAACGCTCATTCTTACGCCGCTGTATCTTATATTTAATAAACTGAACCTGATCGATACGTATTTTGCCCCGATCCTTGCCGACATGACGATCGGCATTCCGTTCGTTATCCTTATACTCAGAACGTATTTTCTGAGTCTGCCCAAAGAACTGGAAGATTCGGCCAAAATAGACGGATGCAACACGTTTACGTCGTTTCTAAAAATCATGCTGCCCATCTCGACTCCCGGCGTCATAATGTGCGCTGTATTCTCGTTTTTATTCGCGTGGGGAGACCTTGCGTATTCGCTCACGTTCGTCAGTTCTGAAAGCATGCGGTCAATGACAGCGGGCATTTACAATTTCATCGGCAAATACGGTATCCAGTGGAACTGTATCATGGCGTACGGAACTGTCATCACGATTCCCGTCATTATAATTTTTGTGTTCCTGCAGAAATATATCGTCTCAGGATTAACGACAGGCGCCGTAAAAGGATAATTATTTACCAAGGAGTACATATGAGTTCGTTTTTCAGGATAGAAAAGACCAGACTTGTCTGGAATTATAACCATGAAACGCTGTGCCTTGAACCATGGGGAAAGGACAGCCTGAGAGTGCGTTCGACGGTTTCAGATACAATAGATAAAAACGACTGGGCGCTGCTCACACCGGAAGAAACCGTTACGACTGTTACGGAAGAAGCTGATTCAGCCAGAATAGTTAACGGAAAAATCACTGCCACAGTCACTTCCGGCGGAAAAATAACATTCTATAATCAGGACGGCGCCGTACTCCTCGAGGAATTCGTCAGAAACCGCAGAAACGTGCTGGCCGACTGCAGTGCGCTTGAACTGGAAGCGCGGGAATTTAAATATACATCAGGAAACAGCTGCCGGATCACGGTCAGGTTCGAATCAGATCCGGAAGAGATGCTGTTCGGAATGGGACAGTATCAGCAGGAATTTCTGAATATGAAAAACTGTTCGCTCGAACTGGCCCAGCGGAACTCACAGGCAAGCGTACCGTTCCTTATGTCGAACCTGGGATACGGTTTCCTGTGGAATAATCCTGCAGTGGGCAAAGCCGTATTTGCAAAAAACATAACCGAATGGACTGCATACGATGCTGCGCAGATCGACTACTGGATAACCGCAGGAGACACACCTGCAGGAATCGAGCAGAATTATGCAGCCGTGACGGGAACTGTTCCAATGATGCCGGAATATGCCATGGGACTCTGGCAGTGCAAACTGCGGTATCAGACACAGGAGGAACTTCTTGCTGTAGCACGGGAATATACACAACGGCATATTCCGCTTTCCGTCATCGTTGTCGACTATTTCCACTGGACAAAGCAGGGCGAGTGGAAATTCGATCCGAAATACTGGCCCGATCCCGACGGAATGATACAGGAATTAAAGGAAATGGGAATTGAACTGATGGTATCCGTATGGCCCACCGTCGACAAGACAAGCGAAAATTACGGGGAAATGATGAGCAGCGGCTATCTTGTCCGTACGGACCGCGGAATACGCACGACGATGGACTATCTGGGCGATACCGTTTTCTTTGATCCGACAAATCCCGCTGCTTCAGATTTCGTATGGGAAAAAATAAAGCAGCATTATTACGACAGGGGAATACGGCTGTTCTGGCTCGACGAAGCAGAACCTGAATATTCGGTCTATGATTATGACTTGTACCGTTACCACGCAGGTCCTGTGCTCCGGACCGGAAACATATATCCGTTTATGTATGCAAAGACGTTTTTCGACGGAATGAAATCATGCGGACAGCAGCAGATCATAAACCTTGTACGCTGTGCGTGGGCAGGCAGCCAGCGGTTCGGCGCGCTTGTCTGGTCCGGCGATATTTTCTCGTCATTCAAAGTGCTCCGCCGCCAGCTCTGCGCAGGACTGAACATGGGTCTTGCCGGCATTCCCTGGTGGACGACCGACATCGGCGGCTTTCACGGCGGAAATCCCGGCGACCCGGCATTCAGGGAACTGATAATCCGCTGGTTCCAGTTCGCCGCATTCTGTCCGGTACTGCGCATGCACGGAGACAGAGAACCGCACAAAGCACCGCTTGGTACGGAAGGCGGCGGATTATGTCCGAGCGGCGCCGCAAATGAAATATGGAGTTACGGTGATGAAGCGTACGCCATATTCAAAAAATATATATCCATAAGGGAAGAAATGAAGCCGTATATCACCGGATGCATGAAAGCAGCACACGAAACGGGAACACCTGTCATGAGACCGCTGTTTTACGACTTTCCCGGGGACAAACGCTGCTGGACACTTTCGGATGAATATATGTTCGGTCCTTCCGTGCTCGTCGCACCAGTGCTCTATGCCGGCATGAGAAAGCGGTCAGTATATCTGCCCTCAGGCAGCCGCTGGAAAATAACTGATTCGGAGACACTGTACGACGGCGGTCAGACGATCGAATGCAGCGCACCGCTTGATACCATACCCGTATTCCAGAAAGTCGACTGACGGCGCCGGATACCTGTGGTATACTGGAAGCACATGAACAGCGTTATGCACCATACCAGCCCGCAGGAAAAGTACCACTACAGCATCAAAACCGAAATGATATTAATTTATATTATCATTTCGGTTATTCCGATCCTGATCATGCAGATAGTATTCTACAATTTCAGCCGGTATTATCTGGAACAGAAAATCAATACGCTGGCAAGCAACAATCTTTCATACATAAAAAACAATATAGAATCAGATCTTGAATATTACCACGAAATCCTGTACAGAGTCGTTACCGACGACGACGCTGTCGAAAACGAAACAAAAATCAACAATGGAAACGAATTTGAAAAAGAATCGAGCAGCCTGAAACTGCGCGATCTGCTGGCGTCGTATGCCGATATCCGCGACGAGATAGCTGATATCACTTTTATCAACAAATCACTATACAGCGTATTCTACGATAAAAAAAGTCTCAGCGCAAAAAATTACGTATGGGATTCGTGGAGCACGCCTGAAAAAAAGCAGATTTATGAAACAGTTCACAACAGCGGGCGGGTAATACTCCTGAACACGCGGCGTTACTATTATAATAATGAAGAGAAATATCTGTATACGCTCGGTATACGGGCATGGAACGTAAAAACTGGCGAAGACCTTGGCATTCTGGCGCTTACGATAAACGAAAAGCAGCTCCAGACTATCTGCAACATTACAAACGGGAAAAAACAAAACGTGCGGGAGTATTCGTTCATCGTAGACAAGGACGGAACTATCGTATCATTCATCAACAAAAAATACATCGGTACTACGCTCGGCATGACAGGGAACAAGTACAATATCGACACCATTCTGCCGGCAGTTCCTCTGAACAGACAGGACGGAATAATTGTTAATACTGTCCCCGTCAGCAATACTGACTGGTACATACTGAATTTACTGGACAAAAACAGTATGTTTTACGAAACGACAATGCTGTGGAAAATTACGATGGGAATAACACTCCTGATAATTGCCGTGTGCATTGTTCTTATTTTTTTATTCTCCAACAGATTTTCCGGTTCTGTCAACGGCATAGTACAGGAAATCCAAAAGGCAAAACAGGGAGATTTTAGCGCGCATATCAAACTCAGGGGAGAACGGGAACTGATTTTTATCAGCAGGGAATTCAACGATATGATTCTGAGGATCAACACACTTATTAGCAATTTAAAAAAACAGAGTGAATATATCTACGAAATCTCCAACAAGCGCAGAGAAGACGAATTGAACGCAATAGTAGCACAGATCAATCCGCACTTTCTGTACAATACGCTCGACTGTATAAACTGGATGGCCATTAAACGGGAAAATTACGAAGTAAGTGAAATGATCAGCAGCCTTGCGCAGATATTACGGTACAGCATCAGGACGCCTAATGAAGAAGTAACCGTTTTTGAAGCAGTCGACTGGCTCAAAAAATATCTGTATCTGCATAAAGTCAGGTTCAACAACTGCTTTATATCGGAATTCGACGTCGAAGAGGAAGCTTTGAACTGCAGGATCTATAAACTGCTGCTGCAGCCGGTCGTTGAAAATGCGGTCATTCACGGTTTTAAAGGATTCGATTCGGGGAGAGTACTGAGCGTCCGTATCGGCATTTTTCAGGACAGTTTTATCCAAATAATAATAGAAGATAACGGAAACGGCATTCCAAAAGAAAAACTGGATCATCTTCTGTCTGAAAAACAGAAAGACGGAATAGGGCTCGGGAACGTGTATGAACGGTTAAAAATGTACTACGGGGACAAAGCAGGCATGACCATTTCAAGTGAAGAAAACAAATGGACAAAAGTGTCAATTATTATCCCGCGGAAATACTGAAATACTGCCGCCGGAAACGACCAGAATATCCCGGCAGCAAGGAGGCGTCTGATGAAAATTCTAATTGTTGAAGACGAATATAATGCACGTGAAGGTCTCGCAGAATTAATTATAAAAACAAGTCCCGAGCATACGGTCTGCGGAAAAGCCGCAAACGGACAGGAAGGATACGACATGGCAGTAAAATACCGTCCTGATCTGGCGTTCGTCGACATAGAACTCCCAAAAATGACCGGCCTTGAAATGATCGAGAAGCTCCGGCAGACTCCCGAAATAAAATCAGATATGCCGGCTTTTGTCATTCTGAGCGGATACGCAGAATTCCGGTATGCCCAGCAGGCAATTCAATACGGCGTTCAGGACTACCTGCTCAAACCGATTTCGTACGAAAAACTAAAAACCGTCATCAGAAATCTTGCAAAACTCAATGAATTAAAAAATACCCGCGGCACGGACAGCACTATAAAACGCGACATGATACTTTCCAGTATTTTACAAAACGATGCCGTGTTTTCCCGGGAAGCACTCAGGGATCTGGATGCCGTACACCTGCCCGGGAACAGGTATCTGCTCACATTCTATTACGGTAAAAACACCAGTATTGAAGCGCTGATACAAGCCGCCGCACAATTTTGCCAGCAGTACGATTTTTCCGATTATTATATTTCCATCATGAAGGACGACAGGCTTGTTCCGCTGCTTATCACAACTGATAAACCGTTTACGGAAATAGAAAAAATCGTAAACTATAATCTCATATACACTATTTTCAAAGCCGGATTCCGCGACTGCACGGTCACGCTCATTCCCGTCGCAGACAGCGGCACACTGTGCGGCATGAAGGACAGCATAAAGACGCTGAATTCCTGGGCGCTATCGCTCGGAAATGAAAAAGCCATTTCCCCGGAACTTGTAGAACATATACATCCAAACAATACCGCCTTACCGCGGCAGTTCGATATTGAAGCACTGTATGCAATAAAAAATAATGCCGCCGGTGACTTGAAGCGGATAAATAAAGAGTTCATCGATTTTTTAAAATTGCGCCAGTATACGCCGTCACGGATCATACGGGCATGTACCAGCTATGCGTTTTCGGTTCTTGTCTGTTATCAGGAATTGAATGTCAGCGCATACGACCGCATTCAGGATTTTCACATATTCGACGTATTAAAAAACTGCTGCACGCCCGGTGAACTGCTCGACTGTCTGAACAACATTACCGATATGTATACCGCCGGTGAAACCGAAAACTGCCACGACTATTCACTCTCCGTCAGAAAAATAATCAACTACATAAGCGCTTCGTACAGCAGCGATATATCGCTTGAACACATTGCCGAAAAAATGGGCATTACGCCGGATTATCTGAGCCACCTTTTTACAAAAGAGGTCGGCGTCAGTTTTTCGACGTATATAAAAAAATACCGCATAGGCATAGCAAAAAAAATGATGCTCGATTCCGCCTGCAAAATCCGGGAAATAGGAGAAAAGACAGGATACGGCGATCCAAAATATTTCAGCAAAGTATTCAGGGAAGTAACGGGACTTTCGCCCCGCGAGTACATTAGAATGAAGCATCCATAGCACAAAATCAGGCCGTTATATAATTCCAGCTCATGCTGCCGCCCGTCCAAGGATTTGTCATGCAGCTTTTATCTGAAAACGGATCATGGTTTTTATCCTCGTTCCACACATACTCAAGTCCGCTGCTTATTTTCTTTGCAGCCTCATAACTGATCGTATCACGTATAAAACCTAACGCCATATCAATTCCCGCCGTAACCCCTGAGGAGGTATAATATTTCCCATCAACAACCCAGCGCGCTTTTTTTATCCATTTTACGTTGTTGTTTTGATTTACCACCCATTCCCACGAAATTTTATTACTTGTCGCTTTTCTGTCATCCAGCAACCCCGTCTTTGAAAGCAATGCGGAACCCGTACATACACACAGCACATATTCACATTCAGAAGCCAGGCTGCCTAATTTTCGGATAAAATCAGTATCACTTACTAATTTTCGTGTACCCCAGCCGCCGGGAATAACGATAATATCTTTTTGCTGTATTTCATCCATTTTTTCTGTCTGTATCTTGTTTTTAGTTGAGTCTTGTTACAAATCCACCCCCGTTTGAATAATATTTTATATCATAGACAGTATCAAGTTTACTAAAAACTTCCGCCGGTCCCAGAGCATCCAATGTTGTAAAATTGTTGAATAAAATAATACTTATCTGTTTCAAACTTGGACCCCCGTAGACCTGTATTTTTCTGCAAGAAGAACATACAGTGTAACCCATTTATTCGGCTGCCCCACTTTACCCACATTAAAATACGGTTCTTCAAACGACTCGCTGAGCATGTACGTACCATCACGATTCTTTTTACTGTCCAGCAATGCCCGTGCTTTAGTACAGTAAGGCTGCTCGCCTTCTCCCAGTACTGCAAGGCCATACATGATCATCTGTAACCCGATGTGCACGTGGTCGATCGGATAAAACGTTTCTGCCATTTCCTTTATAATAATTTTTTCCGGCGAATCCGTATGGAATGAAACGTCATGGGCTCTGTAAAATGTTTTTAGAAGTTCAAATTGAGGAAGCACGATCCCCTGCTTCTGCAGCTCTGCTCCGAGCAGCAGATATGTTGTCGTTTGCCTGTAGCATCCCATGTCCGGCAGCCTGGAATCATTCGTTTTTTTGGTCTTGTCCAGACACCGGACAGAGCCGTCCGGCCGTATCGTAGAAAAAGCCCGGGCTATCTGCTCCTGCACCCACGGATGTCCGGTATATCCGAGAGATACCAGATTTCTCAAAAACAGTATTTTTGCACACTTCGTGCTCATATTCATATTTTTTATACACCGCTCTACATATTCATCGATCGGTACATCGCCGCGGGTTAATCCGAATTCAGTGACCGCCAGAAACGCATTGATGTCCTCCCATTTATTTTTCAGCATGAATTTATCCATAACAAAACCCAGACTTCTGGATTGCAGCAACCTGCCGTAAGCCTTTTTTACATCAGGATCGTCCTTTGGCATGCCCAGAAGTTCGGTCATTGTCCGATACTTTACTTCCGGAGTGTCATCGTCAAGAAGCCAGCTGACCACAGTATTCATTTCCCATTCTCCCGTATGCCCGTTGAACGTATATTCCGGGCAGCGATATTTTTTATTACGTACGTGTATAGTATTACACAGATTATATATAATCATGAAAAAGATATCCGTGTAAAGTATTTTATGCAGGCCGCAGAGCGGAGCCGTTATTAATTCAGACACATAGTGTTCTTGCGTACACGGCGATACCTGTGTAGAATAGATGCTGCTGTTCATAGAAGACTTGTTTTACCCCTGCTGCAAAGCCTTTAAGCCGGCAGCAGGAAAGGTTAAAAACCGTATAGCGTAGTTAGAAAACGAACGGCCGGCTTATTTTTCTTATATTGCACCAGTATAGTTTTTCCGGTACTTGTTGGAGTACTTGCTTCAGAAAAGAAAAACAGGAGTTGATAATGGTAGATGCACACGTTCATATCGAGCAGGGACCATATACCCGTGAATGGATAAATAAATTCATTGATCAGGCAATGCTGAAGGGAGTCACCGAACTTTATTTACTTGAACATACTCATAGATTTGTGGAATTTAAAGAATACTATGAAGAAATTATCAAGTACAATGAATATCAAAGCAGCTGGTATAACCGCCGGTCCGGTGTATCATTGCAGTCATATATAAATCTGGTACAGGAATACAAAAGCAACGAAAACAAACATATTTCCGTAAAATGGGGCCTGGAAGTATGTTACCTCCCCGGCATCGAAAAAGCGGTCGAAAAACTGAGAAAACAAAACATATTTGATTTTTATACCGGTTCAATCCATTGGATACGCGGCTGGGGTTTTGACCACAAAAAAGAATTTTGGGCAGACAAGAACATAGATGAGGTATATACACAATACTTCGATGAAGAAAAACAATTACTAAAAAGCGGCGTGTTTGATCATCTTGGCCATCCTGATTCTATAAAATGCTTTGACTATTATCCATCATACAAATTGGATAAAACTTATGATGAAATAATAAATGAAGCAAAAACCAGCGGAATTACCTTTGAGCAGAGCTGCGGGTTATACAATAACTACGGCCATACAACGATCGGGCTGGAAAGCACTTATTTGAAAAAACTAAAAGAAAATAACATAAAGTTGATAACAGCCTCAGACGCCCATTGTCCGGAAGACGTTGGTAAAAATATAGCAAAGGCATTAACAATCATGAATAATGCATAAATTCCAACACCTGCTTCAAACTTATATCTTTTTATCCGGTACTTACCATATGCTGTCCGGATATAGACCATACGTTTTACCTAAGTCAACGGCGCCCCGTAAAGCTCTTGTGCTGTAATAAATGTGATATTTTACCCAAGAGTTTCATCTGTCTTTTCTTTACAACGGTTTAATACGCTGTTTATTAAGCACACCTACTGGTATTCAATTCAGGTTATACTTAGTTAATCCGGAAAACCATATTTTTGAGATCAAGGCGTATCACATGATTTTTTTCTGCTTCGCTCAGTTTTTTCCGGAGTTTCCTGTTGTTCTTTTCAAGTCTTTTGCTGGCGGCCTTGAGTAATTCGTTGTTTTCTGCCGTATTACTCATGTCCTTTACAAGCTCCTGGTCCCTTACTGCCGGATGTCCGGCATGGAGTCCGTTTTCCAGGAGCCTTTCACCTTTCTATCCACACCAATTGGCAATAACTCGAACAGAAATCACAGAATACCCTGCATGATTTCCTGATTTTTTAGAAAATAACCTGAGAGAACCCCGGATTTAGCAACGGAGAATGACTACTTCTTTAAGAAAAGCAGGAAACGTAAAATGCAAAAAATATTCGTCATTTTTTTGATTTCCGGTTACGTGTGGTCTATAATAATTATGAAGGGATATGCGTAACAGCAAAAAGTCCAACTCCTATAAAACTTCCCTCAGGAAGAGCGGCTTTTCATTCTCTATGAATGTCCTACTCCTATATATTTTCAGATGCTATTTTCAAGGAGAGTTAAAATGGCAATTTTAAGTTTCGACGGACGTGTCAACATTGCAGTCAGAATCGTGACCGGAGAGTATCCCCAGGCCTTTTTGTATGAAGTGGAAGGAAGCGCAACAGGAGGATTGACCACCGACCCCGCACAGATCAACAGGATGCGGGTTATTTTTGGCAATACCGGGAATACGACAGTCATCATTGAGGAAACTAATTACGGAGAATTCGGAAAACCCGTACTTATCGGGCAGCCATGGCTGGAAGACGTTGTCATTAAGTGGCCCATTGATCTGGATCTTCCGGAAGCGAACGAATTAAAAGAAAAAGCCGGCTATAAATGGCCCTACAGTCTGGTCACGTTGAGGACCCCCCTTGGCCCTGCTATCGGGAATCCTCTTTTTATCTTCGGAGGCAATCCGTCCGAACCGTTTGTGTTCGTCGACACAGTCACGAAAAAAGTATCCGCAGGCACGGGTTCAAGCTTTATGGGAAATCTTACTGCCAGTACTTCTTCTTCCGCTTGCAGTGCATGCGCCCCGGTTTTCTCCGCCTGCATGGAGCAGGTACCTCGTTCCGCTTGCAGCGCCCTTTCAGCCTGCGCTGCTTGTACGCCCTTGTCGGCTTGCGCTGCTTGTACGCCACTGTCGGCTTGCGCAAATAGTTTGACTTCTTCCGCCTGCAGTGCATGCGCCCCGGTTTTCTCCGCCTGCATGGAGCAGATACCGCGTTCCGCTTGTAACGTCCTGTCATCCTGCCAGCCGGTAGGATGGTTCAGGCGGTTATTCTAATTCTTTCGGCTTCAATCCGATGCACTCTAACGGATTGAAGCCGAATCTTTGAGCAAAACAATATCAGGTTAAAAATGAACAATATCCGCGTATTAAAAATTAACAATGATGAATGTATCCTTTTTAATGCATTTGAAAAAAGAATTTCGGGTCCCTGTCCTGCCGTTGTAGGCCAGGTCGTCGACAGACTGGTACAAGGCGAAGATCTGATGCAGGCTATGAAGCAGGAAAAGGTCGAAGAGAATCTATATGACAGAATATCGAATATTATAACATACATTTACGGAACACTCAGCCCCGTACAGGAAGCTCCTGATACTAACACCCGGACTTTTCATAGAACCTTGGTACTATGTCCCTCTTCAACCTGCAATTTACGATGCATCTATTGTTCTGGCTGCGCAGGAGAAAAAACAAACACTTTGATGGACTGGTCTCTTGCCCAGAAGTCGATTGACTTCTTTTTCGATCATTCATCACCCCATGGGCCGTATACACTTCAGTTCCACGGTGCCGGAGAACCACTGAGTAATTTTGACATTGTAAAAAAATCCATTGAGTATGCAAAAAAATTAGCGGCAGAGAAACACGAGATTCTCCTGACGAGAATATCCACGAACGGAGTCCTGACCACCGAACAGGCAGAATGGGTTGCTAAGACGTTCGACCATGTCAGCCTTTCAATCGATGGTCCTTCAGACATACATAACCGGCAGCGTCCAAGATCTGACGGCAGTGGTAGTTATGATAGTGTCGTTAAGACAATGAAAATTCTGGAAAAGGGAGGTGCCCTAAAACGGCTGAACACAGTCATTACCCCATACGGTCTGACGCGCATGGATGAAATCCTCAAACATATTAGAACTCTGACGAATGTCCGGGATATCCGCCTGCTCCCCATGTCCTATTGCGGCCGCTGTGAATCAAACGGTATGCCCGAACTGGATACAATCCAGTTTGAAGAAGAACTGCAAAAGAATCTTCCTCTGGCAAAGGCATTGAATTTTAACATTCTTTCGGTGTTGGAACAGGCGAACTACTACACACGCTATTATTGTGGCGCCTGCGGGTTTAATATGTGTGTCAGCCCGAACGGGAAAATAAGTACTTGCATAGAAGTGCTCGATGAAAACGATCCGGGAGCTGATGAATTACTCATCGGAAATCAGAACAAAGAAACAGGGGAGATACAAATTGACTGGGACAAAGTTTTCAAGCTTCGTAACCGGACATACGAAGTCTTGCCGGAATGTGTGAAATGTACTTTCCGGACCAACTGCGCAGGCAGCTGTCTGGTCAGAGCGGCACGTAAAAATGGAACGGTTATGTCTGTTGATCCGGAATCCTGCAAAATGGTCAGAGGAACATTAGGAAAATACTTTTTAGACATGGCCAAGGAAGAAAAGAACGAGACCAGCCAGGAAAACAGAGAACTTCCTCTTTCGGCAGGAACTTCCGGCCTGAGTTTTAAGGAAGCCGTGGATTTATCCATCAAGGTTATCCGGGCCTTTGACGAAATAGAGGAACGTCCATGGACAGTGGAAACAACAATGATCGAATTAATGAAACAGGTAGGAGATCTGTCGAAACGGCTGATGATGTATGAAAATTATTACTTTACGCAAAGAGCCGGCAACCCAAATTACACGACATCAAAAGAAAATATAGCCAATGAACTGGCTGATATCTTTCACTGTCTTGTTCGGATAGCTGATCACTACGGGATCGACCTGGAAGATGCTCATATCAAAGCGCGGAAAGATGAAATCGGATACATCCGATCCACCGCGGCAGCTCGTTCAACAAAACAGTGAGGAGTTTTTATGCCAGATATTCATGTGGATTTCAAAGAGTACGGAAAACCTTTAAAAAATACTGTAACAGGGATGTACCTTCCCAAATCACCCGATTGGAATGCAATCAGACGCCTGTTCCGCCTTGATCCCTCTATCGTCTACCTGAATTCCGGAACCGAAGGATCTATTCCGAAGGAGATACAGAAAAATTATTTCCGGTATATTAAGGAATGGGCTTCCAGTCCCAGTTACTATTTCGCCTTCGATAAGACTTTCCAGGATTGGCAAAAAAGCAACAGGGAGAAGGCAGGAAAATTTATCGGTACCACCGGTGAAAACATCTGTATAACCAACAACACCTCTGAAGGCTTGAGTATGGCCCTGCTCGGTGTAAATCTCCGGGAAGGAGATGAAATTCTTTCCACTCTGCACGACTATCCTTCTTCCGAATCCGCTTGTCATGTCCTGAGCAAAACCAGAGGAGTAATCTATACCCAACTGTATCTCCCAAGTCCGGCGGAATCAAAGGAAGAAATAGTAAATATATTCCGCAATGCCATAAATCCAAAAACGAAAGTACTGCTTATTTCACATATTACGTACACAACGGGATTACGCATGCCTGCTAAGGAATTGTGCCGGCTGGCGGCAGAGAAAAATATTATAACTATAATTGACGGCGCTCACGCCTTGGGCACATTGCCTTTGGAGATGGAAGAGACCGGATGCGATTTCTACGCAGCAGCAGGACATAAATGGTTGAACGGTCCTCCCGGAACGGGTATCCTCTTCATCAGAGATGCGAAACGGAACCCGTATAATCTGCTGCCGATTATCTCCGAACTGTACGGTTTCGAAACCCCCTATCCGGTCAGCGATATGCTTCAAATCCGGGGATGCAGTGATACTCCCGGTTTTACTGCAATGACCGATGCCATGGCTCTGAATGAATTGATCGGAAAGGAAAAAATCCTGAACAGGCTTCTGGAACTGAATCACTACCTGCAAATGCGAATTATCTCGGAATGGGGAAAGGATTGTCTCCTCTCACCGTCTTGCACACCCGGAACACAGGAGCTTTGTTCAGGTATAGTCTCTTTCGTTCCGTCACGAAACCCTTTGAAACGTTTCGACAAGGACTTTATAACCGGTATTTCTCAAAGGGTCATACAGGAGTACAAAATCTGGATACGGGATGTGAGTTTTATGGATAAACCGTCTGATGGAAACAAGCTTACATACGTTTTACGGGTATCGGTAAACCTGTTTAACAATTTCGACGATATAGACAAACTGATCTTAGCAATTAAAGCTCTTTGCGAAAAATGACATTCTACACGCCGCCGTATCATTATTCCGAACAGATTCTGCTGCTTACCGTGCGGTCAGTTAAAACCGGTATGTACCGTCAAAATCTCCGTCACGCGGTACCAGCCCTTCCTTTTTAGCTTCATCATATGTCTGCTCAAACGTATACGGACCGGAACCAGATGCAAGCACCTGTACAGTCCAGAACAGCAGTGTCATTCCCACAGACAGCTCAGGTGTCACGGGCGGTGATATATTTCCTAAAAATGGCGGAATAGGATTTCCGGTTTCCAGGAAACACATACAGTAAAATCATCGGCAGCCGGGTGTATAAACTGCAATAAACCGCAACGCCGCTTACAAACAGCATGGCAAAATACATCACTTCCGACCTAAAACTTCAGCTTCTTCAGTTCTTCCATAAGTGCGGGCCGCCTTTTATATTCCTGCATCCACTGCTGCTTCAACGCAGCAGCCTTCTCTTTCCCATTGTCGTACTTATGCAGCTTTTTAAGGTATCCCGCCAGTTCTTTATACTGTCCGCGGTTAGACACTAATTTTACTTCATCGGAAAGACATTCTTCGTACATGCTCGCAATCTGCTGTTCATACTCCGGGCACAGATATTTTTCATATGCATCAAGTTCATATGATTAAGAGATAAAAATCTGAAGACCAAAAAGGATAGGTTGTGGTTAGGTGGTTTGGGTTGTGTACACTTTCAGAACCTTGCAT
>Ga0183099_1000906_pt1 | contig 18671 bp, 17 predicted proteins | sample Biomet1_FD_127788 | JGI IMG/M metagenome (GOLD analysis project Ga0183099, IMG submission 127788) | Microbial communities from bioreactor (seeded with anoxic lake sediment) at LBNL, California, USA - Biofuel metagenome 1 | ecosystem: Engineered > Bioreactor > Anaerobic > Unclassified ... | reverse complement strand
GCGCGGGCGGGCAGCTCCTGTTCCCCCGCGCGCTCCCATGGCCCGCACGGCGGCGGCCGCCGCTTCGAGCAGCTTTTCAGGATTTGCCGTTATATATGCAGCCGTCAGGGCGGAAAGCTGGCAGCCGGTACCGGTGACGGCGCCCATCATCGGGTGGCCGTTATAGATGCAGAATGCCTGCTTACCGTCGGTTACGATGTCGATCGCGCCGGTGACGGCGATCACCGCGCCGGTCCTGGCAGAAAACCTTTTCGCGAATCCCACGGCGGCGTCCAGCGTTTCCGGCGTCACCTTGTCCGCGAAATCCGCATCCACGCCGCGCGTGGTTCCGCTGCCGAGCGCCAGCGTCCTGATTTCGGAGATATTGCCGCGGATGACGGAAAACTTCACTTCGTCCAGCAGCTTGTTCGCCGTTTCGGTGCGAAGGCGGGAAGCGCCAGCGCCGACAGGGTCGAGCACCACCGGATGACGCAGGAGATTTGCCTGCTTTCCGGCGGCAAACATGGACGGAATCGTAGCTTTGCTCAGTGTCCCGATGTTGATGCACAGGCCGCCGCAAATGGAAGTGATTTCTTTCACTTCATCCATGTCATCCGCCATGATCGGGGCGCCGCCACAGGCCAGCAGGATATTGGCACAGTCGTTGACCGTCACATAGTTTGTGATGCAGTGAATCAGCGGCGCATTCCTTCGCACGTTTTTAAGCATTTCTTTGAGCATTTTTCTTCCCTCCCGGTATCTTGTTTGCAATGAGGCACAATAGGCCCGTGAAGACCATCACGGGCAGCGTATTGCCGACCGGCGTTTCGAAGCGCAGACTCAGCCGATACGCGGCAAAACCGATGAGCCACAGGATGAGATTGCCCCAGGCAAAGGATTTCCCAACGCTGTCCTTCTTCAGAATAAAATAGTCCACGACCTGGATCGCGATCATCGGTGCAAACACCGAGCCGATCAGATAGAGGAAGTCCTCGAACTGCGTAATCGGCGTAAAGATGGCAAGCAAGGTTCCGATGCCGCACACCGCGACAGCCGCCGGTTTTTCCCGGAGCTTTTTAGAAACGCTTTCGGAACTGACGCCCGCCGAGTATGCATCCAGGAAAGTTGTTGTCACCGTGGAAAAAATGACGATGAGCAGCCCCGCAATCCCAAGACCGGCTTTCATCATGATGACGGCGATATCGCTTTGGCCGGTGTAGATCGCCGCCATCATGCCAATGGCGTACATCCAGGAGCTGGTAAAGAAATATACAGCGGTGCTTGTTGCGGTGGCGGCAAACGGCTTTTTCGCGCTGCGCGTGTAATCGGAAATAAGCGGCAGCCAGGAAAGCGGCATGGCGGCCGAAAGCTCCACACCCGAACCGAAGCTCATCGTTCCGCTGGCCGCCGTGCCGACTCTTCCGCCGCGGAATACGACAATACTCAGGATAATCGAAAGGACAAATAATGCTCCCATCGTGATACCGTTGAGTTTGCCAAGGTTTTTGACGCCAATCAGAATCCAGATCACAATCAGCGCGCCGATGATGAGACACCAGGCCCAGTCGCCGCCGAGATACGCGACGGAGCTTGCGGCCGATGCGCCGCTGACGATCATGACCGCCGTCCATCCGATCAATTGCAGGATGTTCAGCGAGGAAAACAACAGTGATCCCTTCTGTCCGAACGAAAGTTTCACCGTCTCCATGGCACTTTTTCCGGTTCTGCCGCCGATGAGCCCCGCGAGGAAAAACAACGTACATCCAATCATATGGCCCGACAGGATCGCCGCAAGTCCCCTGGCGAAGCCCAGCGGCGCAAGCAGCGTGCCGGTCAGGATTTCCGCGATAGAAACTGCCGCCCCGAACCAGATGAGTCCATCGGAAAACACTGAAGTCTTTTCGTTTGTCATTGCACACCTTTTTTCCGCAAGAGTAAGAAAAAGGAGAACACCGGTGTGGTGTTCTCCAAGTTTGGCAAATAAAAGGCCGTTCCCTACGTTGGCATTACCCACATCAGGTTCAAGGGTCGAAGTTTGAGGACTTCCTCTCAGCCCGCCGTACGAGCTCCCCCATTCAATTATTTTTTATTATATCATAGAAAATCGGTCTTTTCAAGGCCGCCCGTCCAAATAACTAGGAGGCGGCCGTTCAAAACTGAAATTTCTGCTGGTACACCGGTAAACGCGTTGCTAACGCCCAAGGGAAAGTCGCATGTGAGCGTCGCGTTTTCGAGCGGGTACTCAAGTCCCTTGAGCGTGACGCCGGATGCCTGCGCCCCATAGGCAAAAACCGAGACCGTTCCGCTAAAGCCGCCGGAAAAAGAAATAAAATCATTGAAAAGCAGCGCGGCGCACTCCTGGTCGCCAGCAAGACAGCCCTTTGCATGATGAGCCCGGAGGTATGCAAGGGCCTGGATATTGGCCTCCGTATGGTCGAGCCTTCCGCCCAGGCCTCCGCAAATAATGAATCTGTCATAGCCCTTTTCCAGACCAAGCTTTACGGCGAGCATCGTGTCCGTATCGTCTTTATGGACCGGATGCCGGACGACGCCCTCACGCTCCGGCACATATCCGAGCGAATCGAAATCCCCGACGACAAAGTCGGGTTTTGCACAGCCCGGCTGGCGATAACCGCCGTCTGCTGCAATGACAATATCATCATTTTTTCTGTCAAACGAACACTGTGTCGGCACAGCGCCGAAGATATAGCAAATTCCCATAGAAACACCCCAATCAGAACGTCCGGCAATTCAGATATTTCCCAGCAGGACCGTGTCTAAGCTCTTTTTCGCTGTGTCGGCGAGCCGGTGCAGCACGGCGATCTCCGTCGGCGCACAGCATGTCATCTTCCGCCGGGGGAAAAAACGTGTGATGTGCAGGGGGATCGTCCGGTCGACCGAGGCGACCCACGAGGCAAGATCCGCAATTTCTTCCTCCGAGTCGTTTTCGCCGGGAACGATCAGCGTCGTCAATTCCACATGCGAGGCGGGCGCGGCCTCGCGGATGAAGGCCAGGACGGTGTCCAGATCGCCACAAAGTTTTCGATACCCCTCGCGCGTGAACGCTTTCAGGTCGATGTTGAAGGCGTCCGCGAAGGGCAGCACTTCGTCGAGAGCCGACAGCGAGACGGAGCCGTTCGTGACGATCACATTTTTCATTCCCTTTTTACGGACTTCGGCAGCCGCGTCGCGGACGTATTCCCAGCCTACCATCGGCTCATTATAGGTGAAAGCAGCGCCGATGTTACCCTGCGGGCGCAGGCTGTCCGCCAAAGCTGCGAGCTCATCCGGAGAAATGAATTTCCACGGGACCGAGCCTTCGTTGGCGCAGGAAATAGAGTCGTTCTGGCAGAACGGGCAGTCCAGATTGCAACCGAAGCTGCCCACCGACAGGACCTTCGAGCCCGGATAGAAGCGAGCGAAGGGCTTTTTCTCGATGGGATCCAAGGCTGCAGAGGTGATTTTCCCGTAATTCAGACAGACGCTGGCGCCGTCCTTGTTTATCCGCGCGCGGCACAGGCCGGTCTGGCCTTCCTTCAGCCTGCAATGATGAAAGCAGACCGGACAGACGACTTCAGGCATGGCGCACGACCTCGAAGCGCTGCAGACTCACCGTTTCTTCCGGCCGGATGCCGGCTTTCCGCTTGGCGATGGCGATCTGGTCGGCGACCGTGTCCACGCCCTCGAGGTCCGGCAGCAGCAGGCCGCGCCGGCGGCCGTTCGTGACGATGACACCGTAGCGCTTCACGTTCAGTTCGTTCGGCGAAGAGATATCCTCCGCATCGCCCAAAACGTCCACGCTATATTCAAGCGTCGGGAGTTCAAGCCTGGTCACCGCCGGGAATCGGGGGTCCTGGGAACAAGCGCTGACGCCGTTTTGCAAAATCTCCTGCGCGACGCTGGGCGTGGTCGCCGCCGTCGTGCCGATGCAACCGCGGAGCTGGCCGTTCTGATGCAGGGACACGAACACGCCTGCCCGGCGTTCCGTCATCTCTTTCGGCAGGCCGGACGGCAGAGCGGCCTCTTTTCCCTTGGAAACATAGGTCTCCACGCTCAGACGGGCCAGACGGACGTACGCGTCCTCGTGCTCTTTGCGCGTCCGCAGACGGGTGTCTTCCGCTTCCAGTTCGGCGGCAAGAAAACGCCGGGAGGAGTCCGCCTCTCCGGGCGTGAACAGGCATACGCCGTACCCGACGCCGAAAGGCCCTTCATAAGACAGCTTCCGCGCCTGCACAGCCCGGCCGTCCAGGCATCCCGCCATGATGGTAAAGGAGCGGTGCCCACACTCGCCCGCGGCGTCGCAGAAAGCGGCCCCGAAGGAAAACAGCTCCCCGAAAGCGGCACGGCCCATGACGTCCATGATCCGCTCATCGTACTGCGGGCCTTCCGCTTTAAAACCATAAGGCCCGTCCGGCTTCAGGCGGTGGGACAGATCGCCGCTTGCGACGACGGAGACCCGGCGGCCGAGTTTATCCGCCGTATCCCGGATCATGGTGCCGAGCGTATAGTGGTCGGTCAGCGGCAGTCCGGAAAGCCCAATGCGGACAATCTGTGGGAGCGCCCTGTCTCCATAGGCTTTCTGGAGAAAATACAGGGGAATCATCGTCGCGTGGTCTAGAGAAGCGTCCCGCTCCCCGATCGTACCGGCCGGGAATCCTACCTTTTGGGCGGCGCGGCAAAACTCGTCGACAAACTCCGTGTCATAGTCTGCGGAAATCCGGACGCCGCCTGCGCCGAAAGGCAAAAAGCTGCCCCGGGCAGACGAACCGGGCGAGATATGAAACCAGTCGGCATACATCACGCTGTGCGGTGTCGTAATGATGATCGTATCGGGTTTTGCGCGCGCAACAAATCGAGCGGCTTCGGCGTAGGCGTCGATAGTGGCCTGAATTTTCTTCTCTTCCCCATGCCCGACCTCCGGCAGGATGATCGGCGGATGCGGAACCATGACAGCATTGAGAACACCCATGAAAAACGCCTCGAATAATAGATTTTTTCACTCCTTATATTATATCGCATTTGGGGCAGACTGAACGCGAAAGCCTAGGAAATGTTTCTCAAAATTCCGAGTCGCCGCGCTCCGCCCGGCAGCTGCTTATAACTGAGCCTGAAGTTCTTTTGTGTTCGATACTATAATGTTCGCGCCGGACTTTACAAGGCTTGCTCTGTCCCGAAACCCCCAGTCCACGCTGATACACGGAACATCCGCGTTGCGGGCGGTTTCGATATCCACTTCGGAATCCCCGACGTAAACGGCCCTCCCGGAATCACATCCCAGCGTTTTCAGAATCTGGTCTATGGCATCCGGCGCGGGCTTTTTTCGTATGCCTTCCCGCTCCCCGACGGTGAGGTCAAACAAACCGTCGAAGTACCGGGCGCAAAGCGCCTGCACCGCATAATCCGCCTTGTTGGAGACGACGGCGGCCCTAGTTCCGTTACGCTTGAGCATTCGGATCAGGTCCGTTATTCCATCATAAGGACGCGTCATGTCCGCGCAATGGACGCGGTAGTTTTCCGTAAAATCCGCATGAACCTTATCGATCGTGGGCAAATTCGTGCCCGCCGGAACACCTCGCTCCACGAGTTTTCGAATCCCGTTGCCGACAAAGCGCCGGACTTCCCCGCGGGTGCGCCGGGGCAGTCCGTTTTGTTCCAGCGCGGTATTCAGGCTGCCGGCCAAATCGTCAAGCGTATCCAGTATGGTGCCGTCCATATCAAATATAACAACGTCGTATTTCATTCTACCCACCTCGACATATCCCTGTTTATAGTAACATCATCCATTATAATATGAAGTTATATACATTGCTACTCTCGGCAAAAATGTCCGTGGATTTCCTTACAACTAAATTGAAAGGCCGACGATTCAAAATCGTAGGCCTTTTGTCTGCACTGTTAAATTGGAATTTTTTATAATGCCGAATCGACGTTTATTTGACTCTCGATGAATGCTTTAGAAATGAGCATAGCTTGGATTATGGGGTCAAAGCGATTGAACTGTGAAGTTCCTTTTTCATATTTGCTTTGTGCTTTTGTAGTTTTATTTATGATTGAAACTACAGGAGGAAGCGCCTCTCTCAATTCTTTGCTTGTATAATTTATTGTTTTATCATCCACAAGAAGTGCCTTGGCGATATAAAGTGCTTTAATTCTGTTTTTTAAGAGCGAATGTTGAGATGTTCCCTCTGAAAACTTTCGTTGCGCTTTTTCACATTTAGCAATAGTAGAATATAGTAAGGATATGGCCTTTTCCAATTCTTCTTTATTATATTCCATCATGAACCTTCTTATCAAATTCCGTTATCTTCGTGTTTTATAAATAATCCGCAGTTCAAAATTACCCGATAAATTTCCACTATTTATGCATAGTACCAACAAAATTATAGCAGGTCGGAATGTAAAAAGAAATACACGTAAACAAAACAGGCTGAAACATCATCAGCCTGTTTTTATCGTTATGACCACCCGAGGGTCATTCGTAGTGGTCCGAGTGACAGGATTCGAACCTGCGGCCTGATGGTCCCAAACCACCCGCGCTACCAGCTGCGCTACACCCGGACATTTCATCTTTTTGGGGGACGTTGTCAATCATAACTTATGCGGCGTCGGCTGTCAAGCGGCGACCAATCGTGGTATAATGATTTTATCTGGATATAAGGGAAAACTTCGGATAGAACGGCCAGCTGCCGTACGGGGCATCTTTTTATGCCCAGCGGGCCCTGAAGGTATTATAAAATCAAAAAATAAATCATTCGATTTATGCACTATATATTGACAAATGTATCTAAACTACCTACAATATGCTGTACCTAATCTAAATATTGGAGTAAATGCCATGCAACTAAGTGAAAATGCTCGCGTCGTTCTGGAACGGCGTTATCTGACCCGAGACGCCAACGGGGACGTCATCGAGACCGAAGACGGTCTGTTTCATCGGGTGGCCGCCGCGCTGGCCAAACCTGACCTTGCCCACAATCCGGACGCGGATGTCTCTGCGCTGGAAAAAGAATTCTATGAGATGATGACATCTCTGCGCTTTTTGCCCAACTCCCCCACGCTGATGAACGCCGGCAAAGATCTTGGCCAGCTGTCAGCCTGCTTTGTTCTGCCGGTGGACGATTCCATCGACTCGATTTTCGACGCCATCAAGCAGGCCGCGCTCATCCACAAATCCGGCGGTGGCACGGGCTTTTCCTTCTCGCGTCTGCGTCCCAAGGGATGTGCGGTGCGTACGACAGGCGGCGTGGCCAGCGGCCCGGTCAGCTTCATGAAGGTCTTTAACGCCGCCACGGAGGCCATCAAGCAGGGCGGCACCCGCCGCGGCGCCAACATGGGCATCCTGCGGGTGGACCACCCGGACATTCTGGAATTCATCGACTGCAAGGCCGAGGATGCGACCATCACAAATTTCAATATCTCCGTGGCGCTCACGGAAGAATTCATGCAGAAAGCCGTAGAGGGCGCGGATTACGACCTGATCGATCCCCATTCCCACGAGGTCGTTGGCCATCTGAACGCCGGCGAGGTCTTCCAGAAGATTGTGGACGCCGCTTGGCGCAACGGCGAGCCGGGTATCGTATTTCTTGACCGGCTCAATCGGGACAACATTCTGCCGTCCGTCGCCGCCATCGAGGCCACGAACCCCTGCGGCGAGCAGCCTCTGCTGCCTTACGAAAGCTGCAACCTTGGCTCCATCAACCTCGCCGCCATGGTCAAAGACGGCGTGGTGGACTATGACCTGCTGGGCCGGACGGTGGACAGCGCCGTGCATTTTCTGGATAACGTCATCGACGCCAATCTCTATCCCATCGAAAAAATTGCCGAGACCACCCGTGCCTCCCGCAAGATCGGCTTGGGTGTCATGGGCTTTGCGGACATGCTGCTTCTTCTGGGCGTTCCCTATAACTCCGAGGAGGGCGTGGCGCTGGCGGAAAAAGTTATGAGCTTTATCGACGACCGTGCTCACGCCATGAGCGCAAGACTGGCGACTCTTCGCGGGGGGTTCCCCCTGTTTGAGCAAAGTACGCTCGCAGGCGGACCGGCGCTGCGAAACGGCACCTGCACCACCATCGCCCCCACGGGTACCCTGTCCATTATTGCCGACGTGTCCAGCGGTGTAGAACCGGTGTTCGCCTATGCCTACATCCGAAATATCATGGACAACACCGAACTCGTGGAGACAAATGCGGTGCTCAAGGCAGAGCTGCAGCGGCGCGGACTGTATTCCGATGAGCTGATGCGCCGTATCGTCTCCGAGGGCAGCCTTGCCCATATCGAGGAATTGCCGGAAGACCTGCGCCGCGTGTTCGTCTCCGCCCACGACGTAACTCCCGAATGGCATATCCGCATGCAGGCGGCTTTCCAGCGTTACACGGATAATGCTGTCTCCAAGACGGTCAACTTCCGCGCCGATGCCACGCGCGGGGAAGTCGAGCAGGCGTATCTGCTCGCCTGGAAGCTTGGCTGCAAAGGCGTTACCATCTACCGCGACGGCAGCCGAGATTCGCAGGTATTGAACATCGGCGGAATGGACAAGGGTAAAAAGACAACCCCCGCCGCAGGCGCGGTCATCTCTCCCCGTCCGCGTCCGTCGATCATGCGGGGCATGACCGAACAAGTGCAGATCGGCTGCGGTAAGCTGTATGTCACCGTCAATTATGATGAAAACGGCATCTGCGAGGTATTTACCAACACCGGCAAACACGGCGGCTGTCCCTCTCAGTCGGAGGCCGTGGGGAGGCTTACGAGCCTTGCGCTTCGCTCCGGCATCGGCATCAGCGATGTCATCAAGCAGCTCAAGGGCATTCGGTGTCCCTCCACCATCCGCCAGCAGGGGCTGTCCGTGCTGTCCTGCCCCGACGCCATCGCGAAGGTCCTGGAGCGGGTCAATGCCGCCATAGAAAATGAGCAGAATCCTGCTCCTCTTGCCGAGCCGGCGCCTAAGCCTTTACAGCCGCCCCTGAATCCGGCAGCGGCCAGCGATGTGATCCGTATGCGCTTCTGTCCGGAGTGCGGCGCAGCCATTGTCCACGAAGGCGGCTGCGTGGTATGTCCCAACTGCGGTTACTCCAAGTGCGGTTAAAATCCGCTCCGATCCGGATCGTTTTCAGGAAAGGAAATTCAGAATGGACAGAAATCAAAACGACGATCGTCTTTCCCGGCAGATGGAATTTCTGCTGGAATGCGACAAATCCAAACTCATAGGCCGGCAAAACTACCTGGCGGACGGCTCGCGCAAGGAAAACGACGCCGAGCACGCCTGGCATCTGGCAATGATGACGTTTCTGCTCGCGGAGTATGCAAGCGAGTCCATCGACGTTCTGAAAACCGTGGAGATGGTGTTGGTGCACGACCTTGTGGAAATTGACGCCGGTGACACCTATGCCTACGACGCGCAGGGCAATTCCACCAAGCGCGCGCGGGAGCTTGCAGCGGCGGAGCGTTTGTTCGGCCTGTTGCTGGATGACCAGCGCGAAAAGCTCCGCGCTCTGTGGGATGAATTTGAGGCCGTCTCGACCCCGGAGGCCCGCTTTGCCGCCGCCATGGACCACATCCAGCCGCTGATGCTGAACGCCGCCTCGCATGGCAAGAGCTGGCTCGAACACGGTGTCGCGGTATCCGCCATCCTTCGGCGCAACGAAAAGACCCCCAAGGGCTCCGAGGCACTGTGGGATTATGCCAAAGGACAATATCTCGACCCAAGCGTCGAGGCCGGCTACATCGTGGATGACAGGGCGCAGGGATGAGCGGCATCCTGCGCTGCCCGGTCTGCGGCGGGAATCTATCCTGGGAGTCGACCCGCTGCGTTTGTTCCGCCGGGCATAGCTTCGATGTTTCGCGGGAAGGTTATGTAAACTTGCTGGGCGGCAGTCGCCCCGGTGAGACGACGGGTGACAGCGCAGATATGGCCCGCTCCCGTCGGGATTTTCTGTCAAAGGGCTACTTTTCCCCGCTTGCGGAGGCTGTGGCCGGTTGCCTTGATGAGTTCTGCCCGGCGGATGGAAACGTGCTGGACATCTGCTGCGGCGAAGGGTACTATACCTCCGAACTCACCAAGCGTTCCGCGCGGCGCTTTTACGGTTTTGACCTCTCCCGGCAGATGGTGCGTCTGGCGGCAAAGCGCAAGTGCGGCGCTTCTTTTTTCGTGGCGAACATGGCCGCCATGCCTGTTGCGGACGAATCGGTTGATTTTGCTTTCCACCTGTTCGCACCGTTTCACAGCCGGGAATTCGCCCGCGTGCTGAAGCCCGGCGGCACGCTGACGTCCGCCATTCCCGGGCGAGAGCATCTGATGGGCCTGAAAGAGTTTCTCTACGCTAAGCCGTATCCCAACGACGAGATGCCGCCGGACGCGGGCGATTTAATTCTTACCCAGACGCATCGGGTGCGCGCCGAACTGTCGTTGAAAAGCCGGGAGGATATTCTCGCGCTGCTGAAAATGACGCCCTATTTCTACCATACCCCCGCGGCGGGCCTTGCGCGGCTGGAGGCGGCGGAATCACTGAGGACGCCGATCGAGTTTGTGCTTTTGGTCTATAAAAAGACCGCGTCCTAGTAAGACGCGGCCCCTTCTATTCATTCTTTTGTTCTAAAAACGCTCGAATGCGTTCGATGTCCCGGAAATCTTTTTCCCGGCCCAGCGCCTGTTTGACACGTACGACGTCCTGCAGGCTCACCACCGGAATGCCCTCCATGAGGGTCACCTCGCCCTTTCCCCATTCCTCGGAGGCCTCGATGTCCTCGTCGACCACATATTTGCGGTGGCCGTCCGGCATGTCCTCATAAGGGCAGCCGTGCGCCGCAAGTTTTTGGATGAGCGCGCGGGTACAGCCGATGTCGATGTCGTGGGTTTTTTAGCGCACGCCGTGCATCACCAGCGCTGCGCCGGTCTGCAGCCAGTAATCCTCCGGCCCAAAATCCGTTTCGCGCATTTTGCGAATGATATCGTCTCTGTTCATGTTTAGCTCCTTTTCTCGGTTGATCCTATCACAAACGCCCGATACAATCCATAAGGAAGAAACCGCTATGAAAAAAATTCTTCTCATCGCCACCGGCGGCACCATCGCCTCCAAACCCACGCAGGAAGGCCTATCGCCTGCAATCACCTCCGAGGAGCTGGTGGCGTGTATACCGGAGGTACAGCAGCTGTGCGAGCTCTCCACTATGCAGCGCTTCAACCTCGACAGCACCAACATGAACCCCGCCCACTGGCTGGCCGTGGCGGGTACAGTCGAGGCTTCATACGATCAATACGACGGCTTTGTCGTCACGCACGGAACCGACACGATGGCCTACGCCGCATCCACGCTGTCGTACCTCATTCAGAACAGCCCCAAGCCCGTCGTGCTCACGGGGGCCCAAAAGTCCATCTATGCGCAGGACTCCGATGCCCGGCGCAATCTGCTGGATGCGGTGCGCTATGCTGCGGACGACCGGGCCGGCGGCGTGAGCCTTGTGTTCGACGGGCAGGTCATCACCGGCACCCGGGCCCGGAAAATGCGCACCAAGAGCTTCAACGCTTTCTCCAGTATCGACTACCCGGAGCTTGCCGCCATCCGTTCCGGGACGCTGCACGTTTACATCGACCACAAACCGGCCGGGCCCGTACACTTCTACCACGAGCTGGACCCGTCGGTGTTTGTTCTGAAACTGGTGCCGGGCATGCGCTCGGATATCTTCGACTACCTCGCCGCAAACTACCGGGCCGTCATCATTGAGAGTTTCGGCGTGGGGGGCATTCCTTATTACGACAGCGACCAGTTTGCCGGCAAAATCGAACTTCTGGTGCGCAAGGGTGTGAAGGTCATCGTTACCACGCAGGTCCCCCACGAGGGCAGCGACATGGAGGTTTACAGCGTCGGCTTCCGGATCAAGAAAAAATACGAGCTTCTGGAAGCCTATGACATGACCGCCGAGACGGTGTACGCCAAGACCATGTGGGCTCTGGCCAATTCCACCGACGAGGCGGGCTTCCGCAAGCTGTTTCTCATGCCCGTATATAAAGATATTGTATAACCCAAAACCGGCGAGGAAATCCCCGCCGGTTTTTTTCATTGATAACAACCTTTATCACAGACCTTTGCCGCTCTTGGCCTTCGCAGGCGAAGCACTGCGCGTTTTCCGAACCGCGATACAATAATTTCCAAAACCGCTTGACAGGCCGTTCGCCCCTGCCTATTATATAAATAAATTTAATTATTTATTGTAACAATCCCTTCTGCGAGAAGAAACGAACGGAGGAAAAATTATGGTTTACGACAAGATTTGCGAGCTGATTTGCGCCCAGCTGGGGCTGGAGACATCGGAAGTAAGCCGGGATACGGAGTTCGTGGCCGATTTGGGCTGCGATTCGCTGGACATCGTCGAACTCACCATCGCGTTGGAAGAAGAATTTGGGATTCCTGAAATCTCGGAGGACAACCTGAAGTCCATCAAAACCATCGGAGATCTTGCCGATTACGCGCAGCGATTCGCGTAACGGGAAAGGAGAGCTGTCCATGCGCGCAGACGGAACAAGAGTCAAAAACGAAGTGCCGATGTATTACCTCATCCCGCAGTTTCTCACCAAGCGGTATGACGCCATGAATATGGTTACGGTCGACATCCCCGTGGAGCCCCTGCGCCTTTATATGAACGCAAAGCGCAAGGAAGGCCGTCCGGTCAGCCATCTGGCGCTGATTGTGGCAGCCTACCTGCGGGCGGCCTCGGAGTATCCCGCCCTCAACCGTTTCATTGTCAATAAGCGCATCTACCAACACAACGATTTCACCGTCTCCATGGTCGTGCTCCGCCCCGGCAAGGATAACGACACCATGTCGAAAATCTATTTTGACTTCACGGATACGATCTTCGACGTACAGTCCAAAATCGACGACTATATCTCGGAAAACCGCAAGGACGACAATGCCAACGCCCTTGACAAGACCATGGAGAAGCTGGTGCAGATGAGTTGGTTGATGTCAATCGCCACTGGCCTGATCCGTTTGTCCGACCGGTACGGCCTTCTGCCCAAGGCACTTGTCAAGGCCAGCCCCTTCCACGCAAGTCTTCTGATTTCCAACCTTGCCAGCATCCGCACCAACCACATCTATCACCATGTGTATGAATTTGGCACGACCAGCGTCGGCATCACCATGGGCAATATGCGGGAAGTCCCGCACCGTACCAAGGACGGCATCGTGTTCGACCGGTGCATCCCGCTGGGCGTCGTGATGGACGAGCGCATTTGCAGCGGACATTACTTTGCACAGGCCTTTGCTCGCATTAAGGAACTTCTCGCCGCACCGCGGCTCCTGGAAACCATCGACTGACACCAATCACAACCTGCGCCCGGACAGTTTTCCTGTTCGGGCTTTTTCAGGCTGCTTTTTCTTTTGTTGTGGAAATCGCCAAATTGCGCCGTAGGCGCCGTTCGGATTTCAGAACAATCGTGTATTGCTTTCCCGATTAAAAGTGATAAACTAAAAAACAAGTCAGACGGGTCTCATTTTCCTCCTATTCTTGAAAGGTCGCTATCGGCATGAAAGTTATCCGTAGCTTTAAAAAACTGAATACGGCCACGGAAAATTTCCGTTTTGCTGAGGAAAAGGCTTGCGCTTTTAGCGGGAGCTTTGGTTCCTACGCCTATTATCGCTTTTATTGCGATAGTCCTCAGCGACGCCGGAGCGGCGGCCGGTAAAAATACCGGCTATCCAGAAAAGACGGTTTCGTTGGGGCAAGACGAAACCGTCTTTTTATTTTTACCTGTAGACTTGAAAAAATTAAAATATAAGGAGAACGCGATCATGAAAAAATTCCTGTCAATCCTGCTGGCGATGGCTATGCTCTGTGCGCTGGCGGCCTGCGGCTCCAGCACGACGGAGTCGAAAACCGCCACCGCACCGGAAGCCACTGCTGCGCCTGAAGCCTCCGCCGCGCAGGAGTCTTCTGCCAGCGGCAAAACTTATGTGGTGGGCATCTGTCAGCTCGTGCAGCACAAAGCGTTGGACGCCGCTACCCAAGGCTTCAAGGACGCGCTGACCGACAAACTCGGCGACAAAGTCACCTTTGACGAGCAGAACGCCGCCGGCGACAGCGCCACCTGCGCCACTATCTGCAACCAGTTCGTGAGCGAGAACGTCGACCTGATTCTCGCAAACGCCACCCCGGCCCTGCAGGCAGCCGCCGCGGCGACCGCCGACATTCCCATTATCGGCACCTCCATCACCGACTATGCCATGGCCCTCAACATCGATAACTGGAACGGCACGACCGGCGCCAATATTTCCGGTACCTCCGACCTGGCCCCGCTGGATCAGCAGGCCGCCATGCTCCATGAACTGTTCCCGAACGCCAAGAACGTCGGCATCCTATACTGCTCGGCCGAGGCCAACAGCCTGTACCAGGCCAACATCGTCCGCAAAGACTTGGAGGGTATGGGCTATACCGTCACCGACTATACTTTTGTCGATTCTAACGACGTATCCGCCGTTAGCCAATCCGCTGCCTCCGCGTGCGACGTAATCTATGTCCCCACCGACAACACCGCCGCCTCCTGCGCCGAGGTCATCAACAACGTCTGCCTCACCGCGGGCGTTCCCATCATCGCCGGCGAGGAAGGCATCTGTTCCGCCTGCGGGGTAGCCACCCTCTCCATCAACTACTACGACATCGGCTACGCCGCCGGTCAGATGGCCTACAACGTGCTTGTAAACGGCGCCGACATCTCTACCATGCAGATCCAGTTTGCTCCGAAAGTCACTAAGGAATATAACCCCTCCATCTGCCAGAAGCTTGGCATTACCGTCCCCAGCGACTACGTCGCCATCGGAAGCTAATTCACCGCAAAGGACTGAGGTCAAATGCTTACATTTTTCTCGTCGCTACGCCTGTCGGCGCTGGGTTCCGCACTGCCGGGGAACGTCTCCCAAGGGCTTATATGGGGCGTCATGGCTTTGGGTGTTTTCATCACCTTCAAGCTGCTGGACTTCGCCGACCTGACGGTGGACGGCTCCATGGCTACCGGCGGCTGCGTCACGGTCATGCTGATTTTGGCTGGGACAAACCCTATTTTGACCATGCTTGCCGCGTTCGGCGCGGGCATCGCCGCAGGGCTTGCGACGGGCCTTCTCAACACAAAACTCGGAATCCCGGATATCTTATCCGGGATTCTGGTGCAGCTCTCGCTGTATTCCGTGAATCTGCGCATTCTGGGCGGCAAGGCAAACCAGGCCGTCTCCGTCGACCGCTATTCCCTTCTGATCAGCTCGCGCAGCATTGGCCACGCCATCGCCGTATGCCTGATTATCGTCGCGGTTCTGATCACGCTGATGTATTGGTACTTCGGCACGGAGCAGGGCTGCGCCATCCGCGCAACCGGCTGCAACGAAAAAATGGCCCGCGCGCAAGGCATCCACACCGGACGGATGAAGGTTCTCGCCCTCGCACTGTCCAACGGCATCGTCGCCCTATCCGGCGGCCTGCTGGCCCAATATCAAGGCTTCGCGGACGTGTCCATGGGCCGCGGCTCCATCGTTATCGGCCTTGCGGCCGTCATCATCGGCGAAGTGCTGTGCAAATCGCTGTTCCGTCGGCCGGTGAGTTTTTCTGTCCGCATGGCCTTCATCGCCCTCGGCGGTATCATCTACTACATCGTTATCGGTGTAGTCCTGTGGCTGCGCATGCCGACAAACGATATGAAGCTTTTCAGCGCAGTCATTGTCGCGCTGTTTTTGGCCATTCCGTATCTCAAGCAAAAACGCCGCCCCCATATCCGGAAGACGGCCAAAGAAACGGAGGTGAGCCGCAATGCTTGAGATCAAGCACCTTTCCAAAACTTTTGCAACCGGCACGATTAACGAAAAAAAAGTCATCCGGGATCTTTCCATCGCTTTTGAAGACGGCGATTACGTCACCGTCATCGGCGGCAACGGCGCGGGAAAATCCACGCTTTTAAACCTGATTTCTGGTGCGCTGGACCCGGATGAAGGTTCGATCCTACTCGACGGCAAAGATATCACCCATCTGGCGGAGTGGGAGCGCGCACCGCTTCTGGGCCGAGTGTTTCAGGACCCCATGATGGGCACTGCAGCAGACATGCTCATCGAGGAAAACCTCGCGCTGGCTTACCGGCGCGGCAAGAAGCGCGGTCTGCGCTGGGGCATTTCGAAGCTCGAACGAGACGATTTTCGCGAGATGCTGCGCATCCTGGACCTCGGCCTCGAGGACCGGCTCGGCGCCAAGGTGGGCCTTTTGTCCGGCGGCCAGCGGCAGGCGCTAACGCTCCTGATGGCCACGCTTCAGCAGCCGAAGCTCCTGCTTCTGGACGAACATACCGCCGCTCTCGATCCCAAGACCGCCGCCAGGGTGCTGGCGCTGTCGGATCAGATTATTAAAGAAAACAACCTGACCGCCGTCATGGTCACGCACAACATGAAAGACGCCATCGCCCATGGCAACCGGATCATCATGATGAACGAGGGCCAGATTATTCTGGACATGACCGGCGAGGAAAAGAAAAGCCTGACCGTCGAACAGCTGCTGCAAAAATTCTCCGCTCTCAGCGGCGAGGTCTTTGCAAACGATGCGGCCCTTCTGGCATAACGGAAAAAGTACAGAAAAAGACGCGTCACGAAGTCTTGACGCGTCTTTTTCTATTGTTTGCTCGATCAGGCCGCGTGCGCGGATTCCGTCCGGCCGGCGTCGCTGACAATGCCGTAGTAAGTGCGGGCCGTCAGCAAATACACCGCCGAATACAGCACGGCAAACACGAAAAGCGTCGCCAGCGTGCAGTTGATAAACAGCGACACATTGAGCATCCCGAACGCGGCAAGAATATGCCGGATCATGGGAAACGCGAAGGCCACATGTACCGCGGCGGTCACAAGCGGCAGGAAAAAAACGATCAGCACCTGCGAGTGGATGGTGGCGCGCACCTCCTGTTTCGTCATGCCCACTTTCTGCATGATGGAAAAGCGCTGCCGGTCCTCATAACCCTCGGAAACCTGTTTATAGTAGATAATAAGAACGGTCGCCAGAATAAATAACAAGCCCAAAAACATCCCCAGGAAGAAAAACGCGCCGAAAAACGTAAAGTAACCGTCCTGCTGTTCGATCTGCTTGCTGTCCAGACCGTTGTAAGAATAGGAGCTATCCCCGTTCTGCCCGGTGGCACCGAGCGCTTCGCCGAGGGTCTTGGCGCAGGCCGCCTTCTGGTCATCGGTGCCGCTCAGGTTGAAGCGGATGCTGCTGTCGATAACACTGCCTTTGTCGCCATAGACCTGCTGCTGGGCCTGTTCGATGGCGCGGAGCGTGTCCAGACTGTCTACCACTAAAAAGCAGGTTTTGATTCCCACGTTGTCGTATTCGTTGGGTAAAGGGAAGCTTTTCAGCTGTGTGAGGGAAAAGGTCCAATCCATCAGCGAAAGTGTGCTGCCAAACGGCTTTCCGTCCGTGTAGCACAGGGCTTCGCCCTCGCCCAGGTTTATGGTCTGGCCCGTCAGGTTTTTATACCCGTCCGCCGTGGTGATCCACACCATGGTCGCCTTGGTGTAGTCGGCAATGTTGCCGTTATTGGCGTCTACGATCAGCTTATCCCCGTCTCGGACGACTGCAAATTCCAGCCGATCGTAGTTGACCTCGCCGCTTATGGTCAGGCCCTGCCCAGCGACTGTGCTCGCAATTTCCGTCTGTGAATTTTGAAGCTGCTCTTCGGTAGGCGCATCAATATAATTGAGGGTGACGTCATAGGGGTAGCGGTGGTTGAGAATGCCGTCAACGCCTAGATACAGGCAAACGGTCGTGGAGGCCGTCACAAGAACCATCGTCGAAAGGATGCAGATGCTCGCAAGGCCCGCGGCATTGCGCTTCATGCGGTAGAGCATGCCGGACACCGTGGCGAAATGCCGGGTCTGGTAGTAATATTTTTTGTTTTTGCGCAGTCCCTTAAGAAACACGATGCTGAACGCCGTGAACAGAAAATACGTCCCGGCGATGACCAGAAGCACCGCAACGAAAAACATGGCGATGGCAAAGACGGCCGAGCGGCTCATGATGGACAAGGTGTAGCCGGCGGCAATGCAAATTATGCCCAGCACGGCAAGCAGCCATTTGGATTTCGGCTCCCGCTCCCCCTCGCCTGTACCGCGCAGAAGCTCCACGGGTTTCGACAGACGGATAATGCGCCGGGTGTTGAGCAGGATGAGAAGAAAAATCATAGCAAACACAACAATCGTCACGCAAATGGCCGTGGGGTCAACGCGCATGCCGAACTGCACTTCACACCCCAAAAGGCGCATGAGCAGAAGCTGCATGAGCTTCGAAAATACGATGCCGCCCACGAGCCCGCCGGTCAGCGCGATAAGCGCCGTATAAAGCGTCTCCCATGTGAGCACGCGCACGATATGGCGCTTTTCCATACCCAGCACGTTATACAGACCGAACTCCCGCTTACGATGTTTGGTCAGGGCGCCGCTGGTGTAAAACAGGAGGATCACCGAGAACAGCCCGATGACGATGCTTCCGAACATTAGCGTCACCTTGACTTCGTCCCCGCCGCTGATGTTTTTCAGCGCCGGGTCTCCCCAAAGCGTCAGCAGGATGCAGGAGCATCATGACCGTGCCGGATACAGCACGTTATACAGACCGAACTCCCGCTTACGATGTTTGGTCAGGGCGCCGCTGGTGTAAAACAGGAGGATCACCGAGAACAGCCC
>Ga0183099_1000905_pt1 | contig 18674 bp, 15 predicted proteins | sample Biomet1_FD_127788 | JGI IMG/M metagenome (GOLD analysis project Ga0183099, IMG submission 127788) | Microbial communities from bioreactor (seeded with anoxic lake sediment) at LBNL, California, USA - Biofuel metagenome 1 | ecosystem: Engineered > Bioreactor > Anaerobic > Unclassified ... | reverse complement strand
CGCATCATGGCCAAAAAGGGCGGCGGCATCGGTGGTTTGGGCGGCGTGGGCTCTGTGGGTAAGGCCAACGCCAAGGTCTATATGGAAAAGTCCACCGGCATTACCTTCCGGGACGTGGCAGGTCAGGACGAGGCCAAGGAATCTCTTACGGAGATCATCGACTTTTTGCACAATCCGCAAAAATACACGGAGATCGGCGCAAAGCTTCCCAAGGGCGCGCTGCTGGTGGGCCCTCCGGGCACCGGTAAGACCTTGCTTGCCAAGGCAGTCGCCGGCGAGGCCAACGTACCCTTCTTCTCCATCTCCGGATCCGACTTTGTGGAGATGTTCGTGGGTGTGGGCGCCAGCCGCGTCCGGGATCTTTTCAAGGAAGCCGCAAAGGTGGCCCCGTGCATCGTTTTCATCGACGAGATCGACACCATCGGCAAGTCCCGCGACAACCGTATGGGCGGCAATGATGAGCGGGAGCAGACCCTGAACCAGCTGCTGGCGGAAATGGACGGATTTGACCCCACGAAGGGCGTCATTTTGCTGGCGGCCACGAACCGCCCGGAGGTTCTGGACCAGGCGCTGCTGCGCCCCGGACGGTTTGACCGGCGCATCACCATCGACCGGCCCAATCTTGCGGGCCGCGTTGCCACGCTGGAGGTGCACACCCGGAACATCCGGCTCAGCGAGGATGTGAATCTGAAAAAGGTGGCGCTGGCTACCGCGGGCTGTGTGGGCGCGGACCTTGCAAATCTGGTGAACGAGGCGGCGCTTCGGGCTGTGCGCCTGGGCCGCAAGACGGTCATTCAGACGGACCTGCTGGCCGCGTTTGAGCTGGTCATCGCGGGTACGGAGAAAAAGGGCAGCGTCCTGACGGAATTTGAGAAAAAGCTGGTGGCGTACCACGAGGTGGGCCACGCCATGGTGGCTTTCAAGCAGAAGAATACCGAGCCGGTGCAAAAGATCACCATTGTCCCCCATACGCAGGGTTCTTTGGGTTACACGCTGCTGATGCCCGAGGAGGATAAGACGGAGCTGAGGACCCGCGATGAGCTGATGGCTAAGATCACGGTTTCCATGGGCGGTCGCGCCGCCGAGGAAGTGGTGATGAACACCATGACCAACGGCGCGTCTCAGGACATTCAGGACGCCACGCAGGTGGCCCGGAACATGGTGGCCATGTACGGTATGAGCGATGAATTCGGCATGATGGCCTTGGCCTCCCGCCGAAATCAGTATCTTGACGGCGGATACGGCATGGATTGCGCTCAGGATACCGCCGCCGCCATGGATAAATCGGTTCGGGATATTCTGACCGGCTGTTATCGTAAGGCGGTGGAGGTCATCCGGGAAAACCGCCAGGACATGGATCGGGTAGTCGCTTACCTTTTGGAAAAGGAGACCATTACCGGCGCGGAAATGGTGGCCATCATTGAAGGCCGGGACCCGACGCTGGTGGAGGACGAATACGCCTCCACCCGGCAGGAGACTCCGGGAATTGAGGCTCCCGCCAAACACATCAACATGATCTCCGAGAAGGTCGAGCCTCCTGCTCCTACGGAAGCGGCCTCGGAGCCGTCTCCTGAGACGGAGCCACCCACCGAAGAAGCAAAAGCATCCTCCGGGGTTGCGGAGGATTCGCATGAAGATGCCCCATCCGGCAATCTACCGGAGGATGGCGGCTATCGGGAGAAGCCCTAAAATCGGCGGATATAGGCGCGGCGGGATCTGAATCTACAAGTAAAAGCAAAGGACTCATCTAACAAGATGAGTCCTTTGCTTTTACTTTACTGGATGGCAGAATTCCTCACGGATTCGGCAGAGTATACCGATTCATATCCACCTGCAGAGCCTGCGCAAAGCTGCTGTCCTGTTTGACGTTGTGCAGATACACATGGGCATCAACGTCCGGTCGGTTCGTTTCAATCACGCACACCGCGATGTTGGAGCAGTGGTCGGATACGCGCTCGAAATTGGTCAGCAGATCGTTTAAGATGAATCCGAGCTGGATGGTGCACACGCCGCTTTGCAGCCGCTCAATGTGCCGCAGGCGGATCTCCTCGATCAGCCGGTCAATGGTCTCCTCCAGCGGCTCCACAAGGACGGCAGCCTCCGGGTCATTGATGGAAAAGCAGTCCAGCGCATGATTCAGAATATCATTCAGTGCCCTGCTCAGGACCTCCAGCTCCCCCTTCGCACAGTCGGAAAACGCCAGCTGCTTGTCATGGAGCTCCTGGGCCGACTCCTGTATGTTTACGGCGTGATCTCCGATGCGCTCAAAATCTCCGATACAGTGGAGCATGCGGCTAACCTGACGGCTGTTTTCACCCGAAAGTCCATGGCGGGATATCTGTACAAGATAGTCGCCCAGACGGTCCTCATAGGTATCCAGCTTGTCCTCGTTCTCCAGAATTTGAGTTTCCCGGTCGGAGGTGTAGCTTTCAAGCTGCTGAACGGCGAGCAGAAAATTCTTGTGGGCGAGCTCGGACATCTTTCCTACCATAGCGATACATTCATTGATAGCCGCGCCGGGAGTGCGGAGCAGCAGTGGGTCCAAAAACGCGAACTGCTCGCTCTTCGTTTCTGATTTTACCAGAATACAGGCCAGCTTTTCAAGCTGCTTTGAGAAGGGCAGCAGAATCGCGGTGGTAAACACATTGAAAACGGTGTGGCACAGAGCGACGCTGACCGCGCTGGCCGTGTCGTCCATGAACGTAAAAGGGAGGAAACTCCCCAAACCGTAAAACAGAAACAGACAGATCACCGTTCCGATGATATTAAAGGAGATATGGACCGCCGCCACCCGCTTCGCGCTGCGGTTGACACCGATGGAGCTGAGTATCGCGGTGACGCAGGTACCGATGTTCTGGCCCATGATGATGGGAATGGCCATGCCGTAAGTAACGGCACCGGTCATGGCCAACGCCTGTAAAATACCGACGGAGGCAGCGGAGGACTGGATGATGCCCGTAAATACCGCGCCCACCAACACGCCCAGCAAAGGATTGTTAAATGCAGTCAGGATACTTGAAAATTCCGGCATATCCTGCAGCGGACTGACGGCCTCCTTCATCAGCTCCATACCGTACATCAAAATGGCAAAGCCCATGAGGATACGGCCGATGTCCCGCTTCTTCTGCTTTTTGGAGGCCATAATGAGCAAGATGCCAACCAGCGCCACTAACGGCGAGAAATTCTCCGGCTTCAAAAGATTTACCCATACGTTTCCGCTCTTGATCCCACTGAGGGAAAGTATCCAAGCGGTCAGCGTCGTCCCGATGTTGCTGCCCATGATGACGCCGATAGTCTGTCCCAATTCCATGACGCCGGAGTTCACCAGCCCCACCAGCATCACCGTTACGGCGGAGGAGGACTGAATGGCGATGGTGATGCCGGCGCCCAGCAGCAGACTGCTCAGCGGATTTGAGGTCATGCGCTTTAACGTGCGCTCCAGCTTGCCGCCCGCCATTTTCTCAAGGCTCTTGGACATGGTATTCATGCCAAAGAGGAAAAAGGCCAGACCGCCGCAAAGGGTAAAGACGGAAAAAATGTCCATCAAATGGTTCTCCTTCGTATTTAACACGGAATTTACAATCGTTGGCTTTTATGCGCTGTCATTTAAAACAGCGTTATAAAAGTTTACAATGTCTATTATATAGGGAAATGATCCGTATAGGAAGACCCGCAATGTTAAATCCACGTAAAATCTTCAGCGGAAGTCTCAATTCTTTTTCCAGAATCCCGCCAGCTCCGGCGCGGCGGCGCGGCCCTTGAAATAGCCGTCCTGCCAAAGCGAACGGATCTTTTCCACGTCCTTTTCCGTCCGTGAATAGCCCTTTGTGGACTCCGGAGCGATGATTATGGCCCGGCCCTCCCGCTCCAGTTGGAATAGGCGTCCCCGGTTTTCATTGTACGCGTCCGCCCGGCGGAGCATGGTGTCGAGAAAGTTGGGGTACCTGCGATAGTGACGCCGGATGAGCCCATCGGACTTCTCCGCACTTCGGACATAGGACCGCTCCCGGGTCAGCACGACCAGCAGGTGTTCACAGCCCCTGTCCAGCGCGCGCTGCCATGGTATGGGGTCGGCGCAGCCGCCGTCCAGATAGAGCTGATCGTTAATATGGAAGATGGGAAACAGCAGCGGCATGGCGCAGGTGGCCTGCAAAACCGTGAAATGCTTGTCCATGCAGGAAATGGGATAATAGTCCGCCTTTCCGGTGTTCAGATTCGTCAAAACTGCCTCCGCCTCGCCGGAATAGTCGGAAAAGGCCTCATAGTCAAAGGGGATGTACTGATTTGGAATATCATCATAGGCAAATTTCAGTCCGAAATAAGACCGGTTTTTTCGATCCAGCAGATTTCCCATTCCCATATACCGTTTATCATTGGCATAGTGGCAGACGATATTCAAATTCCGCCATTTCTGCCGGGAGAGATAGCTGACGCCGTAAGCTGCCCCAGCGGACACGCCGATGAAATAGTCCGGCAGCAGCCCCGCGTCCAGCAGCGCATCGCACACGCCGGTGGAGAAAATAGTGCGGAAGGCGCCGCCCTCCAAAACAATTCCTGATTTCATAGTTTCACCTCAAAAGCTCAAAGGCACTCCAGCGCCAACAGCGCCGACCGAGCCAAAAGTGCCGCTCCCAGCGGCAATGCCGCGTCGTCGGTGGAAAATTTGGGGCTGTGCCACGGGGCGTTTTCCCGCCCCGGAAAGCCGCTGCCCAGCCAGTAGAAAAAGGCGGGGATTTCCGTGCCATATATTGCAAAATCCTCACTGCCCATATCCGGCGGGGGCGAAACCGTGTTTTCCGTGCCTACCGTTGCTGAGGCGGCGCGTCTTGCAATTTCCACCAGAGATGGTGCGTTTCGCGTTACCGGGACCTGAGGCAGCAACTCTGTCTCCGCCTGACAGCCGTAAGCCGCGGCGATGCCCGCCGCCAGGACGTTCAGCCGCTCCGCCGCCCGCTGAAGCGCCGCGTCCCGGAGATAGCGAATGCTGCCGGTCATGGTGAGGGAGGCCGGGACAAAAAAATCCGGCGCGTCGGTGTGGAGGGAGTATACCGCGCATACCAGAGCGTCCTGCGGGTCGATGCTGCGGCTGACGATGGTCTGCACCCCGTCCACCAGCGCCGCTCCCGCCACCACCGGGTCCACACATTTGTGGGGCGAACCGCCGTGGCCGGGTTTTCCCCGCAGTGTCACGCGAAAATTGATCTTCCCCGCCATGATGGGGCCATCTAGTACGGCGACCTGCCCCGTGGGCAGCTCCGGCCGGTTGTGGAGGCCAAAGATACAGTCCGGTTTTCCGCCGGCCTTCTCCCAGACTCCGCTGTCCAGCAGGGCTTGCGCTCCCTGCGTCTCCTCCTCGGCGGGCTGAAATAAGAACACTACGCGGCCGGAAAGAGTCTCCCGTCGGGCCGCCAGCAGCTTTGCCGCGCCGTAGAGGCAGGCGGTGTGAAAATCGTGGCCGCAGCCGTGCATAAGGCCGGCTGTTTCCGAGCGGACGGCGTGGCTTTGTTCCTCCGTCTCCGCGATGGCGTCAATGTCCGCCCGCAGGGCGGCGGTTTTCCCGGGGTTTCCGCCCTCCAGAACCGCTGCGACTCCGGTATTCATTCCCAAATCCACAAAGCGGAGATCCAGCGCATCCAGTTTCTCTCGCAGCAGCGCCGTGGTCCGCCGCTCCTGAAAGCCGATCTCCGGGTGACGGTGCAGGTCTTCCTTCAAAGTCAGCATCTCCCCGTATAGCCCTGCCGCCTGTGCGTCCAGCAGTTCCATTTTTATGCGCCCCCATTTAATATCCGGCCGCAAATCGGCGGACGGATTCCGCGTCCCGGCGCGGTTTTGAAAGCCCGCGCGGGTCAACAGGTCTATCATACGCTTTTTTTCGCGTTGGGGCAAGAGAGAACGGAGTAGAAAAAGAGTAGAGACGCCTGTAGCAGGCGTCTCTACTCTTTTATGAGAATTAAATTCTTAGGCTGCCGGAATGGTGGCCGCCGGAATGGATAGAACTTGACCAATCTGAATATCGTCCGGGTTCTTGATGATCGCGGTATTTGCCTTGTAGATCACAGTCCACTTCGTGCCCGTGCCGTAGAGCTGCTGGGAGATGCTCCACAGGCAGTCACCGGATTTCACGGTGTAAGTGAAGACGGCCGTGACGCCAGGAGAAACCACGAGAGTAACCGCAGGTGCAACCTCAGGTGTTACGGGGGCAGGGGTCGTGCCGGCATCTTTGCCGGTCAGGGCGGGCAGCTTGCCCGCCGCCCGCAGGGCGGGACCGTTCAGGGAGGCAACATTGGGCGTGCGGCCGTCCTCGGAGGTGGGGACGGTGAGTTCGCCGGAGCGAACCTTCCCATAGATCAGATCCTTCTGAGGATCATTGAGATCTGCACCCGTGATTTTCCAGTTGTTATCGCACTGAGGCATCAGGGGAGTCTTCAGCGCGGCGACATAGTCGGTAATCATGTCTCGGATCGCGCCGCCCTCGTACACCACGTCGGCCTCGTTCAAAAGGCCCGCGGTGACCAGGCCGCCGTAGCGGTAATTGTTCAGTGCCAGCACCAGGGTCTGGGTGTCGCTGAGGGGCTTGCCCTTGTAGGTGACGTTCTGAATGCGGGAACCCACGGGTTTGGAGATGTTAATCTCATAGTTCACGCCGGCAAATTCGTCATAGTTGTACATCCGGATGTCGGGGTTGAAGCTGATGGTCACGTCGCCGGCCTTGTACTGGTTGAAGAAGCTGCCGGCCTGCTGTTCCATGATGGCCTTGAGCTGTTTGCCGGTGACCTTCACGCCGTACAGCGTGTTGTCGTACTTGTAGATCTTCACGCTGTCCCGGTTCAGGAAGGGGCCCTTCTCCAGATTGGAGCTGGCGTCAAAAAGGGCTGCCAGAGACACGTCCGCGCCGACCTTCTTCATCTGCACCTGATTGATAAGGTCCACAACGGGGTTGTCCTGCAAAATCGCGTTGGGAATACCGGGGAGAAGCTCCACGGGGTTCAGGAAGGTTTCGCCGACCTCACCCACCTGCTTGGCGGCCAAGGCCTTGCTCTTTTCATCCAGAGACTTGAACTTTGCCAGGAAGGACGCATCGGGAGTCACAGTGGTGCAGTCGATCAGGCCGGCGTCGGTCTTGGTCACGTCCCAGCTGCCGTTTTTCTTCGTCAGAGAAAGGGTGACCTTGGAGACATACTGCCCATTGCAGCCCGGCTCCAGCACGGGGACACCACCGATCGTCTCGTCCACCACGGAATGGGCATGGCCGATAAACAGCGCGTCGATCTTATTTCCGTAGGTCTCGGCCACCTGGCGCATGCCCTGGGTGTCGTATTCGCCGTCCAATCCGTAGTGTACGGAGCCGATGATGATGTCGGCCTTACCATCCAACTCCTTGAGAATTTTTCCGGTCTCCTCCATCGGTGTGGTGAAGGTCATGTTGTTGTAGTGCGTGGGGTCGGACTTCTCCCAGATGGGAATGTGGGGTGCATCAATACCGAACACGGCCACCTTCACGCCGTTCACGTCAAAGATCTGATAAGCGTTCAGCCAGCGGGGGCCGTCCTTCTGGTAGATATTGCCCGCCAGAGTGATGCCCTTAAACTCCGTGATTTCCTTTTCCACATAGTTGAACCCGAAGTTAAACTCGTGGTTGCCCAGGGTCCAGGCATCATAGTCCAGATAATTCATGGCGTCAATCATGGGATCGGGGACTTCGTCCTTAAATTCCTGAATGTAATTGGCCTGCGTGGAATCTCCAGTGTCGATCAGGAGCAGATTGGGGTCCGTTTTCCGCTCCGCCGCAATAATCGCTGCTGCGTGGGCCATACTGGTCTTGCTTTCCTTATTGGACGCGTAGTCATAAGGGTTGACCATGCCGTGCAGGTCGCTGGTCTGGAGAATGGTAACCGTCTGGGTTTCGTCCGCCGCCAGAGCGGGGACCGCCAGACTGACCGCCATGACCAGAGCCAGGAGCAGCGCTGAGAGCTTTTTCATCTTCATCTTTCAGCCTCCTTTATGATGTTCCCACTGGGAGATGTTTCCATTATAGCGCCCACCCGTCCGCTTCACAAGAGCCTTTGTGCAATTTAATTTAAAATTAGCAGAGCCTTTTACAAATGGGACACGTGTAAAAGGCCACACAGCAAAAATAGCAATCCCGGAGCAGGGCGGAGTTCATTCCGTCCTTCTCCGGGATTTTGCCCATCCGCCTGAATGAGATGTGACTGGCCGGCGGGCGGCCCCTCCCGCTGAGGAGAGTCATCTTAGGCTGGGATAATCTCTGCGCACCAGAAGATAGATGATAAAACCGGTCAGCCCTGGTGCAAAAATAGCCACCAGCGTCCAAAGAACAGCGTTCATCCTGCGGCTCTGTGCGTCCTTATAGACGTAGACGCCGATCATAACGGGGATACCAATGAAAACCGCAAGCAAAAGTGGGAATACAATTAAAGACATGGGGTAAGGTCCTTTCGTTTAACAGCGGCAAACTCGTTGACAGTGAAGGAAGCAGCAAAATAGATACCGCACTGGCCGGCGGGCTCAATCGCTCAAAAGGCCCTCGCTCCGGTAAAACTGCGCTGCGCCGGGATGAAGCGGCACTGGCAGATCACTGTACAGAAAGCCGTCCTCACTCATAGCGGAGAGGGACGCGTGCCGTTCCACCAGTTCTCCGGTAGATTCCCAGAGGACGCGGGCGATGGTGCCAGCCAGATCGTCGTCCATGTCCGCATCCACGCACAGCAGGCACTTGACGCCGAAGGTTTCCACATCCTCCGTCTGCCCCGCGTAGGTTCCGGCCGGAATCACGCCGCGGACATACTGTTTGTTTTTCCCAAGAATGGCGTCTAGTTCCTCCTCTGTGAACCGCAGAACACGGCAGGGCGTCTGCCCTGCCAGATCGCTCAGGCCCTTCACCGGAATCCCGGCAAAACCCTGGAGTGCGTCCAGATCCCCATTCAGAAGCGCCACTCCGCCGGAGCCCAGCCCCTGATTTTCAAGTGTGGTATTGTCGGCGGTCAGCCCCACCGCGCTCAGCGCCACTCGGGCGGAAAGCTCTGAGGTGGAGTCCTCCGGACCCACGGCAACCCGCTTTCCAAGCAGTTCGTGGACGTATTCGATACCCAGCGATTCCGGTGCGATCCAGTTGGAAAGACTCACATACAGTGCGCCGATGGCCCGCAGGTTGTCCATGGAGTTTCCCTGAAATTCATCCTCGCCCCGCCAGGCGCACCAGGCCACATCGCCGCTGACAAGGCCCATGTCGATCTGCCCGTCCCGCAGGCTCTCCACATTGGCGGCAGAGCCGCTGGATGCGCTGGTGTTGATTTTAAGATCGGGGACATTCTCGTTCAATACCTCAGCCACGGCCCGCCCAACCGGGTACATGGTGCCGCCGCTGTCGGCGGTGCCGATGGTGAGGACACGAATCTCCGGGGAGGGTTCCTTCTTTGCTGTCAGCCCGCAGCCCGACAGCAGGCAGACCGACGTCAGCAGACTTGCCAAAACCAGCTGCCGCAATATAAAGCGCTGCCGGTCACGAGTATCTTTTTTCATCGGCTCACCATCTTTCCGCTCCTGCGTTTCAAACTTCATGGACATAATCATATCACAGTATTTTCGATTTTTCCATAATTTTATGCAACAAAACGGGCCTCCCAGTGGGAGGCCCGTTTTGTCGGTCAAATAAGCTTCAGTTTTACTCAGCGCACCAAGAAGCTGCCGTACAGGGAGAGAAAAATGGGATTGAAAATGTCGTCGATAATCACGGCGAAGGAGGGATACAGCACCCAAGCAACATTGTGCCAGCCGTACTGGTCCATAACCGCCTTCTCGTTGGCCACGGCGTTGGGTCCGGAGCCGCAGCCCCAGCCGCAGTTGCCCGCGGTCATAACCGCTGCGCCGTAATTCCGACCGAACATATTGTAGGAGATGAAAATTCCGAACAGCGCCATCAGGATAGCCTGCGCGAGCAGAATCACGCCCATCTGTCCGGCCACCGGGGCCAGCTTGGTGATGTCGATGGTCATCAGCACCAGGGCCAGATACAGCTCCAGGAACATATGCTCAATAGCGTCCACCTCGGGGACGTAGAACTTGATGTTGAAAGCCTCCATCACGTTGCGGGCGATGGCGCCGGCAAACAGGCAGCCGATGAACTTGGGCATCTCGATCATGGGGATGCTGTCCAGCAGCATATAGATGGGCATTCCCAGCGCCGCCAGCAGCAGGCACATGGCAAACATGGAGATCATGCGGCTGTTATCCAGCCGGGGAGTTTCACCGGAGGAAAGGGAGTCGGGCTTGTCATTGGGGTCAGACTTCAGCTTGTGGCGGCTGATCAGGAACGCAGCCACAGGGCCGCCGATCAAAGAACCCATGATATTGCCCAGAGTTCCTGCGGCAACGCCAATGGTGGTAGCGTCCGTCGCGCCCATTTTTTCAAAAATGGTGCCGAACGCGGAGGCCGTGCCCACGCCGCCGGACATGGCAGCAGAGGAGCACTGAAGCGCCAGCAGCGGATGCAGCCCCACCAGATTGCCGATGGCCACACCCAGAAGATCCTGCAGCGTGATCAAAAGGCAGGCGGCCAGCGCGATCATAACGCACAGCTTGCCTCCGGCGCGGCGAATCATCTTCCAGCTGAAGCCGAAGCCCACGCACAGGAAGAACAGGTTCTGGCACAGATCCTTCATCACCGTCACGTCAAAGGAAAACGCCATGGCGCCGGACATTTTGATAAAAGAGACCACCAGCGAGAAGATCAGGCCAGAGACCACGGGGGCGGGGATTGCGTACTTGCGGAGAAGACTGGAGTGCCGAACAATTGCGCGGCCCAGGAAAATCACGATGGCGGCGAAGCCCAGCGCCGAGAGATACTCGAACTTAAACGAAGAAATCGCTCCGTCCGCTGCGGGGGTATAGGTTCCGAAATAACTCAGAATCTTTTCCATAAATTCTCTTCCCTTCTTTCCGGCTCCGGCAAAACCGGCGCCTAACACAAGCATTAGTATATCGGGTAAAGAGAATGCAATTCAATTTAAGTACGTATCGTACTCCTTTTGTACGTATCGTATTCTGTGTTTTATTGGCCTTTTGCTGATTTTTATCCCTATTTTTTGTGCATGTCGTCCATTCCGTATTGAATGGACGGCCGTCCGCCTGTCCGATAATCAATGGCACTGACAACCTCGTGGGTCTGGGTCAAATAGTTCATATACCGCCGTACGGTGATTCGGGAGAGTTGGACCTGCTCGGCAATCTCCTCACTGGTATACATCGTGCGGCTGTTATGCTGCAAAAACTCCCGGATCATCTGCATGGTGGCGGCGTTCAGTCCCTTGGCCAGAGGCTCCGGTGAGAGGGGCTGCCCCGCACTGCCGGTCATGCGGTCAATGGCCTCCTGATCCAATGCCGATGCCTGAACCTCCCACTGTTCCCGGCTTTGGCGGAACTTTTCCAGCGCCGCTTGAAAGCGCCTGTATTCAAACGGCTTGACCAGATAATCCACCACGCCCCGTAAAAACATCTGCCGAACAGTCTGGGCGTCGCTAGCGGAGGTGACCATGATGACTGCCGGGGCTTTGCCCATACCGTGGAGCCGGTCAAGAAACTCCATTCCGTTGAGCATGGGTGTGTAGTAATCCAAAATAATGAGCGACACTTCGTGCTCCTTCAGATATTCCAACGCGCCCACGCCGCTGGGAAATACCGCCTTCACGGAAAAGTCCGATGTGTTTTCCACATACTGGCGGTTGATGGCCGCCACCATGGGGTCGTCCTCAATGATAATGACACGATACATCAGTCCGCCTCCTCCCGCGTAAATGTGATCGTAAGGCTGGTACCTTCGCCCTGCTCGGTCTCCACGTCGATCTTTCCGCCGTAACGACGCACCACGGACTGTACCGCGTACAGTCCCGTTCCCCGATATTGCCCCTTGGTGGAGGCCCCCTTTTCAAACATGCTGGAGCGCACCTCCGGTGAAATGCCTCCGCCGGTGTCGGTGCAGACCAGCAAGCTGCAGTCCGGGCGGCAGTAAAGACCGAACTCGATCTCTTTGACAGGGTGCTCGCCGGAGGAGAGCTCCTCAATGGCGTTTTCCAGCAGGTTGCCCATCACCGTCACCATATCCTCCACGGGAATCAGCAAATCTTGCTCAATGCAGCAGCTTCCCTCCGCTAACGTCAGCTGGATGCCCCGTTCCGCTGCGTGGAGCATTTTTCCAATCATCAACGCACACAGCTCCGACACCCGCAGCTGGTAGGCGGTCTGGCAGATCAGCTGGCCGGAGATCAGGTTGCTGTTGACGATGGAACAGATGGCCTTCTGAATTTGCCCGGCTTCCAGATACCCGAGAATCACATGAAGCTTGTTGGAAAACTCATGGTTATAGGAGCGCAGGGCGTCGATCATGCTCCGGGCGCCGAACAACTCGTCGGACATGTGCAGCATTTCCGTCCGATCGTATAGAATGGTCAATACGCCCTGGGGCGCGCTGTTTTCCCGCTCTCGAATGGGGATTTGGCTCGCCAGCACGGATCGGCCGCCCACAATCCAGGAGCGGCGCTCCTCGGATTTCCCAGTGCGGAGAACTTCCTCCTGCCGAGAGTCCGGAAACAGCTCGGAGGCGGGCCGTCCCACCAGTTGGGCGCCGTCGCCGAACAAAGCCTGAGCCGTCGGATTGACAAACAGCACGATGCCCGCGGTGTCGCAGGCCACCAGCCCCTCCGCCACGGCGCCCAGCACCTCGTCCTGCCGGAGATAGCGGCTCAGCAGTTCCTCTGGGCGGAAGCCCATCAATGTCCCGCGCAGGAAGCGCAATATGGCATGGGTCAAAAAGAAGCTCACCAACAGCATTAAACCCAGAATCACCAGGTGGAGAACAACAATGTTTGTCAGGCGGGCAGTGAGGACGCCGGTAAACACGGAGACCATCACAAACCCAATGATCGTTCCGTCTTCGCTGCAGACGGCGTGAAATGCCCGGCGCTGCATGCCCATGGTGCTGTATCCGGTGGTGATGTAGGGCTCCGCCCCCTCCAAAATGGGACGTTCCTCCCCGTCCACATAGGATTCCCCGGTTTTCTGCCGGTCCGTATGATAGAACCGCAGGCCGCTCTGGTCGCAGATCACCGCCGCGCTGATATCCGGGATGCTGTCGCACAGCGCGTCAATGTTTCGGGTGACGTTGGGGTCGGGATAGCCCGCCTTCAGCATGGCGATCACGCTTGGAAGCTTACTGACATAAGCCGCCGAGCTGCTGATGGACGCATCTACCTGATTGCGCTGGCGGGTCATGTCCAGATACAAAGACATCCCCAGCGACAGCAGGATTACCAGCGCCGACAGCAGGAGAAAGGAGCGGTACAGCTTGCGCTCCAGCGTATTTTGGCTTTTGTTTTTGACCATTCGTGCCCTTCCTCCATCCACGGCCCGGACTTTTCATGACTCGCTGCATTTAACATAAGTATACCGTTCGTAAGAATTTCCGTCAAGGATACCCGCCAATGTCCACAATATACCTTTTAGTGCTGATTGGGCTTTGCCGTGAGCAGGATGAAAAGTTGCTGAGTAAACTGCCTACATTCAGAAATAATTGCATGAGAGAAGACCCAACGCAGCAAAGTACAGGACTCAAGAGTGAGCCGCCGGAAAAGCCCATGGGGCCTTTCCGGCGGCTCACTCTTCGAATAGATTGGGCTCAGCCTTTCAGCGAGGCGGGGTAAGCGCCGGAGGCATGGAGCTTTCTCAGCTCCTCCGCCACGCGCGCCCGATCCTCGCGGTACGTCATGCCGAACCAACGGTCGGCGGAGTGGAGAACGGAAATCTCCATGGAGCCGGATTCCAGCTGATTTCCCACCATCATGGGGAGCAGGCACTCGGCCTTGATATTGTCTCCCGCCTCGGTGCGGAGAAAGTTCTCAAAATAGGATTTCAGGGCGGGGAAAATCCCAGGGGTAAAGCCCCAGAAATTCATGGATACCACCGTGTCCGGGTCGAGGGAGCGGTCCTGTGTCAGATCCTTCAAGGTTCCGTCCGGATAGAGCTGGATCTTCAGAGTCTCCCGTACGGACCGGAGCTTTCCGTCCGCCACGGCGCAAATGCCGCGGGACACCGTCCCGTGGATGCTGGCGGTGTTTTTCAGGAGATAGCCCACCATGGCGCCGCGGCCGCTCTCAGGCAGCGTCGCCAGTTCGTCGTAAATGGCGCGGTAGGCGTCGATCCCGTAGTAGTCGTCGGCATTGATCACACAGAACGGCTCGTGGACGGCTTGCGCCGCGCAGAGCAGGGCGTGGACCGTGCCAAAAGGCTTCGCCCGTTCGACGGGAATCTGATAGAAGTCCGGCACGGAGGAGAAGTCCTGATGTACATAAGCCACCTCCACAGGGGTGCCGTCCAGAGCGGTGCGTCTGCGCAGATACTCGCCGCAGATGCGCTCCATCAGCGGTTCCATCTCCGGTTTAATAATAAAGACCACCTTGTTGAAGCCCGCCCTCAGGGCATCGTAAATAGAATATTCCATCAAAATTTCATTGTTGGGACCGATGCCGTCCACCTGCTTGCTGCCGCCGTATCGGGAACCCAGCCCCGCCGCCATGATGACCAGAGATACTTTCATAAACCCTCCATACGTCTGCCGCGCGGCCCGCGGAGGCAGGCGCGCTCTTGCGTAATTGTTGCGTAAAAACTCGGCCGTGCTTTACAGCCTTGCCTCTACCATACACTTTTGTGACACTGTTTGCAACAGCTAAAGTATATACTTGACAATTTTTCACTGACATCTATAATATGAAAATGATTTTCAAATTTAAGGAGGGCGGCCTATGCCCTATTCCACAAAACAGCAGCAGGCGATTCTGAACTGCCTTCAGGCGCGGCCGGACGAACCCATGTCCGCGGCGGACCTGATGGCGGACCTGCGGCGCAGCGGCCATCCGGTGGGCCTTGCCACGGTATATCGCCAGATGGAAAAGCTGGAGGCCGCAGGCCGGGTCCACAAGGTAAATACCGAGGAGGGCGCCTATTTTCAGTATTGCAGCCACCCGGAGGGAGACGGAACCCAGGACTGCCTGCTTTTGAAGTGCGAATCCTGCGGGCGCATCCTCCATCTGGACTGCACCCAATTGCAGCCCCTGTACGAGCATTTGCTGCGGGAGCATCATTTTACGGTGGACCACCGGCGGACACTGTTCTCCGGGCTATGCGAAGAGTGTGCGAAAAAGGAGCGGGAACATGGAGACAAATGAGCTGATTGTCTGCCGGGACACGGCCCTGGGCTATGAGGGTCGGGCTGTGCTGTCGGGTCTGAATCTGAGCGTGTCCGCCGGAGACTACCTCTGCGTGGTGGGGGACAACGGATCGGGAAAGTCCACGCTGATGAAAGGGCTTCTGGGTCTTATCAGCCCCATGGAGGGCAGCATCGAACGGGCGGTGGAACTGAAAAACGGCGCGTTGGGCTACCTGCCCCAGCAGACCCGGGCCCAGAAGGACTTTCCCGCTACGGTTTACGAGGTGGTGCTGTCAGGTTTTCTGAATCAGAAGGGGTTCCGGTTTTTCTACACGGCGGCCCAGAAGACTGCGGCGCTGCAGGCCATCGGAAAGCTGGGCATTCTGGAATTGAAGGACCGGTGCTATCGGGATCTCTCCGGCGGACAGCAGCAACGGGCTCTGCTGGCTCGGGCGCTGTGCGCCGCCGGACGGCTTTTGATTTTGGACGAGCCCATTACGGGGCTGGACCCCGCCGCGGCGCAGGACCTTTACAAGACTCTGCGCTATCTCAACGAAAAAGAGGGCATGGCGGTGGTCATGGTGACGCACGATCTGCGCTCCGCTCTGGAAAACGCCCGGACGGTGCTGCACATTGGAAAAAAGAGCTGGTTTTATGGGACGGTCGAGGATTATCTCCGGTCGCCGGAGGGCCGCCGGTTCCAAAAGGAGGAGCAGTGATGGAGCTTGTGCAAATGTTCTCCTGGCCCTTTATGCAGCGGGCGCTGATCGCGGGCGTGCTGGTGAGCCTGTGCGCGGCGCTGCTGGGCGTGTCGCTGGTTTTGAAGCGGTACTCCATGATCGGCGACGGATTGAGCCACGTGTCCTTCGGCGCGCTGGCGGTGGCGGTGGCGCTGGGGATCACGCCGCTGTATTTTTCCATTCCCGTGGTGATTTTGTCGGCGTTTTTCCTGCTGCGGCTGGCGAATTCAGGCAGCCGCATGGGCAATGACGCGGCCATCGCCGTGATCAGTGCGTCTGCGCTGGCCATCGGAATTCTGGTGATTTCACTGACCACCGGCATGACCACGGATGTGGACAACTATATGTTTGGCAGTGTGCTGGCCATGACGGAAACGGACGTGCTGCTTTCCGCGGCCGTGTCCGCAGCGGTGCTGATTTTGTTCGTGCTGTTTTACCACAAGCTGTTTGCCATCACCTTTGATGAGAACTTTGCCCGAGCCACCGGGATGCGGGTGGAGCTGTACAACACACTTCTGTCCATTCTGACGGCACTGACCATCGTTCTGGGAATGCGGATGATGGGGGCCATGCTGATTTCGTCTCTTGTGATCTTCCCGGCTTTGACGGCCATGCGGCTGTTTCGAAGCTTCCGGGGCGTGGTGCTCTGCGCGGGAGCCACCGCCGTTCTCTGCTTCTGCGCGGGGTTGACGTTTTCTTTTACGAATTCCACGCCCGTGGGGGCCACAGTAGTGGGGGCGGACCTGATTTTATTCCTGCTGGCCTGCGTTGTTCAGCGGCTGCGGAAAAAGAACTAAATCGTTTTTTATTTGTCTTCCTAAACCGGAGCGCACGGTGCGCTCCGGTTTTGTCACTCTTTTCTTGAATTTTCTTTGAAAATCCAAAGAAAAAGCTTGATTTTCAGGAAAAATCGTGATACTGTTACTAAGGTAGTAATGGTATTCGTGTGGAGTGGACCTTGTGTCCGCTCTTTTTGTTGGCCTTTTTCCAAGGGCCGGAATTTGAAAAAGCTGGAAGTCTTGCCGGAAGCTGAACGGCGTGAAAGAGAGGCGTTTCCATGAAAAAGATCGCGGAACTTACCGCCGAGCTGGCGGCCCCCGTCATTGCGGAGCAGGGCTGTACCCTCTGGGACGTGGAATACGTGAAGGAGGCGGGCACCTGGTACCTCCGGGTGCTGCTGGACAAGGAGGGCGGCGTGGACATTCTGGACTGCGAGGTCATTTCCAGGCAGCTTTCGGATTTGTTGGACGAGGCGGACCCCATCGAGGCGAGCTACACGCTGGAGGTTGGCTCCGCAGGCGCGGAGCGGGCTTTGAAGCGGCCCGGTGATTTTTCCAAATTTATGGGCAGCCCGGTTACGGTCCGGCTGTACCGTAACCGGGACGGGCGGAAGGAATTCGCCGGGGCCCTGACCGGATATGACGAAAAAACCGGGACCGTGACCGTGCGCATCGGGGATGGGGAAATGACCTTTGAGAAGGCTGATACCGCGCTGGTGAGATTGCGAGTGGAGTTCTCCTGAGCCGGGAAAAATAAAACGAACGAAGAAAACGTATCATATCATAAAAGGAGTACAGGCAATGAGAGGCAAGAAGCAGAAGGAACCCGCCGGGATGAACTGCGATGAGATTTTCACCGCGCTGGAGATGATTGAAAAAGAGCGGAATATTCCCCAGTCCTTTATGCTGGATAAGATCGTCCAGGCGCTGACCACCGCCTATAAGCGGGACTGCAAGGATCAGGTGGACAACGTGATCGTGGACGTGGACCTGGAGCACCGGACACTGCAGATGTTTGTCCAGAAAAACGTGGTGGACGAAGAGGACTATGTGGACCCCTTCAACGAGGTGCCTCTGGACGAGGCGAAGAAACTGTCCGCCAAGTATGAAATCGGTGACGTCATCAATGTCCCCGTGGACAACACAGACTTTGGCCGCATAGCCGCGGGCAATGGCAAGCAGGTCATCATTCAGGGCCTGCGGGAAGCCGAACGGGGCATGGTGTACGACGAGTTTAACTCCAAGCAGCACGAAATCCTCACCGGCGTGGTCACCCGGATTGATCCCCGAAACGGCAACGTTTCTCTGCGCATCGGCACCGGGACCGAGACCACTGAGGCGCTTTTGATGGCGGGCGAACAGGTCCCCGGCGAAGGACTGGTGGAGGGAATGCACGTCAAGGTCTATGTAGTGGAGGTCCGCCGGTCTACCCGCGGCCCCCAGGTGCTGATCTCCCGTACCCATCCGGGCCTCGTCAAGCGCCTTTTCGAGCTGGAAGTCCCCGAAATTTACGACGGAACGGTAGAGGTCAAATCCATCTCCCGGGAGGCCGGAAGCCGCACGAAGATGGCCGTCTGGTCCAACGATGAAAACGTGGATCCCATCGGCGCCTGCGTCGGTCCCAAGGGCCAGCGGGTGGAGAACATTGTGGCGGAGCTTCGGGGCGAGAAGATAGACATTGTTAAGTTCAGCGAGGACCCCGCCGCGTTCATCGCCGCCGCCTTGGGCGCCCGCCGATGTGGTGGATGTGTGGATGGCGGACGAGGGCAAGGCCTGCCGCGTGCTGGTGCCGGACGATCAGCTGTCCCTGGCCATCGGCAAGAGGGGCAGAACGCCCGCCTTGCGGCTCGGCTCACCGGCTATAAGATCGACATCAAGCCCGCGAGCTACAAGGAAGAAGCGGCGGCAGAGCTCGCCGCCGAGAGTGAAGCGTCCACGGAC
>Ga0183099_1000904_pt1 | contig 18702 bp, 21 predicted proteins | sample Biomet1_FD_127788 | JGI IMG/M metagenome (GOLD analysis project Ga0183099, IMG submission 127788) | Microbial communities from bioreactor (seeded with anoxic lake sediment) at LBNL, California, USA - Biofuel metagenome 1 | ecosystem: Engineered > Bioreactor > Anaerobic > Unclassified ... | reverse complement strand
TTTTTCACATACTTTCCTTATACCTTACCACAAAAAGTTTACAATCCTTATCTGTATTGTAGGATTACAATCCAATTTTGTCAACACCAGTTCAGGTTCGGCTGCAATAGCCCGGCAAGGGCTCGGCCACTCCCGGCGTGTAGGCCAGAGCCAAATCTTCCTTATTGCCAACTGGACACCTGGTGTGAATCTCTATTTTCCCCCGCCATTTTTCATGCATTGCCAAAGCCTTATTTTCCGTACTCGCTGTCATGTGATCTCCCCCGTTCTTCGCTCTGCTCGAATTATTAAATTCCGAACGAGCTTCATTGTTTAAATTTTCAATATATTTATTTGAGATTTTTCCCTGGGCTATCTGTAAGGAATGTATATTTTTTCACATACTTTCCTTATACCTTACCACAAAAAGTTTACAATCCTTATCTGTATTGTAGGATTACAATCCAATTTTGTCAACACTTTTCCCTAATTCGTCCTGTCATCCTTATTTCTGTCCCATATATTTTTATTCCCCATTGGTTTGGTTTTCATTGTATAATTCTCATAAGACACACCCAAGGAAACACAAGGAGGGCTGTTTATGCGCAAGCATCACCGTATACATACAAAAAAGCCGGGACTTCCCCCGGGAACCCTGGTCAGCAGTGGCTTTGATCCGACAGTCAAGCCAAGCATCCGCATCACCAGCTTCAATGAAGATAGTTTCACCGAATATGAAATTCAAGCCGCTACAGAATTAGATAGCCTGCCAATAAATGACAATACATGCACCTGGATTGAGATAACCGGGGTTGATCTCAATATAATGGATCAGCTCGGCCAAATTTTTTCAATCCACCGCCTGGTGCTTGAAGACATGCTAAATACAAACCACCGACCAAAAGTTGAAGATTATGGCGATTACCTGTTTTTACTCAGTAAAAACATCCGGCAGGCGGCCCCTGACCTTTATATCGAACAACTTTCCTTGCTCATCGGCAAAAACTATATTATCTCCTTTGGTGAAATGCCATCAAATCTGTTTGATCCGATCCGCAACCGTCTACGCCCACCACAAAGCAAATTCCGCTCATACGGATCCGATTATCTAGCCTACGCGCTGCTCGACATCATTGTTGACAATTATTTCACCGCCCTTGAACACGTAGGAGATCAACTCGATCTTCTGGAAGAACAGGTTTTGCTTGCCGCTGATCCGGGTCAGATCCGTCAAATTCAAAACCTGCGCACCGACCTGCTGTTCATCCGCCGCGCTATCTGGCCGCTGCGCGATGTTTTAAGCACGCTTGAACGAATTGACAGCCCGCTGATCCGCCCGCGAACCCGTCTTTATTACCGCGATATCAGCGATCACATCGTTCAGATCATTGACGCCGTGGAAACCTTCCGGGAAATCGTCAACGGGCTTATGGATATTTACCTGTCAAGCATCAGCAACCATATGAATGAAATCATGAAGGTGCTGACCATCATTTCAACAATTTTCATTCCCTTGACGTTTCTTGCCGGCATCGAGGGCATGAATTTCAAAGTCATGCCTGAACTGGAATGGGCCTATGGCTATCCCGTATTGCTGCTATTCATGGGGTTAATTTCCGTTATGATGCTGCTGTTCTTCAGAAAAAAGCAATGGTTGTAACCTTCTTTTATGAAAAAAGCCTGCCGGACAAACTGTACCGGCAGGCTTTTCGTTTAATCATACTGCAAAATCATTCCTACACCGATTTCCTGCAGGTTAACAACACCTGCCAGCTGGCATTTTGCCTGAAAGTCAGTACAGTGTCCGGCATGCACCACCTGCGGATTAAGTTCTTTTAGATAATCTTTTGTCATTGCCAGCTTTGCTGCTGGCGCCTGCAGCAGATGAAACCCACCAATAACATCCTGTACCCGATCATCACCACTGACTTTTTTGGCATATTCAATGATATTGCAGATGCCCGCATGCGAACAGCCGGTGATGATCACCAGTCCCTGCGCCCCTTTATAGACAAGAGCTGAATCATCCCACACAAAATCCGGCTGCCAGCAGCCACCAGCGAAAACTTCCCCGATGGGCGCCGGCTGTTCCCATTGCCCCGATCGGGGTACTTCCCCCAAAAAGATCAGATTTTCTGACAACTGCTGTACGCCCCGGCCAAGCTGCAGTGAAAAGGTCTGCCCTAGCTCCTCATCTGTAAGCGGCGACCCAATCGCCAAACCGCCGGCCCGCTTTGGCAAAAATGCTGCCGCATGTCCTACCAGCAGCGGTTTTTTTGTATCTGGCGCCTGCGCCTTTCGCAGTGCTGCCAGATATTGCAGCCCACGGACATGATCATCATGACCATGGGAAATAATAACCGCTGTCAAATCCAGCAAGTCAATTTTCATTTTTTCGGCATTTCTGAGCAGCAAGTCCGAGTAACCCGCATCAAATAAATACCGCTGTCCATCACATTCGATAAAATAGGAAACCGCCGGTTCCCCGCCATAATATTGATCAATAATTGTGTTATTATCAACAAGAATTGTAATTTTCATGCTCAGTATCCCCTCTTCGTTTTCACAAAAAAAGACTGCCGCCGCAGTCTTTTTTTGTATGCAACTACCATTTCCTATTTTACCACAAAACAGCGGCAGCAATCGTCGACAGTGCCGCCAAAGGTTCCGGATAAACCCCGAGCAACAGCGTAAAAAACAGCCCGATCCCCGCAGCCAGACGCAGCGACACACCAGAGACAAAGGGTTCTTCTGCTTCGGCTTTATGCATATACATCGCCTTGACGACGAGCAGATAGTAATAGACCGAGATCATCGACATCAAAAAACCCACCATTGCCACCCATAAATATCCCTGTTCCGCAACAGCCGTAAACAGATAGAGTTTGCCGGCAAAGCCAGCCATCGGCGGGATCCCGGCCATCGACAATAAGGACACCAGCATAACAGCTGCCAAAAAGGGCGCTCTTTGCGCCAGCCCCGAAAAACTGCGGACTGTGCTTGCGCCACTGTTTTGCTGCACCGCCGTCACCACAGCAAAGGCCCCGACATTGGCAAAAACGTACAGCATGCCATAAAACATCGTTCCTTTAACCCCGGCAGCATTGGCAGCAATAAGTCCCGACAGCATGTATCCGGCCTGCGATATCGAAGAATAAGCCAGCAGGCGCTTGACATCACTCTGCCAGATCGCCGCAACATTGCCGACGATCATGCTCAGCACTGCCGCCCCGCTGACAAGCGGCAGCCAATATCCCTGTAACGGCGCAAAGGCTTCGAGAAACACCCGCAGACAGGCGGCAATTGCCGCCGTCTCCGAGCTCATCGCCAGAACAGCCGTAATCGGAATCGGCGCACCTTCATAAACATCGGGAGCCCAAAGATGAAGCGGCACGACTGCCATCTTAAAGCAGAGTCCCGTCAAAATCAGGCTCATCCCGAGCAACATAGCCGGCGTCGCTGTATAGGTCTGGGCAATTTCCCCGAGAACAATACTGCCGCAAGCACCATAAACCCAGCTGATGCCATACAGCATAGCCGCACTGGAAAGAGATCCGAGCACAAGATACTTTACCCCGGCTTCACTGGACTTCTTATTATTAAAATTCATCCCCACCAGGATATAAAAACTGATGCTCATCAGTTCAATACTGATAAACAGCGTCAACAGATCCGTCGCTGAAACCATCATCATCATGCCGCAGAGCGCCAGCAGCAGCAGGGCATAAAATTCACCCTGATAGCCTGCCAGTCGCTCCACATACTCAAAAGAGAACAGGATGCTGAGCCCGACTGCCAATAAAAACACTTGCTTGAAAAATACCGCAAAATTATCGAGGGTGAAAATCCCCGGCAAAAAAAACTCCGTCCGGCCATAAAGAGTGCAGGTATAGGCAAATACCCCCGCCAATCCGACAACTGCAAGATAACCCAGACTACGCCGCGACAGATCCTTCGGCAATATGAGATCAAGTACCAGCACCAGGCTGGCGAGTGCAAAGAGAGCCAGTTCACTTGTCAACACAGCAATATTCATCAGAACCACCCTCCTATCAGAACCGGTGCAGCCTCATGCAGCTGAGAAAAAAATGGCATAAGCGGAGCCACCGTGCTGTTTATCATGCCCAAGAGCAGTTGGGGGAAGACACCAAACAGAACAATTGCCGTGCCCAAAACAAAGAGCGGCACCAGTTCTACACCCGCAGCATCCGGACAATCATCAAATTTTTCCTGCCGCGGCCCAAACAGCACATTCGCCAGCAAGCGCAGCACATACAGCGCTGTAAAGATAATCCCCGAGACAGCCGCCACCGCACAGACCGGATATACACTGAAAGCTCCGACAAAAATCGTAAACTCCGGAATAAATCCGACCAGCCCCGGAAGACCCAGCGAAGCCATGCCAGCGAGCATAAAGCCGACAGCGATATGTGGCATCTGATGGGCCAGTCCGCCCATATCCGGAATATGGCGCGTATGCGTCTTTTCATAAACAAAGCCAATCATCGCAAAGAAGAGTGCACTCATCACGCCGTGGGCAAACATATTGGCCACAGCACCGTTTATTCCGGTTACGTTCAAGGCCGCAAACCCGATCAACACATACCCCATATGTGATACCGATGAATAACCGATCACATACTTGAGGTCCTTCTGTACCAAGGCAATGAATGCCGCATACAGCACATTGCCGACAGCAAGCACAGCAATGACCGGCGCCCAGAACTTTGCCCCCAGCGGTAAAATCAAAAGGCCAATCCGAATCAGACCGTAACCGCCAATTTTTTTCAGCACGCCCGCATGAATCATGGAGACAGCAGTCGGAGCCCCGGCATAGCCATCCGGCGACCAGCTGTGAAAGGGAACCATCGACAGCAAGGAACCAAACCCGAGCAGCAGCAGAAAGAAGGCACCAATCTGAAAGCCTTCCGGCAGGCTGCCCAGCAGGTTTGCCTGCGCCAGAACCTGCATGTCAAAGGTGCGCTGTCCAGCCGGGTACGCCTGCAGGTACAGGGCAATAATGCCCACCAGCATAAACGCGGATCCAATCAACAGATAAATCGTCAGCTTCATCCCGGCGTATTCTTTGCTTACCCGTTTTGTCGAGCCCCAGATCAGCACCATAATATAGATCGGAATGACAACCATTTCATAAAACAACAGAAAAATAAACAGATCCGTCGTAATAAAGGTCCCGGCCACGCCGGTCAAAAGAATCAGCAGCAACACAAAAAATTCTTTTGAACGCTGCCGGATGTTCCAAGAAGAAAATACTGCGGACACTCCGATCAGCGTGGTCAGCAGCAGCATCGGCAGTGAAATCCCGTCCACGCCCAGGGCGTAACTGACTCCCAGATCTTTAATCCAGGGAATCCGCTCCACAAACTGCATGCCGCCAACAGCAAAATCATATGTTACATAGGCGTAGATGGCCAGCAGCAAGGGTAGCGTCGTGGCCACGGCAGCCACGCTTCTTATCTGCTGCGCCGCCTTGCGCGGCAGTGCAATTAAAATAAAAATAGCCAGTAGCGGTATCAGCAAAATTGCTGTTAATAAAGGAAACTGATTCATTTCAATAAGCACCTCGCTGTAAAGCCGCCACAAATATCGGACTTGAAAAAACAACCCAAGCCGCGATCAGCATGATGGCAGTAAAAATCACCACTCCGTATTGTTGGAGCTGTCCGGTCTGAATGCGCCGCAACTCATCGCCGAGATGGCCCACACTCCAGGCCAGACCATTAACCAGACCATCGACACCTTTGATATCAAGCCAGTAAAGAATTTTACCCGTACCATAAACAAATGTCCGGTTCAGCCAGCCATAAAATTCATCAATAAAAAATTTATTGTAGCTTAATGTATAGAAAAAGCCCAGTTTAAGCGCCAGCTGATCAGGCGAAACACTGCGCCGCCCATAAAGCAGCCAGGCTGCCCCCAGACCCAGTACCGACATAAACGTAGAGAACGACGCAATGCCAAGATTCAGGTCTTCGTGCAGGGCCGGACCAAAACGTACCCACTCGCCAAAATGCGCCATATATCCGGCTGCACCGCTGACAACAGCCAGTACGCTGAGCACGATCATCGAAAAGCACATGGCCGGACCGGCCTCATGCGGCATATTCCCCTGTTTTTCCCTGCCAAAAAAAGCCACGAACAACAATCGTCCCATATAAAAGGCAGTCAACAGCGCGGTCAGCACAGCCATCCCGTACAACGGGCCACTGACATGTGCCGTTGCCGCCAAAATTTCATCTTTGGAAAAGAAGCCGGCAAACGGCGGTATACCGGAAATCGCGAGGACGCCGATTGTCATCACGGCAAAAGTGACTGGCAGCCGACGCCGCAACCCCCCCATGGCAAAAATATCTGTCTGCCCATGGAGCCCGTGCATAATGGCCCCGGCGCCAAGAAACAGTGCCGCCTTGAAAAAGGCATGCGTCATCAAATGAAACATTGAGGCGGTCACACTGCCGACACCAAGGGCCAGCATCATATAGCCAAGCTGGCTTATCGTCGAGTAGGCAAGAATTCGTTTTGTATCCGTCTGTGAAACCGCCACCAGAGCAGCAAAGCAGGCGGTAAAAGCCCCGATCCAGGCAATAATCTCCATGACATTCGGTAACAGGCTGAAGAGGAAGAATACCCTCGCCACCAGATATACGCCGGCAACTACCATCGTTGCCGCATGAATCAGTGCCGATACCGGGGTTGGCCCTTCCATGGCATCAGGCAGCCACACGTGCAGCGGAAACTGCCCTGACTTGCTGAGCGGGCCCATAAAAATAAGCAGGGCAGCTACGGTGAGCAGCCCGATTCCGCTACCTTGTATATAGAGTGGAAGGATTCCGGCCAATTGCTGAAAATCAACCGTGCCGAACACAACCTGCAGCAGCAAAATCCCCAGCAGCAGGCCAAAATCGCCAATCCTGGTCGTCATAAAAGCCTTTTTTGCTGCTTCGCGCGCTGAAATTCGATCGAAATAAAAACCGATCAGCAGATAGGAACACAGACCGACCAACTCCCAGAAAACGTATAGCTGGACGAAATTAACTGCGATCACAAGTCCGAGCATCGATGCCGCAAACAGCGACAAAAAAGCAAAAAAGCGGGCAAAACCTTCATCGCCTGCCATATATCCTATCGAATAAATCTGCACAAGCAACGAGACTAAGGAGACGACCATAAGCATCATTGCCGTCAGCGGGTCAAGATAAACCCCCATCGATACAAAAATTCCGGCAATATCAAGCCAGGGAATTTTTTGAATCCACGGCTGATCGACCGTTATTGAGCCGGCAAAAACACCATAGCCAACGCCAAGTGCCAGCAAAAAACTCGCCAAACTCATGCCGATCGCCAGACCGGCAGCGGGCCGCGGGCAACGCCTGAGGAAAAAACCGATTACCACAAAAGCCACAAAGGGCAGCAACGGAATCAGCCAGGCATGTTGTACTGCATACTGACTAAACATATTTATTCACAACTCCCCTACCACCGCATACGATTCAACTGTTCGGCATCCACCGTATTGCGATCATGATATATACGAAATACCAGTGCCAGACCAACTGCCAGTTCGGCAGCCGCAATGGTGATGGTAAATATAGCAAAAACCTGACCGGTCATCGATTCTGGTGTGATAAACCGGGAAAAGGCTATTAAATTTATGTTGACGGCATTTAGCATCAGTTCCATGCTCATCAAAATGGCCGTAACATTGCGCTTGGTCAGCACCCCATAAAGGCCGATGACAAATAATACCGCTGCCACAAACAAAAAATGTTCCAATCCGATCATTCTTCATCCACTCCTTTTGCCAGCAGTACGGCGCCGATCATCGCCGCCAATAGTAGCACGGCTCCTATTTCAAATGGCAGCACATACCCGGTCAGCAGCACATTGGCGAGGACCGTAAGCTGTGATGGCTCCGCCGGCGAATAGTTCCACGGCGTATAAAAAATCACCAGCGCTAGCAGCGCCATAAACAATAATCCCAGCAGCGCCGCTGCCCGGGCACGATTATTTGCCAGGCTTGTTTCCTCCATCCGGCGCCGGTGCGTCAGCATAATCGACAAGATAATGATGATTGCCACCGCCCCTCCATACACCAGAAGCTGTACCGCTGCCAGATAATCAGCCTCCAGCAGCACATATAGCCCACTGACACCAATAAAGCAGAGAACGAGCAGCAGGGCCGCATGCATAATGTTCGTCTTCCGGACAACGCCCAGGGCCGAGATAATCACCATGGCCGCAAACACATAAAACGAAGCCGTATAGATATACTCACTCATCCTTTGCGCCTCCTTGCGAATTCTTCAGACAGTCCACATCCAGCTGTTCATGAAAATAGCAGGAGTTTTCATAGTTTTTATCCCAGGTGATGGCCTTCGTCGGGCAGGCCTCCATGCACAGATTGCAATACAAACAGCGCCCGGAATGATAAATGTATTTCGTCAGATGGCGCTTTTTTGCCTCATCCATCATGGACTGCAGCTCAATGGCCTTGTTCGGACAGGCCATTGCACAAAGCCCGCAGGCAATGCATTTATCGTTGTCAAGAACAATGTCGCCACCGCGAAACCGCGGCGACATCGGCAGCTTTTCTTCCGGATATTGTACGGTCACATTTTTGCCGAAGCAGTGTTTAAGCGTGACCTTCATTCCTTTTAACAGACCTTTCCCCAGCATAATGTGCCTCCTTAATTCAGTGTTTTAAAGATATATATGCCGATACCGGTCAGCATTATATTGCCCAAAGCCAGCGGCAATAATACTTTCCAGCCAAAGGCCATCATGTGATCAATTCGAAAGCGTGGAAAAGTCCAGCTGATCCACAAGAACAGGTATACCATAAAGCCAATCTTAAGAAAGAACCAGGCCCAGCCCGGCAGCCATGGTCCAGCCCAGCCACCAAGAAACAGCGTGGCTGCGATCGCCGACACGGCCAGCAAATTTGCATATTCTGACAGATAAAACAAAGCCCAGCGCATCCCGGTATATTCTGTAAATGGTCCGGCTACCAGTTCCGACTCGGCCTCAACCAGATTAAACGGTGCCCGGTTGATTTCAGCGGTCGCCGTGATCACATATAAAACAAACGCCAACGGCTGCAGACAGATAAACCATACACCCTGCTGCTGTACGGCAACGATATCGCTAATGCGCATCGATCCGGCCATCATCACGATCGCCAAAATGGCAAATACCATCGGGACCTCATAGCTGATCATCTGGGCTGCCGTGCGCATGCCGCCGATCAGTGCATATTTGCTGTTTGAAGCCCAGCCCGCCATAAAAAATGGCAATGTTGCCTGGGAACTGAGTGCCACCACATAAAAAACACCAATATTAACATCGGCAAAAATCGCCTGATTGTCAAAGGGAAAGACCGCATATACTCCGGCCGCTGGAATAAACAATAAGATCGGGGCGAGAATCCAGGCCCATTTATCGGCACCACACGGAATAATATCTTCTTTGGACATGAGTTTAATCATATCCGCCGTCGTCTGTAAAAGCCCGAACGGGCCCACGCGATTCGGCCCGATGCGCACCTGCATATAACCGCAGATCTTGCGCTCAACATAAACAAAAACCACCGCAGCTCCGGAAATCACGCCAAAAATTGCCGCCACACCCACTAAGGCCATTGCGAGATCCACCCAGAACGCGCCCGGCAGCCAGCCGGCAAGCAGGCCGCGCAGCCATTCCATTGCCATATTCAAACTAACTATATCATTCACGCTGATTCCTCCTTCGTTCCCTCAACAATCCACTTCCCCCATCAGCGGGTCAAGCACCGCCAGTACCGCAACGGCATCCGCGATCATAAGCCCGCGGCATACCTTGTCGAGCATCTGCAGGTTAATAAAAGACGGACGGCGGACATGAACACGGTAAGGTTTCGGGGTTCCGTCACTGACGATATAATAGCCAAGCTCCCCGCGGGAGTTTTCAATGCGGTGATAAACATCGCCAGCTGGCGGCTTGATCAGCTTCGGCACCTTAGCCATAACCTCCCCTGTCGGCAGCTGGTCAATTGCCTGCTGAATGATTTTCACACTCTCTGTCATTTCCTGCATCCGCACCACATAGCGGTCAAAATTATCTCCCGTTTTCCCCAGCGGAACAGAAAAATCAAACCGGTCGTAAATTCCATAAGGTTCAATCTTGCGGATGTCATAGTCGACGCCGGAAGCCCGTAAAAGCGGCCCGGTAAGACCAAAAGCCAAGGCTTGCTCGCCGCTAAGAACCGCTATATTTTTCAGGCGGGCCTGTAAAATCTCATTGCCCATCAGGATATTTTCATATTCAGCCATCATTGCCGGAAATTTGTCGAGAAATCTCTGTACTGCCGGCACAAATTCCACCGGCACATCCGCCATAACGCCGCCAATCCGGATGTAATTATAGGTAAGACGGGCTCCCGACACCATATCAAACAAATCAAGAATATCTTCCCTGTCACGAAAGCCATAAATCATCGCCGTCGTTGCCCCAAGATCAATCGCCAGTGAGCTCATAAACAGCAGATGACTCGCAATCCGGTTCAGCTCGGCCATAATAACCCGCAGGTATTGCGCCCGTTCCGGGACCTCAATCTGCATAAGCTTCTCCACCGTCTGACAGTAGCCCAGATTATTTCCCATTGCCGATACGTAATCCAGCCGATCTGTGTAGGGAATGAACTGCGGGTAGGTGCGGCTTTCCGCCAATTTTTCAATGCCACGGTGCAGATATCCCATTTGTGGCACAGCTTTAATTATTTTTTCTCCATCAAGTTCCAGTACCACCTGCAGTACACCATGTGTACTTGGATGCTGTGGCCCCATATTTAATATATACGTTTGTGCTTTTGGCATACCGTTCACCTCTTCTCTGCTCTTGCCGGTGCTTGAAAGTCCTTGCGTAGCGGATGCCCGCTATAATCATCCGGCATTAAAATCCGGCGCAAATCCCCATGACCCGTAAAAAAAACACCTAAAAGATCATAGACTTCACGTTCCTGAAACTCTGCCGGCCACCACCGGGTAACCGAAGGGACTCTTGGGTTTTCCCGTTCACACCGGCATTTGACGACGATTCCCTGCCTTAGTGCTGGTGAATACAGATGGTATACCACCATAAAATACGTTTTATAGTCAACGGCAGTCAGACTGCTCAGCATTGAAAACTGCCAATCTGCACCATATTTCAATTCTTCCATCAACGCCGGCAATGCCGGCGGCTCTGTTACAACAGCCGCTTGCACACCATCGACTGCAATTTCAAGTTGTTCCGGGAGCTTAAGCTGCAGTGCCTGCAGCCGTTCACTGTTTATCCATTGATTATTCATCGCGCTTTTTCCTTCCCAGCTCAGGATTCTGAATCTTCTTTTTCAGTTCAAGCATCCCTTGAATCAAGATTCCGGCCGCGGGGGACACCCCGGAATATAGACATCTACCGGAAGAATTTCACCGACCCCCGGCACGACAGAATACGAATCGGCAAACGGTCCGCCACTATTGGCACAGCTTCCCATCGCAATAACATACTTGGGTTCCGGCATCTGATCATACAGCCGTTTAAGTGGGCCGGCCATTTTCCAGGTCAGCGTTCCGGCTACAATCAACAGATCCGACTGGCGCGGAGACGCCCGAAACACCTCATAGCCAAAGCGCGACAAATCAAATCGTGCCGCGGCCGCAGCCATCATTTCCATGGAACAGCAGGCCAGTCCGCAGAAAGCGGCCAAATCGAATTACTGCGGGCGATATTTAAAAATTTATCGACGGTTGTCGTAATAAAATTTTTTTCCAGCTCCTGATTATTCACTTCCATTCCAGAGCCCCTTTCTTCCAGGCATAGACATAGCCCAGCAATAAAATAAAGAGAAAAATAAACATTTCAATCAGCGCAAACAATCCGAGCTGTTGATATTCTATGGCCCATAAATATAAGAACACCGTTTCTATGTCGAACAGGATAAACACCAACGCATACAGGAAATAACTGATGCGAAACTGCACCCAGGTTTCTCCCACGGTATCCACACCACATTCATATGGTATCGCCTTTTCCGCACTTGGCTTTTTCGGGCGGATAAAAAAAGCCGTCCCCAAGGCCAGCAGCGGGAACAGCAGTGCACAGAACAACAGCAGACCCACATTCGCAAACTCATGCAGCATTTTACCAACTCCTCTTATAACGATTCTTTCGAATGTAACTTTTATCTGTATATTTTATCGACAAAACGATTTCAGTGCCCGATTTTTGAAAACCTTGTTTTTCCACACAAGACAAGTCTTTCATTTTTCAAACACTCCTCATTTGTATAATACATTTTTTTGTATATATTGTCAAAATATGAATTCATAACCATTATTTATCACTTTTATTTTCCCAGGCCGTTGCTGGGAAATAAAAAATGCCGGCCCTGCAAAACACCTGCCAGCTTTATAAAAGCATGCCGGAATGCAGCCCCCCCGCAGTCCGGCAACGTTTTTTATTATTTTAAAAGCTTCTTGATAATTACCCGCTTGTAAATCCTCTATTTCAGCATGGCCAGCATCGTTCCGGCCGCTACTGCAGTCCCGATAACCCCGGCAACATTAGGCCCCATGGCATGCATCAACAGGAAATTCCCCGGATTTGCCTGTTGACCGACAATCTGACTTACACGGGCCGCCATTGGCACTGCCGATACCCCGGCCGAACCAATCAACGGATTGACTTTACCCCCACTGGTGTAATACATGACTTTGCCAAGCAATACCCCGCCGGCCGTTCCACCCGCCAAAGCAATCAACCCAAGAACAATGATTTCTATCGTCTGCAGATTCAGAAAATTTTGCGCTGACATCGTCAGCCCTGTGCCAAGAGCCAAAAAAATCGTTACTATATTAATCAGTGCATTTTGCGCCGTATCGGATAATCGTTCCGTTACGCCTGATTCCCGGAACAGATTCCCCAGCATCAGCATGCCCATTAGGGCGGCAATCGGCGGCAGCAAGAGACTAATCACAATCGTCGTCACCACGGGGAAGGCGAGCCGTTCAAATTTTGATACCGGACGCAATTGATCCATCACTGTCTCACGCTCTTTTTGCGTTGTCAGCAGCTTCATGATCGGCGGTTGAATCAACGGCACCAGCGACATATAGGAATATGCCGCCACGGCAATCGCTCCTAGCAGATGTGGTGCCATTTTGATTGTCAAATAAATGGCCGTGGGTCCATCTGCCCCGCCAATAATGCCGATGGAAGCAGCTTCTTTCACATTAAATCCCAACATCATCGCACCGGCCAAGGATACAAACACCCCAAACTGCGCTGCCGCCCCCAGCAGCATTGTTGAGGGATTGGCAATCAACGGGCCAAAATCAGTCATTGCACCGACGCCGAGAAAAATCAGCGGGGGGAAAATCTCGTAATTTATTCCATATGATATGGCCTGCATAACACCAGGATCTTCCATAAACCCGGTCCGAGGGAAATTAGCCAGGATACAACCAAATGCTATCGGAGACAACAGCAATGGTTCAAACCCTTTGCCAATCGCCAAAAACAGCAGCACCAGCCCTACGGCAATCATCACCGCATTGCCGGCAGTAAATCCGGCAAAACCGCTGTCGGCCCAGACAGCCTGCAGGGCCACAATAAACGCGCTGAATATATCCATCTCCATCTCCTCCTGCCTTCATTTTCCCCAATTATTCCAATGTCAGCAAAACCTCGCCGCTTGTCACCGCTTTGCCGGCGGTTATAAATAATGAAATTATGACCCCGTCCCTTGGGGCCTTAATTTCATTTTGCATTTTCATCGCCTCAAGAATCAGCAGATTATCGCCCCGCTTGACGGTCTGTCCTTCAGCTACTTCAACCGATAAAACCTTCCCCGGCATCGGCGCTGAAATTTTTTCACCCTCACCGATTACAGGCCGCAGCTCCGGTTCCATTGCCGAAACTTCCATTTTTTCGCTGCTCACAACCGGCACACTTGCCACCGACTGCTGTTTGTCAGCTTGGGGCCGCCCGGAAGAAATTCTCTCTACTTCTACTTCATGACATACCCCGTTTAAGGTGATTCTGAATTTTTCCATTCCTAGTGCCTCCTCTTAATTGTCTGTTTCTCACCGGCATCCGTCAAGTTCTATGCATCGCCTGCATTCTGGCTGCCTGTGTCCACTTCTTACGCTCGGCCGGACGAATAGAAATAATTTCTTGCGGATGATAGCCATATACAGCCAAAGCTGCTGCAATTAAAACAAATGTCTCCTCCTGCGTCAATCCGTTTTTTTCCGCCGCTACAGTTTCCTTAACCACCGGAAGCTCTGGTGGTAATTCCTTCGGCACAATCTGTTGTTTGCGGGTAGGATCCAGCACATGAAGCAGCCGTATCAACAGACAAAGTCCATAAAGAACAGCAAATACGATAGTCATATTAATCAGCATAATTACCATAGGATTTGTTATTAAAGTTTCCTTCATTTTTTCACCTCCTCATTTTGTCACGCTGCTGGTGCCGAATAAAAATCAACAAATCAGCTGCTTTTCCCGCAATATCCACGCCCTTGCCAACTTCAATTCATTAAATATATATATTTTTCCAAATTTTCACTCTAATTATAACCTTTATATATCATTTTTTCAATACACAAAGGGTATAAACACCAAATTCTGCCTGTTTAATTGCAATCCGATCGATTGCGCCGGCGAAACGGGAACCGCAATTTTGTCTGTGAAATAATCACCGCCGTAAAGACAAAGCTAAAGCCGATCAGCATCGGCATGGTAACCGTTTCACCATAAAAACAAATAGAAAACATTACCCCGAAGACCGACTCCAGACTCAGAATAATAGCCCCAGCCGACGGGTCTATATATTTTAGGCCAATGCTCTGCAAGCCCAAACAACCCGCCGTGGCGAAAACTCCTATATAGACGACCCCGGCAATATCCCCCACCACGTATTGCTGCGGCAGCCCCGCCTGAAAAAAGACAAGCATTATGCCCAGCCCCGCCACCACACTCAGCTGTAAAAAGGTCATAACAATCGGATCTCTCTGCTGGCAGGCTTTGGCAATCAGAACAATTTCAACCCCCGTCAGCAGTCCGCTGAGCAGTGTATACAGATCACCGCGAAGAATCACCAGCCCTTCATTGAGCGATATCAGACCAATCCCTACCAGGCAGAGCGCGGCGGCCCCAAATTCAAACCGGTCCGGGCGGGAGCGTCCCAGCAGCCAGTAAACAAACGGCACTACCACACAGTAAATAGACGTCAGAAACGCACTTTTCCCCGGGGTTGTATCGAGTTCCAATCCGTAAATATGCACACCGTAGGCGGCAAAAAGTTAAGGTTCCCAAGACCATTCCCCATTTTATGTACGCACGATTGATCAATGCCAGCCGCCGCCCACACAAAAAACCTAGACAAACCGCCCCGACCGCAAAACGCAGGGCAAGTATATGTGCCGTTGACAGCGAAGATGTCGCATCTTTTATTATGAAGAACGTACTGCCCCAAATAACCGCTGCCAGCAGCAAGGCCATAGAATATACCCTCTGTTTTTGCTTTGCCAAATGCTCACCCTCCTGCACAAAAAATAAATGCAGTACGGCCAAAGCTACGGCTGCACTACATAATGATTTGTTTCTTTTTCTTTTTATCATAACAAGCAGTTTTTGAAAAGTCAACTGCAGCGGCCGCCAGCCTGCTTCACCTCAGTCAGACAGCCAACGTCCACCCCCCAAAAACACAGCTGGCTTGCATGTCCATTTTTATCCATTCCAAAAGTACATAGATATAAGTTCAGACAAACACCCGCCAGATATTTTTCCTTTCTAGCCTAATAAACAAGCTATATTTCATTTTAGCAGCAATAGCCGAACAATCATCAGTCCTTTACCAACGGACAAAACTTGTTGTTTTTCAATTATTTATTGACTTTTTATAGGTAGTCTTTTATAGTTTATTATTATCCACAAAAACTATAATGGTTTTAAGTTTAAATAAGTAGGATTAATCAGTATAAAGGAGTTTTATTTATGGCATCACACAAAAAAGGCCTTGGCCTGGCATCGCAAATTTTTCTCGGACTTATCCTCGGTATTATCTTTGGTTATCTTCTCCCTGAATACGGAAAAATGCTCAAACCACTCGGCGACATCTTCATCCGCATGATCAAGATGATTGTTGTTCCGCTGATTTTCAGTTCCCTCGTCATGGGCATCGCCGGCACTGGTGATTTTCGCAAGCTCGGACGCCTGGGGGCAAAAGCACTGCTCTGGTTTGAACTAGCCACAACACTCGCCCTGATCGTCGGCCTGCTGGTCGTAAATGTCTTCCAGCCTGGTGTCGGACTTACGGTTGCTTCTGCTTCAACAGATGCCATAACCGCTGCCGCCAGCAAATCCATCAGCCATATTGACATGCTGATCAACCTCTTCCCGACAAACGTGATCGACGCCATGGCCCGTCAGGATATGCTTCAGATCATTGTCTTCTCCTGTTTCTTTGGCATATCAGCCGCAGCCATCGGCGAAAAAGGCCGCCCGGTCACTACCCTCGCCGTCAGCGTAGCCGAAATCATGTTCCAGTTCACGCATTATGTCATGAAAGTGGCCCCGATCGGCATCTTCGGCTCCATCGCCTATACGGTCGGAACCTATGGCCTTGGCATGCTGCTGCCGCTCGGCAAACTGATTTTCTCCCTCTATTTCGCTCTGATCTTCTTCCTTGTTCTCGTCATCATCATCGCCTCTTTGACTGTACGGGTAAACTTCTTCCACCTGATCCGTGCCTTAAAGGAACCGCTGGTTCTCGCTTTTTCTACAGCCGCCAGTGAAGCAGCGTTGCCGATTGCAATGAATAAGCTGGAAAAATTCGGCGTGCCAAAACATATCACAACCTTTGTCCTACCGCTTGGCTATACCTTCAACCTCGACGGTTCAACACTCTACAGTGCCCTGGCTGTTGTCTTTATCTCCCAGATGTACGGCCTGCCCTTTCCGATAGAGACACAGATATTAATGCTCATCACCCTGATGCTTTCCACGAAAGGCATTGCCGCAGTTCCTGGTGCTTCCCTAATCGTTATCGCTGGCACGGCTGCTGCCTTTGGGCTACCGGTTGAGGGCATCGCCATTATTCTCGGCGTCGACCGTATCCTCGATATGGCCCGCACAGCCTGCAACGTCACCGGCAACTGTATCGCCGCCGTCGTCGTAGCCCGCTGGGAAAAGGAACTGCCCGATGAAGTACTTCAGGTTGCCTACAAGCAAAGTTACAATGATTAAAGAAAAAGGGTTCTTTGTCAAATGTTGGGGTAAACAGCATAAAGTAAACTTTTCAGCGAGGAGGCAACTCCTCGCTGTTTTCTATTTTGTGGGTGCTAAATAAAGTATACGATTTCTCATCCGATCAAATCTTCGTAAACCATAACAGGTCCGTTTTAACACCTTCGTTCGATTATTACAGCCTTCTATATATCCGTTGCTGTAGCCGGTTGCTATTGCTGCAACAATCTCATTTTTCCATTCGATGACGGTCTTCATTAATCGCTCAAATGGAGCCAGGTTATACCGTATAACTTCCTCTTGCCATTTTTTAAAGCGCTTTACATATTCTTTGCTATCTCTACTGTCCATGACATCGTAAAATTTCTCTTTCAATCGATATGCGTTTTTTAGCTTTTCTGATATATTCAGCATATTCGCCAGTTGCTCGATTTCTTCTGGAGTCTTTAAGTTTTTGTGCCTTCGTAATAGTAAAAATCTACTGCGTTTAAAATATTTCCTTCGATGGTCAGAAAACTCCTTTTGAACCTCTTTGCGAATTCGTTCCATTGCCCAATTGGCAAGGCGACACGTATGGAATTTATCTGCTACAATCTTGGCTTTTGGAAAGCAGCTTTTTACAACACTGCGAAATAAACTGCTTAAGTCCATAACAACATATTTAACATGGGCTCGCTGCTGAATAGAGAAGGATGTGAAGTATTTGCAAAGGTCATCTGTTTTGCGATTTTTTAAAACATCCAACAAGATCTTCTTTTTAGGGTCTACTAATAAACACTGAAATTTTTCCCGGTCAGCATTACCTTTAAACTCATCAATGGCTAATGTTTCTGGCAACTGTGGTTTGGAAAAAGAAACATGGTCAAAAAGGCGTAAGGCTGTAGGTACAGAAATATTACTTTCTTGCGCAATAGCCGTAGCCGATTTTACTTTAGAGAACTGTGAAATGATGAATTTCTTCAAGATGCTTGTCATCCGTTGATATTTACCGAGAAAAGGGTTTGACTCCGCGAAGTGCTTTGCACAGTTCGGACAGGTATAGCGACGTTTGCGCAGGAAAAGATCATAGACTTTGTGGGGTAAGGGGATGTGTTTGATTTTTTGAATGCGGTAGTCGTGGATTTTTTCTGTAGAACTACCACAGGATGGGCAAACATGAGATTTACGCGGCAACTGGATCGTAAGCGAATTATTTGAGGAAGAAGTAACACAAACCTCTTCCAAGTCTAAGAAAAATGTAGTAAACTGAGTGTCGAGCATAAATGACAACTCCTTTCGGTTAGTGTGTGGTAACTTTAATTGTAAACGAGTTGTTCACTTTATGCTCTTTTTGTGCAAAAAATAATGGTAGAACTACCACAGGATGGGCAAACATGAGATTTACGCGGCAACTGGATCGTAAGCGAATTATTTGAGGAAGAAGTAACACAAACC
>Ga0183099_1000903_pt1 | contig 18716 bp, 20 predicted proteins | sample Biomet1_FD_127788 | JGI IMG/M metagenome (GOLD analysis project Ga0183099, IMG submission 127788) | Microbial communities from bioreactor (seeded with anoxic lake sediment) at LBNL, California, USA - Biofuel metagenome 1 | ecosystem: Engineered > Bioreactor > Anaerobic > Unclassified ... | reverse complement strand
GAAATTGTAAATAGGACAAGAGACTTTAAAAAATCATAAATTTATTATTGAAATGCCAAAAGAAGATATTTTTATCAAAGTTGACATAATATTAATTGTACAATTATTATTAATTTAATAGAAAATGCAGTGAAATATACTCCAGTAAACTCACAAATTACTCTTAAAATTGAAAAGAAAAATAGTATAGTTCTTTTGAGGTAGCGGATAATGGGTATGGTATTCCAGAAAATGAATTAGACCTCATATTTGAAAGATTCTTTAGAAGTAGTCAAAACTCTAGTGCAGAAAAAAGAGGTTTGGGATTAGGGCTTGCAATATGCAAGTCTATAGCAAAAGCACATGGAGGATCATTAAGTGTTTTTAACAATAGTAATAATGGTGCAACATTCAAATTAGAGTTAGCAGTAGAAAGGGAAAAAAATGGATATTAAACCTTTAATTTTGATAATTGAAGATGACAAACCTATCGCAAGATTTTTGGAAATCTCTATGGAAACACAAGGTTATCGATACATAAGTACAAAATTTGGAAAGGAAGGCATTGCTCTAGCATATTCTCATAATCCAGATATGATAATTTTAGATTTGGGATTACCAGATATTGATGGACTAGAAGTAATAGAAAAAATAAAAGAAAATTTAAATATAAAAATTATAGTAGTTTCTGCCAGAGAACATGAAAGGCAAAAGGTAGATGCTTTAGATAAAGGAGCCGATGATTATTTAACAAAACCATTTAGTATCCCAGAGCTACTGGCAAGAATTCGAGTAGCTTTTAGAAATAAGAGTGATAACCAAGATAAATCAGAAAATATTGAATTTTATGAATTTAATGGATTAAAAGTAGATTATGAAAAAAGGCAAGTACTTGTGGATAATGTAGAAATTAAACTAACTCCTATAGAGTATAAACTTGTTGAACTTCTTTCGAAACATTCTGGAAGAGTTCTCACGCACAAATTCCTTATTAAAGAGACTTGGGGCACTTATTTGGAAAGTGATAATCAGACTCTCAGAGTTTTTATGGCAAATATTAGAAAAAAAATTGAATCAGATACTACAAATCCTAAGTATATAGTTACAGAGGTTGGAGTAGGATATCGATTAAAGAGTGAATGAGACTAGATTTTATCTAGTCTTTTTCTTTATAAAAATTTAATTGAATACGTCCAATCTTCACAAAATCTTTATACCTTATTTAGTATAATGTTCATATAAGGATGGTGAAATATATGGAAAACGAATTTGAAATATTAATATCTCAATGTAAAAAATCTATTTTGGAATCAGATTATGAAACTGCAGAAAAACATATAAATGAGGCATTTTCATTGAATAATAATTCGCCTAAGGTTCATAATTTATTAGGAATTATTGCTGAAATCAAATGGGATAGGGAACTAGCAATACAACATTACAGAGCTTCTTTGGCATTAGATTCTAGCTATAGACCTGCTATAAGAAACTTAGAAAAAATAACCACGTATGGATATTTTTTTAAATCAGAAGAATTATATTTTTAACTAAGGAGATTAAAGATGAATATTAGAGATAAATATATAGTAATAGTCGGATGTAGTTATTTTGGGTCAAATATTGCAGCAAGTTTATCAGAAATAGGAAATGATGTCATAGTAATTGATATTGATGAGGAAGCATTGGATAAATTACCGCTTAGTTACTCAGGATTCAAAATAAAAGGAGATGCAACAGATATTGAAGTTCTAGAAGAAGCAAAATTGAGAAATGCAGATTTACTCCTTTTATCAACTCACAGTGATAATAAAAATATAATGATTGCAGAAATTGCTAGAGAATATTTTAATGTAAATAAAATAATTTCAAGGTTATATAATCTTGATAAAGAAATTGTTTATAAAGGGCTTGATATTGAAATAATTCGTCCTGCAGAACTTGCAATAAATGAATTTAAAAATATTTTACAAAATGAGTAAGGAGGAAGCAAAGTGAAAATACTTATAGTAGGTGGATGGAAAAAAGCAGACTTTTTAACAAAATCTTTGTTAGAGAAAAAGCATCAAGTTGTTATAATTCATGATGATCATAGTTATTGCCAATTTTTATCAAGAACTTATGGAGTGCCCGTTATCTGTGGAGATGGAAGTGAACCGTATATACTAGAGGAAGCTGACATAAACGGATACGATGTTGTTATTGCTCTAACTCCAAAAGATGAAGATAACTTAGTTATTTGTCAATTGGCAAAAAAACAATTTAATATAAAAAAGAGTTTTGCCATAGTAGGAAATCCTAAAAATGTTCAAATATTCAAAAAATTGGGGATAGATACAGTTATTAGTTCTGCATATGTTGCATCCAATATTATTGAACAAATGGCTACGGTAGAAGAAATTTCAAATTACATACCACTTGATAATGGTCAAGTTGGCTTAATGGAAATCTTTATAAAAGAAAATTCAAGTATTTGTAATAAAATAATTTCAAATATAGATTTTCCAAAAGAAGCAATTATTGCATGTATAATCAGAGGGTTTAATACAGTAATTCCCAAAGGAGATACCAAGATTTTGCCTCAAGATAAATTAATAATACTGTCTTCTCCAGAAATCCAAAATAAAATAATTAAATTCATAAGCGAAAGAAGTGAAAATTAATGAAAAAAGTTTTTTTTCTTAAAGAATATAAAATAGTTTTAGGATATGTTGGAGTTTTGACTATGATTATAGGATTAATTACTTTAATACCTTTACTTATACTTCTAGCTTTCCCCGAAGAAATGAAATACGCAACAAACTTTATGATAACATCAATAATTGCAATTGTTGTGGGATATATTTTAAAGGGAGATATAGATATCAATCAAAAGTATAAGTTATCACTGTCACAAGATGCTGTAATAGTTGTTTTTACTTGGTTAATTGCTTGTTTATTTTCTTCTGTCCCATGGATTTTATCGGGACAACTTAATTTTACTCAAGCATACTTTGAATCAGTAAGTGGATGGACTACTACAGGATTATCTGTAATTAATCCTCTTTTAACTCCAAATATATATCTTTTTCATAGAAGCATTACACTGTTTTTTGGCGGAGTAGGGCTAGTTTTAGTTATGGTTTCAGCGTTATCTGCAACATTTGGATTACGATTATATAATTCAGAAGGTCATTCAGATAGGCTATTACCCAATCTATTAAAGTCATCAAGATTAATAATGAGTATATATGCAGGATATATTTTAGCAGGAACTCTACTATATATATTTTTCGGAATGAACTGGTTTCATGCAATTAATAATTCAATCGCATCAGTTTCAACAGGTGGTTTTGGAATGACTAATAATAGTATTGGTGAATATAATAGTATTGCTATCGAACTTATTACGATAATACTGATGATACTAGGTTCTACAAATTTTGCTGCCAACATGCTTTTATTAAAAAAAGAGAGTATAAAAGATTTCTTTAAACAGAGTGAGTGGAAATTTAGCTGGTTTTTGCTAGGAATAGCAATTCCATTAATAGCCTTTTCATCTTTAAAGTTACTATTTGAATCGACTTCAGAAGTTTTACGAATAGCAATATTTCAGACAGTTTCGGCATTGACTACTACAGGTTTTTCTACAGTATCTTTTAATAACTGGGGTTCATTTCCTATGCTTATACTTATTATTTTAATGATAGTAGGGGGAGGAACAAATTCAACTGCTGGAGGTATGAAACAATATAGGGTTTATTTGATGCTTAAAAATTTTTTATGGGAATTAAGAAAAAAGTTCAAATCCAATCATCTTGTTAATGAAGACTATTATATAAAACCTGATGGAAAAACATTTATACAAAGTATACATATAACAGAAGCTGCCAATTATGCTTACATTTATATAATAACCTTATTTATTGGAACATTGGTTTTATGTTTTCATGGTTATTCTTTACAAGACTCTTTATTTGAGTTTGCTTCTGCTTTAGGGACTGTTGGACTTTCTATAGGAATAACGACTGCTACAGCTCCTCCTGTTGTTTTATGGACAGAAATCATAGGGATGTTATTTGGTAGACTTGAAATTTATGTGTTTTTCATAGTAGCAATAAAAATATACTTGGATATTAAAAAACAAATATTTACTAAAAAGTAATAAAAATTATTTATTTATTTCCATAAAAATCCAAAGTAAAAAATTAACAGAAGATTTACACAGATTTTATATCACATTAACATTGTTGTTATATAATCCTTTCATAACACAATAAATGGAGGGAAATTATGAATAAAATAAAAATTATATCAGCTTTACTAATAGTTATGACTATATTTGCTGGATGTGGAAGAAAATCTGAAAATAGAGTAATTCAAGTTAAGGGATCAGATACTATTTTAAACTTAACACAAAAAGTAACAGAAGAATTTTTAAAAGAAAATCCAAAAAGTAAAATATCAGTAACAGGTGGAGGAAGTGGAACAGGAATCGCAGCCAAGTTAAATAAAACAGCAGATGTGGCAATGGCTTCAAGAGAAATTAAAGATGAAGAATTAGCAAAAGCTACTGAAAATAATGTTAAAATAAAAGAAGTAATAATAGGTTATGATGCCATCTCAATCATAACAAATAAAAATAATGCTGTAACTAACTTAACTACTGAACAGTTAAAAGATATATACTTAGGGAAAATTACAAACTGGAAAGAAATTGGAGGGGCAGATAAAAAAATTGTAGTACTATCAAGAGATTCTAGTTCTGGAACGCATGTTTATTTTAAAGAGCATATTTTAAGAAATGGTGACTCAAAAGGAACAGAAGAATTTGGAAGTACAGTTTTATTCCTTCCATCAAACGAAGCAATTAAGCAACAAGTAAATAACGTTGACGGTGCAATTGGATATATTGGACTAGGTTACTTAGATGATACTATCAAAATTCTTAGTATTGACAATGTAATCCCTACTGTTGAAAATGTAAAAAATAAATCTTATTCAATATCTAGAGCAGTTTACTGGTATGTAGACGAAGAAATGAGTGAAACTACTAAACAATTAGTTGAATATATGTTGTCAGATAAAGGACAAAAAATAGTTTTAGATGAAGGATTTGTATCAATTAAATAGTAAAATTATATAAAGTATCATAAAAAAATCCCCCAATAAATTGGAGGATTTTTTTAATTGGTAAAACTCTATTTATTTTAATCGAGGAGATTAAACAAAGTAATGTTATTCCTATAATAAAGAATTTTAAATTAATGAATAATTTATTTTTTTGTTTTTAATCTAAATTTTTGCCATGATTGAATTTGTTCTAAAAATCTTAAATTACCATTACTGATTCTTCCTATTACATTAGAGTTTCCTTCATTTTCATAATCTAAGAGTGCTATATGAAGTTCTCCTTTGTATCTGGAATAATTAGAATTTTCTATTATTACATCGCCTTTTCTGATATTTCTAGTATTAACAGGTTTTATTTCAAAAGATTTATATTTAACTCTTGGCATTGTTGACCTAATAGAGTAATCACTTCTATCACCTCTAAAAAAGTGAAGTTCATTAAAAGCAATTTTTCCTTCTACCTCACTTATTCCTACTTCTAGCTCCACATCTAATGTAACTAGTCCTTTATTAATTTCTCCTAGGGATTTCAGCTCATTTTCACTAGCAAAGCAGTTTGCGATAATAACATCATCTACAAGATTTGTATAGAACAAATCTTTTGCTTGAATTTCTATATCCAAATCTCTATGTTCTTCAAGGGTGCAAAGACCTTCTGCCACTTCCCAAGGACCAAATGTCCCATTTTTTGAATTAACAAAAGCTGCAACTCTTATTCCATGTTTTTTATAGAGCTTTGATGATTCTATAAAATGTTCTCTGGATAATCCAGATCTTTTTTTAGGATAAAAATTGTGACAACCTAATAATTTATGCATATCTGGATGAAAAGATATTATATTATCAAGATAACCAGTTCCTACACTTACGTTTAGTTCAACCATTAAGTCATAGGGATTAAATGTCATTATTGCTTCTGCATTTCCATCAAATCCTTCATCTAATCTAAATCCATCTACACCCATTTCTTTAAAAAATGATAAATCATCATAGGTTATTCCAAATTCTTTAAATACACTTGGTGCAACATCAGCGATAATCTCATAATTATATTGTTTAGCAAAACTAATCATTTCTTTAAAATCATTTATTATTTTTTCCTTATCTCCTTCAGCAGATAACAAACAAGTAAAGATTCTGCTAAATCCATATTTTGCTGCAAGTTCTATATACTTCTTGTTCTCCTCTAAGCTTGTATGTTCAGGATAAACTGAAATTCCCAATTTTCTCATTTTTCTCCTCCAATATTCTCTATTATTTATTAAACTCATCCACCTTCGGCACCTTCTCCTAAAATTAGGAGAAGGATTGCTGAAGTTAGTATTTAGATTCCTTCTCCTATTTTTAGGAGAGGGATAGGGTGAGGTCAGGGGGCAATAATTTGTCATTTCGAGGTACGAGAAATCTCAAGATACCTCCCCTTTGTCAATATGACAACAATCAAGTCAAACTAGAATGAATGTGATAATGAGAAATATCCCCAAACCATGCTCATATCTTTATCTGCTGAATTATCTTTCATTTCTCTGTTTTGATAATCATAAGCTACACCCCAGAATGAAGATGTTTTTGGATCCCATTGAGTATTTCCCATGAATTCAAATCTATATCTTGAAGATTCATAAGCTTCTTTTACTTCTCTACCTATAGAATATCTTACTCTAGGCATTAAAGTAATTTTATCATTTAATTTGTAAGAAGCCATTAATCTTATTTGTTGGTCTCTATAAGTATAACCATCATAATCTTCCCCAGTAGTATAAATAGTAGGAGTTAAAGTTAATTTATCATTAATTTTGAATGAAGGTCCAAAATCTCCTTCCCAATATGTACCATCTGATTCTTCTGCAGAAGTAGTTGTATCTGTATCAAATCCTACAACAAACCAACCATTAGTTTTTAGAACTCCTCCCCAGTCTGTTCCAATCTCTATTCTGTCTCTATTTTTTGAACCTTGATAGTATGGTTCTCCTACTTCTTTCTTTTGAGCTTGAGTTTCATCTCTATATTTAAGCTGAACTCCAACATTACTTAATGCTTGGTATCTAACTTTATAATCCACTCTGCTTTGTTCCCAACCTTCTGATGAACCTGGAGTTGTACCTCCACCTCTTTTTTCTACATTTAGGTCATATGACCATTTTCCGCTTGCAGCATTAACTCCTACTCCAAAGAAAGCCTCATCTTCTGCTCCACCTTCTCCTAAGTCCCCTTCATATGTTTCTACTTCAGCATAAGTTCTTGCTGAAAAATTCCATGGTTTTACTTCAGAAGATGTTTTTTCTTCTCCATAAGCCACAACTGTTAATAAAGCCACTAATCCCAAAGTAAGTAAATTCTTTTTCATTAAAACTTCCTCCTAATTTTTATATGTTATAGTACTAACAACCTTTTTAATCTACTTTTACAGCTTCTAGTTCCATTGCTTCTTCACGGTCTAATGAAGCTTCGTACACTTTTAAGAACGGGTAATAAATTATTACTGATAATCCAATAAGTAGTACAGATAAAATCAATGCTCCCATACTAAAGTTAGTTGCTAATAATGCACCAATTGGGCTTGGAGTAGTCCAAGGAACTAATGAAACTATATGACCAACTAATCCACTTTTTACTGCGAACCAAGCTATAGTAGCGTTTATAATAGGTGTAATGATAAATGGAACAAATAGTATCGGATTCATTACTATAGGTGCACCAAATATAATTGGTTCATTTATGTTAAATAATCCGGGTATTAGTGAAATTTTACCTATTGATTTAATATGGTCTTTCTTACTAAGGAACATAGCTATTGCAAGTCCCAATGTAGCTCCTGCTCCTCCCAAATAAACGAAGGCATCTAGGAATCCACCAGCTAAGACTTTAGTAGCTTTTTCCCCAGCTTGTAGTGCTGCTTGGTTAGTAGCTAAATTAGTTAGTATTATTGGATTTATGATTGCAACTACCACATTAACTCCATGAAGTCCTGCAAACCATAGAATATGAACTACAAGAAGTATTCCTATTACTGCAGGTAATGAATCAGAAGCTGAAACTAAAGGCCTAAACATTTCAAGTAATAACTCAGGAATAAATATCTCTCTTGATTTTTGTACTAGTAAACTAATTGGATGAAAAACTAGTATTACTGCAACTATTGGAGTCAGTAACTCAAAAGATTTTGCTATTGCAGGCGGTACTGAGTCTGGTAATTTAATAGTCATTTTTTTACTTACAAGTAATCTGAATATTTCTATTGAGATAAATGCTCCTACTATTGCTGTAAATAGTCCTTTTGCATCTAGGTATCTAGCATCCATTATTGGCATCCAACCTGAACCTTGATGGAAAGTATTTAACAGGTAATCATTATTTCCTAGTAATTCAGCTGCCTGATATCCACCTATTGGAGCCCATTCAAGTTTTGCAGCAGTTAATAAGAATGTAAATAAAGATAAGAATCCTCCAGTAGTTCCATTTAGTTTATATTGAGTTGCTAAACTCGAACCTATTCCAAAGGCAACAAACACTGACATTATTCCCATACTTACATAGAAAGGCTGAACCAAATTTGCCTTATAAGCTGTCATTAAATTGTCATACCACTTCATATATAAAGGTGTATTCACATCTCTAAAAGGTAAATTAACTAATAGTAGTACGAAAGAACCGATTATTAAGAAGGGCATCGTATAAACAAACCCATCTTTTAGTGCATTCAAATGTCTGTTAGATGCCATTTTCATAGCTAATGGCATTAAATATTTCTCCATCAAACCCATAAATTTTTTCATTTTTTCCTCCCGTTAATGATTTTGTAATGTAATTGATAAAACTAAATGATTCTACCTTACAGCTTTCTTAGTGAATACTCCTTTCTATTATTAAGTTAAACTTTTTAAATTAATGATAAAGCCCAATCTAGTATTTTTCTTCCATTCATTAATCCATAATCAAGCTGGTTTATTACTTCTACCCTCTTACCTACTTTTTCAGCTTCACTATTAAAATCATTCCTCTTAAACCTAACTTGAGGTCCCAATAAGAATACATCATACTTTGAAATGCTTTCTTGAAACTTTTCTAATCCCTCTGCTTCAATCTCTACGAGAATTCCTTTTTCTACTGCAGCTTCTTTCATCTTTTTAACTACTATGCTCGTTGACATTCCTGCAGAACATAATAATAGAATCTTCTTCATTAATTACTCCCTTCTATAGATATTTTTAGAAAACAATCGAAATTCAAAGTTATTTTGGGTTTTTCATACTGTTTTGAAACAATATGAAATTATTTCGAATATTTTCTTTAACACGCCAATTCTACTTGAAAAAAACTCCATGTCAAAGTTTAATTTAAAAAATTTATTTTCGTCAATTTTTAGTGGAAAAAATTATTTTTTATTTTTACTTTATTTTTTAAGAATAAAAAACATTGTTTTATCTGGGTTTTTAAAATTACTTTTTAAATTAAACGAATTTTATATTTATTTTTTTGTTAGTGTATGCTATAATTTTTGGAGATTATTTCCATTATTATGTTATTTGGAGGGATTTATGAACTTTTTATTTGAAAATTTAAAAAACAATTTAGATTCAGTATCATTTTTTATAGAATTTGAAAAGAAAATTAGCAAAGATGAACAGAGTTTTTTGATTTTTTTATTAGAACAAGTAAAGAAAAGTGGAAGTGAAAATATTCTAGCTTTTAAAATGGATAGTCTTAGTAAAAAATTAGCTTTGAATGACAATTCAGAACTGTTAAATTTCTTGAATAAATTTTCTCAAAAAACTATCAAATATAAATTTAATAATAAAGATAGTAATAAGTTACTTGCTGGAGGATATTTTGCGATTATTTCATCTATTAAATATTCTGAAAATAATTTATACATAAATTTAGCAAGTGAAATAATGGAATCTTTTAGAAACTCAATTTTTAAGGATTTTCATTTAGATACATTATTGAAATTCAAATTAATATACAGTATAAAACTTTATCAAAAATTAATTTTTCATTCACAACAATATAATAATTTTGAAGTATCAGTAACAGCAATTCGAGAGCTTTTTGAATTGACAGATAGTTATGAAAGGTTTTATGATTTTGAAAAAAATGTTTTGGAATTAGTAATTTTGGAAATAAATAATTATAGTGAATTTTCCATTTCCTATGAAAAAGTAAAAATCAATGATGGGAAGACAAATAAAGTAGTTTCACTAATATTTACTATTTGTAATAAAAATATGGAAAGAATTCAGAAAGAATCAAATAAATTATTTGCTCTAATTAAAGAATATGTCAGTGATTTCGACTTGATTTTAAATAATTTAAAAAAATATTTGGAACTTTTTGATTATAAGTATGTAAAAGAAAATTTGCATTTTTCAATACAACATTATGAAAATAATTTTGATGAATTTTTTTTAAATTCTTTAGAAAAAAATTATGTAGCCACATATTTTCAGATGAAGACTAATGAAATTGATAAAAAATATAATTTGCTTGTTGACCACGATAAATATTACTCAAGTCTTTTCAAATTGGAATCAGAGCTTTATAAACAGTTAAGCAATTTAAAGTTTTATTATGATTTTGAGTTTATATCTGTTCTTCATCAGTTAAAAACAAAGAATAAAATCGAATATTCCGATGAAAAGATTAAAATATTTGTTGAATATAACAAACATAGCAATAGTCATATTAAAATTTATAATATAGTTTGATTTGTTTTAAATTAGGAAAAAAAATTAAATTTTTAATTGTGAATATGCTATAATTTTAATTATGAATATATCGGAGTTCACTATACAAGGAGGTTTATTATGGAAAAATCTGGATTAATTCTTGAAGGTGGAGGATTGAGAGGAGTCTTTTCTTCAGGAGTATTGGATTATATGATGGAAAATGACATTGTTTTTCCATATGTTATAGGTGTATCAATGGGAGCGTTAAATGGGGCTTCTTATGTTTCAAAGCAAATAGGTAGAAGTTTACGTGTTCCAATGACTTTTATGGGTGATTCTAGATATCTTAGTCTTAAAAATTTTATTATAGAAGGTAGCTATTTTGGAATGAATTTTATATTTGATAAAATAGTCAATGAATTAGACCCTTTTGATTTTGATTCTTTTGAAAAGTCAAACCAAAGATTTATAGCAGTTGCAGCTAACTGTAATAAGGGGACTCCCGAATATTTTGACAAAGATAATACAGAAAGATATAAGATGCTGCAAGCATTAATGGCTTCTAGCAGTCTACCTTATATATCGAAAATGATTGAAATTGATAATAATTTTTATTTAGATGGAGGGATAATTGATAGTATTCCTATTAAAAAAGCCCTATCTGATAAAGTTCAAAAACCCGTAGTTATTCTTACAAGACCCATAGGATATAGAAAAAAGGATAGTGGGATTGCTTTAAGTAAAATTATTTACAGAAAATATCCTAAGCTTCTAGAAATGATTAAAAATAAAGCTACTATTTATAATAACCAGTTGGAACTTATAGAAAATCTTGAAAAAGAAAACAAAGTTTTTGTAATAAGACCTTATGAAGCAATTAAAGTTGCTAGAACTGAAAAAAACAAAGAAAAACTGAAAAGCGCTTATGATTATGGATATGAAACCATGAAAAAGGAAGAAGCTAGACTAAAAAATTGGCTATCCAGTTTTTAAGGCTTGAATAAAAAGAGTTCACAAAGAAATTTTCTGAGTGAACTCTTTTCTTATATGATTAATTTTTTTTTAGCCTTTATATTCACCATTTCTAAATTTCCCTACAAATTTTTCTCCATTTGCAAAATAATAAGTTCCTTTTCCATGTAGATTTCCATCTTTAAATTCTCCAACGTATCTATCTCCATTAATCCACGTTTTTATACCCTTTCCATGAAATTCACCATTTTTAAAGTTTCCATCATACTTTTCGCCATCAGTCCAAGTAAAAATTCCAACTCCATTTATTCTATCATTTTTAAACTCTCCTTCATAGGTATCTCCATTAGCCCATGTTTTTAAGCCTTTTCCGTTCATTTTATCATCTTTAAATTCTCCAACATATTTGTCTCCATTTGACCAATATATTGCCCCTTGACCATTAAACATATCATCAACAAATTGTCCTATATATTTATCTCCATTTGACCAAAATAGAGTTCCCTCTCCATTAAAAGCATCTTGCATAAATTGCCCTTCATATCTGTTTCCATTACCAAAAAATAAGGTTCCTTGACCACAGTAATCACCATTTAGAAAATGACCTGTATATTTATTCCCATTTGACAACATGTAACTTGCTTCACCAGTAAATGGTTCAGAAGCTCCTACTTCATAAAAATTTTCATCATCTCTAATTTCTAAAATTATTTCTATATTATTCATGATAAACCTCGCTTTTCTTTTTTATAATTAAATTATACTTATTTTAATAGTTTTTTACAATATAAATAAAAAGGCTAGTTTTTTGAAACCATATATAAAATTTATTTTTACTTTTATTAATTATTTAAATATCTATTGCTTTTCAAGTTATTTTAATATATTATTAAATTGTCTGTCCTTTTTAGAATACTTAAAAATGGTTATTGTATTCATAATTTAGTACTTTTATATATCTTTAATTTGGAGGAGAAATGAATCTTAATTTTTATTCTACTTTTTTATTTGTTCTGAGTATTGGGATGTTCATTCTTTTTATCTACTCATTATTCAAAAATAAAAATAGATTGGCTACGATTTTTTCACTACTTTGCTTATCAATGTTAACATATAATTTTTTTTATGCCTTTGAGCTAATGTCTACAAATTTGAATGAGATGATATTTTTTATAAAGCTAGAATATTTTGGACTTGCTTTTATTCCTTCCTTTTGGTTTTTATTAGCTTATAAATTTTATTTTTAGAAATCATATAGTATGAAACTCTATTTAACAGTACTTTTCATACCATTTATTACCTTAATTTTGGTATCAACCAATGAATTTCATCACTTATTTTATAATAAAATCTCAATAAATAAATATATGAATTTAAATGTATCTGTTTTGGATAAAGGATTTTGGTATATTATTTCAAGTTCTTACTCATACTTGATTTTCATTATCGGACAAATACTATTTTATAAATCATGGAGAAAAACAGAATCCAGAAAAAAAGTCCAATCATTATTGCTATTAATTGGAGGTACTTTTCCTCTGGGTTTTGGTACAATTTATTTATTCGGATTAACTTTAGGAGTTGACCCTGTTCCTATTGGCTATATTATTCTTTTTATTTTTTATTATATCGCAATCTTTAAATTTGATTTTCTAGAAATGAAAGATAAAATAAGAGATACTTCTTTTGAACAAATAGATGAAGGAATTATTGTTGTTGATATGAAAGGAAAACTTATTGATTTTAACAATGCAGCTAAAAAAAGTTTTTGTATGGTTAACTCAAAATAATATTGGTATCAATTTAAATGATATATCTGACTATTTATTTGTAGTAAATGATAATCATTTTGAAGTTATGTATAAAGACAAAATCTATTTTTTTAGAACTACTTATATTCATGACAGAGATAAAGTTTCTGGTAAAATTTATATTTTCCAAGATATTACTGAAAGAAAATCTATGATAAACAAACTAGAATATAATGCTAAGTATGATTTTTTAAGTCAAGTATATAATCGTCATCAATTTTTTGAACTTGCAGAAATAGAATTGTATAAAGCAAATAGATATGGTGCATTTTTTTCTTTATTAATGTTGGATATAGATTTATTCAAAAACATAAATGACACATATGGTCACGTTGCAGGAGATTCTGTTATAAGGGCTGTGGCAAAAGAATGTAGAGAGAAACTTAGACCTTCTGATATTATTGGAAGATACGGTGGCGAAGAATTTTTAATCTTATTACCTTCTACCTCAATACAAAGTGCTTCTATTGTTGCTGACAAGATAAAGCAGATAATCGAAAAATTAGAAGTTTCATTCAATGATAATATAATCAAATTAACTGTAAGTATTGGTGTTTCTGATTATTTAGGCTCTGGTAATGCTGAATTAAAAGATTTAATACATAATGCAGATACGGCTCTTTACAAAGCCAAAAATAATGGTAGAAATCGAGTTGAAATCTACAATCAAAAAAGTGAAAATTTTCTAAGCTTTTAGAGAATTTTCACTTTTATTTTATCTATATTTCATCAATTAAACTGTCAATATTATTAAAAACATTATGATAATTAACTTTTGGCCTTGAAAGAGCAAGAATTTTCACTCCTAATTTTTGACAAGCACTAATTTTTTTATCAGTTCCTCCAACATCACCGCTATCTTTTGTGAGGATATAGTCTATTTTATAAAAATTTAAGAACTCTTTTTCTAAACTTTCACTAAAAGGACCTTGAATAGCAATGATTTGATTAGGAAGAAACCCTAGTTTTTCAGCATTTTCAATAGATTTAGTGGTTGGCAAAATTCTTACATAAACATTATTATTTTGAATATTTATAAGCTCTTCAAGAGCTTTACTTCCCAATGTTGATAAAATATTTTTATTTTTTAAGTTTAAATTAATGTATGAAATCATATTATTTAAATTTTCAAACTCTTTATCAAAACTTTTTTCTGTAATTTCCCTTTCATAACGAAAATATTTTACTTCATATGACTCAATTACTTCCAAAATATTTTTTGAAATATTCTCAGCATAAGGGTGAGATGTATCAATTATTGTGTTAATATTACTGAGTTTCAAAAAATTTAATATTTCATTTTTATCTAAAATTTTTTGTATGATTTCAACATTAAAATTTCCCAACAATTTTTTACCATATTCAGTTGTTACAGATACGATAATATTTTGGAAATTTATTTTTTTAGAAAGTTTTTCAAGCAATACTTTTGTATCACTTGTTCCACCTACTATCCAAATCATAATTTATATCCTCTAGGAGTAATCATTTTACCATTTTTTATAAAGGTGTTACTATTTCCAATTATTACTGTAGTCAGCATATCTACTTCAAAATTAAGCATATTTTCAAGGTCAGTTAAAACTACACTTTCATTTTCTCTTTTTGCATTTTTTACGATTGCAACTATAGTCTCTTTTTTCTTATATTTCATCATAATCTCTCTAGCTTCATCCAATTGAGTGACTCTTCCGTTACTTTTAGGATTGTATAAAGCGATAACGAAATCTCCTTCACTAGCAAGGGCTACTCTTTTTTTGATAAGCTCCCAGTCAGTTAGTAAGTCACTAAGACTTATATTAACTGAATCATGCATTATAGGTGCTCCTACAACAGCAGCGGCTGCATTACAAGCTGTAACTCCGGGAATTACAATTATCTCACACTGGTCTCCACCTACTTCTAGCATTATTCCTGCCATACCATAAACCCCTGCATCTCCACTGCTTATCAAAGAAACAACTTTCCCACTTTTTGCAAGTTCAAGAACATCCTTACATCTATCAACTTCTTTTTTCATAGGAGAACTTATGAGTTCTTTATCTTTAAATTCATCTTTTATTAGTTCAATATATGTTTTGTAACCTATGATTATATCTGATTTTTTTAATGTATCATAAGCTTCAAACGTCATATTTTCTATATTTCCGGGCCCAATTCCTACTACATATATTTTATTCATTTCCTCTCCCTTCCTAAAAATATTTAATTTTTTTATTCCTCTTCAAAAAGGCTAATTGCTATACCGTTTTTCTTAGACTTCTTTATTAAAAATCTTCCTTTTTTATTTGAAGCTAAAAAAGCGCATGGCTCTGAAACTCCATAAACTCCAATAGTTTCTTTTACAAAATCTGATTTTTCTTCTACCATATCTTCAAATTCCAATATATCTGCCTTTTCATAAAAAACAATCTGTTTTCCTAGTATCTTTGCACTTTCCAAAAGTCCATGCTCATTCATTTTTACCCAAGCTGAAGCTATTACCTTAATACTCTTCAATGATAAATTTTGTTGTTGAAACAGTTCTTTTAGAAAATCTAATATATTCTCAGAACTTGTATCTTTTTTACAACCAATTCCAACACAAATATTCTGAGGAACAATTTGTGTATATTTAATATTTTCTTTATTTGTTATTAATATGAAGCCTTCACTATTTTTATTATCTAAACTAATATTTTGTGGAAGCTTAATCTCCACTTTTTTCCCTTGAAGTATCATAGATGTTATATTTTTAGCGCTTTCCAAGTCTTTCAATTTACAATTTAAATTTTGAGCTAATGCATCCACTGCAATTTTTCCCGAAACATCTGTAGCAGTTGTTATTACAGGAATGGCCTTAATAAAATCAGCAATCTCTTTACTTTTTTCATTAGCTCCCCCTAAATGCCCCGATAAAAGAGGAATCACAAAAGTACCTGTTTCATCTATAGAAATAATTGCTGGATCTATATCCTTAGTCTGAATATGCTCGGCAATGACCCTTGTTACTATTCCTGTTGCCATTATAAACACTAGATATCTATACTTTGAAAAATTTTCTCTAACAATTTCTTTTAAACTATTAAAAGAAATTGTCTTATGAACAACGAATTTTTCAAGTACAAAAATATCCGATTCAAATTTCTCATTAATTTTTAAAGCTAATTCCACACCCTTAGATGTTACACAAAAAATAGCTTGGCTATTCATTCTTTATTCCTTCTCTGTATTCATGAGTAAAAGTTTTATCATAAAGTTTTGACAAAGAGTATTTATCGCCCAAAAAATTTCCAACAAGAATTTGAGCTGTTTTTGTTATCTCTGCTTCTTTAACCAAATTTTCAATATTTTCAAGGGTTCCAATAACTATTTTTTCATCTTCCCAAGTGGCTTTTTGAACTACAGCTACAGGTGTAGTTTTATCATAATGCTTTGTCAACTCTTCTACCACTTCACCTATTTTGTGTACAGACAGAAATATTGCCATTGTCGCCTTATGACTAGCCAAACTAGCTAAACTTTCTTCTTGTGGAACAGGTGTTCTACCCTCTATTCTTGTACAAATTATAGTTTGGCTTACATCTGGCAAAGTTAGTTCCTTTTTCAGACTTGCTGCGGCTGCTACGAAAGAACTTACTCCGGGAATTACTTCATACTCAAATCCCTCTCTATCCAAAATGTCCATTTGCTCTCTTATAGCTCCAAATATACTTGGGTCTCCTGTATGCACCCTTGCTACCAATTTATTTTCCTTAAGAGCCTTTATGGTCACTTCCATTACTTCTTCAAGATTCATATGAGCTGAATTATAAAGCTCTGATGAATCCTTTCTACAGTCGATAATAGCTTTATTAACAAGAGAACCTGCATATATAACAATGTCTGCCTTTTCAACAATTTTTTTACCCTTAACTGTTATCAAATCGGGGTCTCCGGGACCTGCACCAATAAAATAGACTTTACTCACCTAAGCCTCCTTTTTTTATTATAATTGTTGAAAAATATGGAACTTCTACCACTTCCTCCAAATTATAATAAATTTTTTCGTTTTCTTTTCCACAATTTGAAACAAGCACAGCATTTTTTTCATTTTTAGTTTTTATTAACACATTTTTTATCTCTTCAAAATTTCTTGTGACTTTCATCAAAACAAGATTATCGTTATTTTCTATCTCTTTTTCAAAGTCAGTATTTTTATCTACTGAAATTATTTTTAAATCCTCATTTCCCACAACTAAAGGGATATTAAGCCTTGCTCCAATACTTCCAAAGGAAGTTATTCCCGGAATAGTTTCTACTTCATATTCTTTTTTTAGATAATCTAAAACATATGAATAAGTACTATAAATCATTGGATCTCCAATAGTTAAAAATCCTATGTTTTTTCCTTTTTCAAGTTCTCTAGCTATAATTTGGGCGTTATTTTTTCTTATTTCTATTTTTTTATCCAAATCTTTAATCATTGGAAATTCCAAATAAAGTTTTTCTGTATTTTCTTTAAGATACTCTTTTGCAATTTCAAAAGCTGTACTTCCTTCACCAGATTTTGCTTCTGGCAAAACAATACAATCCAAATTTTTTAATCTATTTACAGCTTTTATTGTAAGTAATTCAGGGTCTCCAACTCCTACCCCAATCCCATAAAATTTACCTTTCATCTATATCCTTTCTGCTGAGACTATAAATACTGGATTACTTGCTATCATCATATTCATATCTCCTATAACTTTATTTTTATTCACACTTATTTGAGCTATATCTATATTCTTAAATTTACTTTTTTTAAGGGTTTCTATTGCCGAAAAAAGATTTTCTAGGACAATAAAATTAAGGCAAATTTTCCCTTGAGATTTCAAATAAGTTTCGCAGTATTCAATGATTTCAACAATATTTCCTTTGGTTCCCCCAATAAAAATTTTATCTAGTTCAATTTTAGGCAAAACTTCTGGAGCCATTCCTTTTATTACTTCTATATTCTTTTTATCAAATTTTTCTATATTTTTCTCTATCAAATCAAGAGCTTCTTCATTTATTTCTACTGCATAAATTTTTCCATTTTTAGAAAAATTAGCCATTTCTATAGAAACACTCCCTGTTCCTGCTCCAATATCAAGGCATACATCATCTTCCCTAATATTAGAAACACTCCCTGTTCCTGCTCCAATATCAAGGCATACATCATCTTCCCTAATAT
>Ga0183099_1000902_pt1 | contig 18746 bp, 17 predicted proteins | sample Biomet1_FD_127788 | JGI IMG/M metagenome (GOLD analysis project Ga0183099, IMG submission 127788) | Microbial communities from bioreactor (seeded with anoxic lake sediment) at LBNL, California, USA - Biofuel metagenome 1 | ecosystem: Engineered > Bioreactor > Anaerobic > Unclassified ... | reverse complement strand
AACACGCAAGCAGCCGAGCAGCGCCACGCAAAAGGTCCGCTGCGGCGGCTTCACGCTCATCGAAGTCATCACCATCATCATCATCATCGGCATTCTTTCGGCCGTGCTGCTCACGCGCAAGGCGGAACGGAGCGGCGAGCTTTCCGGCCGTCTGGCCGAGCTGCGTTCGCAACTGCGTTTCGTGCAGCTCTCGGCCATGAAGAGCGGCGTGCCATACATCGCCATGCGGTTCGACGGCGCAAAATACTGGGCGGAGTACAGCAACTCCACCAACATGACCCTGCCGGGCGAGAACGCCACGGGGATCATCGTGAGCGACAAGTCCATGACCATGACGCCCGCCTTCAACCTGCGCTTCGACAGCCTGGGCGTTCCCTACGACGGAACGGGCGCCAAGCTCGCCAGCCCCCAGATCATCACCATCACCGTCGGCGGCGGCACGGGCAACTGCACCGTGACGCCGGAAACCGGCTACGTGCAATAGGAGGCCCCATGCGCGCCCAGGTCAAACGCTCCCGCGGCTTCACCCTGGTGGAGGTCATCGTCGTCATCCTCATCGCCGGGTTCCTCGGCGTGGTGGTGGTGAAGCTCATGGGCACGCAGCTGCTGAAAAGCGGCACCCCCCTGACCACAACCCAGGACGCGGCACGGGCCGAGGGCATCATGGAACAGGTGGTCTCCTTTTACACCAACCACGTGAACAGCCACACCAGCGACACCTTGAACGCCGTGGTGACGGAGTTCGGCAGCAACAACACGTCCGTGCAGCTCACGCGCAACGCCAACACCTTTGGGACGGACGGCCAGGACTCGCTCACCGTGGTGGTCACCGTGGGCAACGTCGCCCTTTCCACCCTGCTGACGCAGGAGCGCACCAACGCGACCGACAGCTCAGCCTCATTTTAGGGCCAGGACCATGCGTACCCAGAAAGGCTTCACCCTCATCGAGCTCATCGCGGTCATCGTGATCATGGGCTTCATCTCCATCTTCGCGGGGAGCATGTTCAATCTTGGCGCGCGCGGCGCGCTTTCCTCGCGCCAGGCCGAAGAAAGCGGCCAAAAAGGACAGATCGCCCTGACGCGCATCGCCGCGGAACTGCGCGACGTCAACGGCGGTCCGGGCGCAAGCAACGCGCCAACGGTCACCAGCACAGCCATCGCCTACACCTCGTCCAACGCGCAGCTGACCGGCGCGCGCATCCTGACCTACGACGCCGCGGGCAAGCGCATCACCCTCTCTATCGCGGGCACGGCCTACACGCTCATCGACGGCGTCAGCTCCTGCACCATGAGCGCCAACACCACGTACACGCCGACCTTCACCGTGACCTTCGGCCTCAGCGACGTCAGCGGCAGCTTCAGCATCACCGTCAAGCCGCGCAACATCATCACCCCGCCCATCATCAGCTAGGAGGTCCGCCCATGCCACAACGCACACCTCCGGCGGCCGCCTCCGCCCTGCCGGCAAACAGGCAGCAGGGCAGCCTCGCCGTGTATCTGGCCGTGGCCCTTGTGAGCTTCGGCCTACTGGCCATGGTCGGCGTCACACGTTTCGGGGCCTCGGTGACGAGCGTGCTTTCGCCCAACTGCTCAACCGCGGCCCGCTACATGGCCGAGGCGGGCCTGCGCTACGCCAGGGCGCGCCTGCGCGCCTGCACAACCGTGGCCCAGTACAACACCGTGAAGGCCGCGCTCAACGGCGCCACCTTCACCATGGACGCGGGACGCGGCCTGAGCTTCACCCTGGCCATAACCGAGGACGCCAACTACACAGCCACCGTCACCTCCACGGGCAAGGGCTGCTCGGTCATCGCCCCGGTCACCAACCAGATGATCGATAGCGCGGTGAATCTGCCGGTGGTGGCCGCGTCAAACGCCGTCGACCCCACCACGGTCAGCGTCACCTTCGCCGGCAACCTGAACGAATTCAGCATCGCGGCCACCGGCACCAGCGGCTCCATCACCAAGAACACCGTCACCGGCGCCATCACCTTCGGCAACAATGTATTGAGCGCGCAATCCGCGGCCTGGTTCACGGGCACCAACCCGCTGTGCACAAACGGCGCCTGCACCCTGGGCAATGGCCTGTGCGCCTATTACCGGGTTCAGTTCAACCCGAACGGCGACGACTATACGAAATGGGAGACCGACAACAACGGCGACTACGGCGACGGTTTCGTCTGGACCATCATGAACGCGGCCACCAACACGGCCGCCAGCTACGGCGGCGGCGGCGAGAACATGGGCTACAGCGGCGCCACCGTGGTCAACTCCACCACCATGAGCATTCTGCCACCCAAGCTCGGCACGGAATTCGACGTGACCCGCAACTGGAAGCATTGCGGCCAGCTCTGCCAGTTAGACAACAACGGCAACTACGTCGACAACATCGCCTGCGACGCCAGCGCAGCCGACCACATGGCCTTTCTGTTCTGGGGGCTCAAGACCTTAAGCTGCATATCCACCCGGGACGACCATATCCACGGTGCGGGCGCGGGCACGGACGAGGAGCCCTACAACAGCTATAATTTCGACGGGGCCATGGACGGCTGGGACGGGTATTACGCCCGCAGCTCCAGCGCATGGCTGTTCGGAAACCGCACTTCGCCCGGCGCGCAGTATCTGGTGCGCTACGAGCTGGACCGCTCCACCACGCCCAACGCCCAGGGCAACTATGTTTACAGGGAGCGCACCTGGGTGGTGACCAGCGGCGACACATACTCCGCAACCATCAGCAACTGCGCCGCCACCCACGCCGACACCCCGACCATGTCCCGCACCTTTGCCTTGTCTCCCAGCATGCACGCGCAGCTCTCCAAGATCTACTTCGGCTGGACCATGGGCACCGGCGCCTACGCGGATGTCGTCAAGATCGATAAGTTCGCCCTGAACTTCAAGGCCGCGCCAAGCGCCACCGCCCCCACAGTGCCCACGGGCTACGCCGCGGCCTACACCTTTGACGAAGCGGCCAACGCCACCATCCACGACACCAGCGGCAACGGCAACAACGGAACCAAGAGCGGCGCGGCCATGTGGGGCCCGGACGTGCGCACGCCCAAAAGCGCCTCCATGTTCTTCACAACCGCGGGAACAGACGGCCTCGTCACCGTCAACGACGCAGCAAGCCTCCGGCTCGACAGCGGCGCGGGCACCATCGCCGCCTGGGTCAATGTCCGCAAAACCGGCAGCAGCAACGCCCCGCTGGTCTCAAAGTCCGGCGCGTACATCCTGCGGTTCAACACCGGCAGAACGCTCTCCCTGGTTTTGACCAACGGAGGGACGACCACAGTGACGACAACGACCACACTGCCGAGCAACTCCAAGTGGTATCATGTCGCGGCGACATGGAACGGCACCAAGGCCATCATCTACATCAACGGAACAGCCATGCAAACCACCACGACCACGCGCACGGCCGCCAGCACAACCACCCCGCTGCTCATCGGCGGCAACGGCAGCATCAGTTTCGACGGCCTCATCGACGACCTGTACCTGTACAACCGAGCCCTCACCGCCACGGAAATCACCGGGCTGGCCTCGGGAACACACTATTAAGAAAGGAGCGCCATGAACGTTCGCCACCTGCTTCCGGCCTTGCTGCTTCCCGCCGTTTTGGGCTTCGCTCCGGCGGGCGCCCTCGCGGCCGATCCCACGCAGGACGCCATGGCCCAAAAGGCGGAAATGGACAAGGCCCAGCGCGAAAAGCTGCTGCAGACCGCCAAGAACCTTGAGGGCAATCCCGCTGCGGCCGGAGCCGGCGGCATGGGCGCGCAGACCGCCTCCAGACCTCCGGGAGCACAGTTCAGCGCCCCGGCGGAGACCAAGGCCCAGCCGACGCAAAAGCCCGCCGCAGGCCCCAAGAGCACCACGCCCATCTACGGCGATATCATCATCCACAAGTAGCATGACCCTGCCCGCTCCGGAGAATCTCGGCCTGCCCGTGGGCCACGTGAACATCGGCGACTGCGCCTTCGCCCCCAGGCCCATGGTGCTCACCACCGTGCTCGGCAGCTGCGTCTCGGCCACGTTCTTCCATCCGGGGCGCAAGGCGGGTGGCATGTTCCACGCCATGCTGCCCGACAAAAGCCTGCGCCGGACCAGCTCCACGGCCTCGGACTGCACCTACGCGGACCTGGCCGTGGCCGCCCTGGTGGAGCGTTTCCGCGCCGCGGGCATGCCCCCGGCCGAACTGGAGGTGAAGCTCTTCGGCGGGGCCAACACCCTGCAGCAGTCCTACGGGGGCGACCTGCGCGAAATGCTCGACGTGGGACGCAAGAACGTGGAGGTCGCCCTGGCCACCCTGGCCGGTTTCGGCCTGCGGCCAAAGAAGCAGGACGTGCTGGGCGCCCTGGGCCGCAAGTTGTATTTCTGCACCGGCACGGGCGAGGTCTGGCTCAGCTATCTGGACCAGGAGCTGACCCGCAAGGCCATGGCCGCACGGGGCGTCGCCGCAACGCTTTTGCCCAAGGTCCCGCAGCCGTGAACGCGCCCGCGCGCCGCACAGCCCTCGGCCTTTCGCCCCGTCGGCGACGCGCGCACGGCCAGCAGGCGTTTCCCTTTCCGAGACGGCCTATCCCGCACCTGTCTTTGCGACCTCCGCTTCTTCCAATCCTGCCCTTGCTGGCCCTGTGCCTGCTGACGCTGTGCCTGCTGACCGCGCCGCTGCTGCGACCCACTGCCGCGGCAGCGCAAAAGGGCCGCGCTCCGGTGGAGCGGGTGCGCCTTCTGGCCAGCCAGCCCCATGACAGCACAGCCTTCACCCAGGGGTTTTTCCTGCGCCACGGCGTGTATTATGAAAGCACCGGCCTCTACGGCCAGTCGTCCGTGCGCCGCGTGGACCCGGCCACGGGCCGCGTGCTGGCCCGGCGCGACCTGCCGGAGCAGCTCTTCGGCGAGGGGCTGGCCCTGTGCGCAGGGGCCGAAGGCGAGCGGCTCGTGCAGCTCACCTGGCGCGAAGGCGTTATTTTGACCTACGACGCGGCCACCTTGCGGTCGTTGGAAAGCCGCCCCTGCGCGGCCAAGGCTGGGGCCTGGCCTGCAACGGCGGCGAGGCCGCAGTCAGCGACGGCACGGCCACCCTGCGTTTTCTCGACGCGCGCACCCTGATCGAGACCGGCAGGACTCTGCGCGTGCATGACGGGGCGCGCCCGGTTGTGCGCATCAACGAATTGGAGTGGGTGAACGGCTGGCTTGTGGCCAACATCTGGCAGGAGGATCTGCTGGCGGTCATCCGCCCGGCGGACGGCCAGGTGGCCCTGTGGCTCGACCTGGCGCCCCTGCGGCGCGAACTGGCCAAAAGCGTGAAGGACGCGCGGGACCCCGGCAACCCCGAGACCGCCAACGGCGTTGGCTTCGACCCGGCGGGCGACGGCGGACGCGGCGCGCTTCTGCTCACGGGCAAGCGCTGGGACCGCGTGTTCACGGCCGCCCTGCCCAAGCTGCTGCGCCGCCCGCCCGAGGCCGCGCCGAAGCGCGTGCGCTAGCTTACGCCTTGGCCGTTGCCGGAATCTTGCGCCACATCAGATATGCGCCAAGGGCGATCATGGGCACGCACAACAGCTGCCCCATGCTGAAGAAATCAAGCGCCACGAAGCCCAGCTGGGCGTCCGGCTGGCGAAAGAACTCCACAAAGAAGCGGAACGAGCCGTAGCCCAGCAAAAACAGCCCGCCCACGGCCCCGCGCTGGCGCGGCTTTGCGGAATAGGCCCAGATGATGAGGAACAGGAGCAGACCTTCCAGCCCGGCCTCGTAAAGCTGCGAGGGATGGCGCGGCAGCGGCCCGCCCGTGGGGAAGACCATGGCCCAGGGCACGTCCGTCACCCGGCCCCACAGCTCGCCGTTGATGAAGTTGCCGATGCGCCCGGCCAGAAGTCCCGGCGGCACGAGCGGGCCGACCATGTCGCCCACCTCGAGCAGGTTCTTGCCGATGCTGCGGCCGTACAGCCAGCTCACCAGCACCACGCCGATGACTCCGCCGTGGAAGCTCATGCCCCCGCGCCAGATGGACAGCATCTCGATGGGATTGGCCAGATAGTACGGGAGGTCGTAGAACAGCACGTAGCCGATGCGCCCGCCCAGCACCACGCCCACCACAAGCCAGGTGATGAGGTCGTCCACCTGCAGGGCCGTCCAGCCGGAGCCGGGCCGCGCCGCGCGGCGGCGGGCCAGCCACCAGCCCGCGCCGAAGCCCACGGCGTACATGAGCCCATACCAGCGGGCGGCGAGCGGTCCGATCTGCAAGGCCACGGGGTCGATGACCGGATAGGTGAGCATGCTCTCTCCTGGACGGGGCTGTGCGCCCTGTTTGTTTCCTGTTTGAAATTGCGCTAGGGTTGATGCCGGGGCCGCGTGAAGGCCCGGCGCGCGCCAGAAATCGGTCTTTTTGCCGCCCGCGTCAACCCCCACAGCCACAAGGACCGAGGAGCCGCAGTATGGACCAGAAGGGCCACAAGAGCCAGAAGAACGGCGCGGACCAGCCCAGCGCGCAGGACGAGCTGGATATTCTGGAAATGCCGGTGGAGGCCCTGGCCGCCTACTGGCTGTCCATCAAGAAGCTGCTCGACACCAAGCGCGACAAGACCCTGCTGGCGGCGGAGCTGGAGAACACCAGCGAGCGCTTCATCCGCCATCTGCTCGACGCCGCCGTCTCCGGCCTGGACCAGGAGCTCATCCGCAGGCTCTCCCGCGCCAAGTCCCAGGGGCTGCTGGCCGAGTCGCGCCGGCGCTTCGAGATGATCCGCGTGGCCCTGTGCGGCATAGCCCAGGGCGAAAACCCGCGCCTCACCTTCATCCGCCTGTCCGGGCTCATGGGCGGCTCGCCGGTGACGGAGAAGCGCGCCTTCGAACTGGCCTACGGGCTCATGTCCACCGTGGGCGAAAAGGACGCGGACCTGCCGGTGCTGCTCTGCGTGGACCACAAGCAGAAGGACGACCGCCTGGCCATAAAGATGCTGTTCTACGCCCTCTCCGCCCGCAGAAACGGCAAGCAGACCCTGAACGAATACCTGCCGCACCTGCGCCCCGGCTATTTCACGGAGGGGCTCTCCCTGGCGGCGGACGGCTTCGACACCGCCTTCATCACCCTGCACCTGGCGGCCCTGCGCAACGCCGCCCTCTCCCAGGCGCGCCGCAAAATGGACATGGCCACGGAGATGTGCCTGGCCATCCGCGCGCAGCTCACCTACGACGACGTGTTCCGCGTGGCCCGCGCCTTCATGGCCTAGCGGCCGCGCCCACCGGCGACGGGCAGCCGCGTGCTGGCCTTGACCTCGCGCAGGGACAGGCTGGAGCGGATGGACGTGACGCCGGGCAGCTTGCGCAGCACATCGGACACGAAGCGTCCGTACGCCTCCAGATCCTTCGCCACCACTTGCAGAAAATAATCCGCCTCGCCCGTGACGTTGTGGCACGAGAGCACCTCCGGGATGTGCTGCACGGCCGCTTCGAAGTTGCTCGGCGCGTCGTCCGAGTGGTTGCCGAAGCACAGCTGCACCAGAGCCAGCACCCCGTAGCCCAGGCGGCGGCGGTTCAGGTTGGCCTGATAGCCGTCGATGACGCCCTCGGCCTCAAGACGCTTCAGCCTACGCCAGCAGGGCGTCTCGCTGAGCGAGAGCGCCTCGGCCAGCTTGGCGTTGGACATGCGGCCGTCCTGCTGCACAAGGGCCAGCAAGGCGCGGTCCGTGTCGTCCAGCCCGCTTGCCGACCCGCTTGTCGGCCCGCTTGCTGTCACGTTCGCCACTGCGCCTTCCGCAAGGCCTTGGGAGTCCTCGCCCCCCGCACCGCCCGATGTTCTGCCAGAAGCCCTGTCCGAAGCCCTGTCCGAAATTCTGGCCGAAGCCTTACCCGAAGCATTCTTTCGCATCACGCCCTCCGCATGGCAGATTCTTGCTCTACCCTCCGAATTATCGCGAGAAAAAGCAAGGCAATTTCCTTTCCGCCGCTGTATTCTGCCTGCAATCCGGTCAACGGGCCGCACCGGCACCAAAGGCTGACCGCCAGGAGGAAACCATGTTCGAGCCCACGCTGATGTCCCTGTACCTTGCCGCGCTGGTGGCGGTGTTCCTGGCTCCGGGCCCGGACATGGCCCTGGTCATGGCCACGGCCGCAAGCCATGGCGCACACGCGGGCCTTCGCACGGCCCTGGGCATCGCCGCCGCGCGCTATGTGCACGTGCTGGCCGCCGGATTGGGGCTGGCCGCGCTGCTGGCCGGGCACCCGCCGCTGCTCGCCGCCGTGCGCGGCGCTGGCGCGGCCTATCTGCTGTGGCTGGCGTGGAAGATTTTGCGGCCCAGGCCCGCGACGGAAAACTCAACAGAAGACACGACAGGCGAAGCCGCCGCCCAGGCGGACGGGACAAAGGCCAAGGTCCTACTGGCGGACATGCTGCGGGGCTTTTTGACCAACCTGCTGAACCCCAAGGCGCTTTTATTCTGCGGCCTGCTGCTGCCGCAGTTCGTGGCGCCGGAGCGCGGGCCGCTCTTGCCGCAGTTCTTGTGGCTCGGCGGCATGCTTGTGGCGGTGGGGCTCGTGTTCGACGCGGCCTATTCCCTGCTGGCCAGCGGGCTGGTGCGCCGCCTGCGTCAGGGCGCGGCCACGGGCTCCAGGCTGGAGCGGGCCCGGCGCTGGCTCATGGGCTCGACCTTCGCGGCCCTGGCGGCGCGGCTGGCCCTGGGCTGATTCCAGCCATGTCGGCGATGGGCTAAACGATCTCCACGCCCACGGGGCAATGGTCGCTGCCCTGCACCTCCGGGGCTATCCACGCGGCCTTCACGCGGTCCTTCAACTCCGCGGAGACGAAGAAGTAGTCGATGCGCCAGCCCACGTTCTTGGCCCGCGCGTTGGCCCGGAAGCTCCACCAGGAATAGTGCCCCGGCCCGGGCTCAAAGAGCCGGAAGGTGTCCACGTAGCCGCGCGCGATGAAGGTGTCGAGCCAGGCGCGCTCGATGGGCAGAAAGCCGCTGGTCTTCTCGTTGGCCTTGGCGTTCTTCAGGTCGATCTCGGTGTGCGCGGTGTTGAAGTCGCCGCCGACCACGATGGGCTTGTGTCGGCGCAGCTCCTCGGCCTGAGCCAGAAAGGCGTCGTAGAAGCCCAGCTTGTAGGCCAGGCGCTCCTCGTCCTTCTGCCCGTTGGGAAAGTAGATGTTGAAGAGGTGGAAGTCCGGGTACTCCATGTGGATGACCCGGCCCTCGCCCCGGTAGCGCGGATCCTCCAGGCCGAAGGAATGGGCCAGGGGCGGCGTTTTGGCGAAGCAGGCCGTGCCGGAATAGCCCTTCTTGCCCTTGGACCAGTTCCACAGGCCCACGCGCCCGGCCGGATTGCGCTCGGCATCGGCCAGCTGCTCCGGCTCCACCTTGGTCTCCTGCAGCATCACCACGTCCGCGTCCGAGGCCGCGAGCCAGTCGAGAAAGCCCTTGCCCAGGGCGGCGCGGTAACCGTTGACGTTCCAGGAAACAATGCGCATGGGCGGCCTCCGGCTGGTGCGGATGAAGGTGGCGGAAAGGGATGGCGGAGCGCCCAGCGCCCCGGCCGAGCCTTCTGTGTACAGGCAGCCGCCCCGGCGAGGCAAGCCCCCGACACGCTCGGCGGACCACACCGCCAAACGTCGCAAGTTGGGCGCCACAAGCCGGGCGCTGGGCGCGAAAAAACCCGCCGAAGCGGGTCGAAGCGGGCAGGAAAAGCAGCGGTCCCGCGCTTCCCTATCCGCGCATGGCGCGCATGGCACCCATGGATAGAGAAGCGGCGGACGGCCTCAAAAGCGCCGACGGAGAAAACCCGTCAGGCTAGTGCTGGTTCGGGCTGGTCGCCTTGATGACCAGCAGGCCAGCGATGGTGCCGATCAAACCGGCGAAGAAAAAGAAGAAATCCATGACCCACCCCTTGTGCTTATTTCGCGTGAAGATACGGGACCGCGCAGGCAACACGCCGCGCCTCTGACGCGAGAGCTAGCATAATCCCGGCCGGATGGGAAGAGCCCGGCGCCACTTTGCGCGCCCCCCCGCCGCGCGGGCGAATGCAAAGGGAAACGTCCTCAAGCTCACTCTCCGCCCATCCGGCGGGTCCCGCTCCGAGTGCGAAGAAATGCTGCCGGCAACTCGACGCCCCCGACTGGCCCCGCGCCGCGCGTGGAGGTGAAGCCAAACACGAAGAGCGAACGCAAGGGGCGGGCGCGTCCACGGGCCATCTGCCCAAGGACGCTACGCCTGTAGCCGGGCAGCCCGTTGTCGGCGCGGGGGCCAGGCTTGCGTGGTATGCGCACCCGATGGAAGCGATGGCCGGAGCGGACGCCATGACGGCGGCGTAAAGCAGTTGCTGCGCGACCGGCAAAACGGCGGCCGGAGCGACAGACGCAGCGACAGACCGAACGGCAGACGGCAGAGGGGCTGGCTTTCGGGCACGGAGCGCATGGCGGTCCGGCTTGTGTTCCCTGCCCGCATCCCCTACACTTGTGTAATGTCCGCACATACCGCAACACAGCAAGATGCCGAAATTTTGATTCTGGGCGCAGGTCCTGCCGGGCTGCTCTGCGCGCTTTTCGCCGCGCGCCGGGGCAAGCAGGTGCTCCTGGTGGACCAGAGCCGCGAGGTGGCGCGCAAGCTGCGGGCCTCCGGCGGCGGACGCTCCAACTGCACCAACCTGAACGCCGCGCCCGCGCACTATCTTTCCAAGAACCCGCGCTTCACCACGCAGGCCCTTGCGCGCTTTACGCCGGAGCGCTTTTTCGAGCTGCTTTCCGACCTTGGCCTGCGCGCCCACGAGGAGGACCAGGGCAAGGTTTTCTGCGACCAGGGGGCCGAGGCCCTGTGCGGCGCGCTGGAAAAAGCCTGCCGCAAGGCCAAGTGCCGCATCCTGCTGGGGCACACGGTCACGGCCGTTGCGCCCCCGGCCAAGCCCGGCGGATTGTTCCAGGCGCAGACCGAACACGGCCCCCTGCACGCCCCGCGCCTGGTGCTGGCCCTGGGCAGCCCGGCCTGGCCCGCCCTGGGCGGCACGGACATCATCGCCCGCCTGGCCGGACAGCTGAACCTGCCCCATGTGCCCGCGCGCCCGGCCCTGACGCCTCTGGAGCTTTCCGGCCCGGAGGCGGGGCTCTGCCGCGAGCTTTCCGGACTCTCCGTCACCGCGCGCTTAAGCCTTGGACCGGAGAGCGCCTGCGGCGGCGCGGCCTATGCCGACGGCCTGCTTTTCACGCACCAGGGCCTTTCCGGTCCGGCGGCGCTGCAAATCTCCTCCCACTGGCGCCGCGGCGAGTCCATCCGCGTGGACCTGGCCCCGCAGGCCGACGTGCCCGCCCTGCTGCGCGAGCCCGGCCGGTCCAAATCCCTGGCGCGCACGGTCATCGGCGAACTGTTGCCGCGCAGGCTGGCCGAGGCGCGCCTTGCGGCGCTGCCCGCGGGCGTGGCCGACCGCCGCCTGGCCGAGCTTGGCCGCGCGGACCTGGAAGCCATTGCGCGCGTCCTCACGGACTGGCGCATTACGCCCAAGGGCACGGCGGGCGATGGCCCGGGCGGAGGCCGCCACGGCGGGCTCGACACGGACGCGTTCTCTCCCAAAACCATGCAGAGCAAGGCTCTGCCCGGCCTCTTCGCCATCGGCGAGGCCCTGGACATCGCCGGGGAACTGGGCGGCTACAACCTGCACTGGGCTTGGGCCTCGGCCTTTGCAGCGGGGCAGGCGCTGTGATGTTCAACCTGAAGGAACGCTGGCAGGGCCCTTGCGGCTGCCGCGAGGTGCTCGCCATCGGCGCGCCGCTCATGATCAGCATGGGCAGCGCCACGCTCATGCAGTTCACCGACCGCGTGTTTCTGGGCCGCCACAGCGTGACCGAGCTGGCCGCGGCCGTGCCCGGCGGCATCGTCAGTTTTCTGGCCGTTTCATTCTTCATGGGCGTGGCCACCTGCGTGGGCGTGCTGGTGGCTCAGTATCACGGGGCCTGCCGACCGGAGCGCGTGGGTGCGGCCCTGTGGCAGGGCGTGTGGTTCAGCGTGCTCTCCGGCCTGGTGTTGGCGGGCGTGGCCGGGCTCTCGGGTCCGCTCTTCGAGCTGGCAGGCCACCCGCAGGCCGTGCGCGGCATGGAGGCCGACTACTTCCGCATCCTTACCCTGGGCGGCGGCTTCGTGGTGCTCTCCACCGCGCTTTCCGGCTATTTCTCCGGCCTGGGCCGCACCGTGGCCGTCATGGGCGTCAACATCATCGGCGCGGTGGCGAACATCCCGCTGGACTACGCGCTGATCTTCGGCCGCTGGGGCGCGCCGGAGCTGGGCATAACGGGCGCGGCCATCGCCACGGTGCTGGGCTCGGCCATCTCCTGCCTGCTCTTTTGCTTGCTGCTGCTGGCCCCGGAGGCTGAGACGCGGCACCATGTGCGCTCGGCCTGGCGGCTGAATACGGAAATGTTGGCGCGGCTTCTGCGCATCGGCCTGCCCGCGGGCGGGCAGTTCTTCCTCGACATCATGGCCCTGACCGGATTTTCGCTTCTGGTGGGACGCATGGGGCTGGTGGCGCTTTCCGCCACGAACATCGCCTTTTCCATCAACGGGCTCACGTATCTGCCCATCATCGGGCTCTCCATCGCCGTGAGCCTTCTGGTGGGCCGCAGCCAGGGACAGGGCCGGCCCGACTACGCCCGGCGCGCCGCATACAACTCGCTGTTTCTGGCCATGCTCTGGATGATCGCCGTGGGCTGCGTGTTCCTGTTCGCGCCCGGCCCGCTGCTCGACCTGTTCCAGTCCGCGTCCAGCGCGGCCGAGGCCACCCCGCTGACTGGTCCCGACCCCGCGCCCTTTGAGGAGATACGGGCCATGGGCATAGTGCTGCTGCGCTATGTGGCCTTTTACAGCCTGGCCGACGCCGTGTCCGTGATCTTCTTCGGCGCGCTCAAGGGCGCGGGCGACACGCGCTTCGTCATGTTCACCATCCTGGGCGCCAGCGTCCTCGTGCTCATTCTGCCCGCGTGGTACCTGGTGCAGACCGGCACCTGGGGCATCCACGGGCCGTGGATCGCGCTTTCCGCTTACATCTGCACCATGGCCCTGTGCCTTGGGCTACGCTTCCAAAACGGGGCCTGGGTCAGGCATCGCGTCATTGAGGCGGGCGGTCAGCACGGCGCTGGCACAAAATGTGAATAAAATTCGGTCCGCCGATTTTGCCTCCCCGCCGTCCACCGCGGGCGGTTGGCCAAGCGCGCAAACGCTGGCTCCAGGCAAAGGCCCACGGCCAAAACCGCTGCTTTGCGCGGGATGTCAGGCCTGTGGTGATGAGGACCGGCGACGCGACGCGTCCGGCGGAATGCCCGCCAAGGCCGCGCGGCACGAAGGCAGCAAGAAGGCTCACAACAAGAAGGGTCTCGCATGAACGACGATTACTTCCGCATCATGGCCGAAGGGCTGCACGGCGAACTTGCGCGCCTGCCCTTTGAAGACGTTTTGCGCCACTTCGAGAACTACCGCGCCAATTTCCTGTGGGACCGTGCCCTGGCCGTGTGCTACCTCAACCGTTTTCTCGCGGCCTTCAACGACGATGGCGAAGAGGCGGCCCGCAAGCCGCTGGAGTATCTGCTCGACAAATGCCTGCAACTCTCGCCCTTCGACATTGCAGGCATGCGCACCAAATCCATCATGGAGAACCCGGCCACCCGCGAAAAGGTCGAGGTTCTGGACAAGACCAACTTCGAGCCCGAGACCTTCAAACTCATCGCGGAGCTGGACATCACCCGCGAGGCGGCGGATGTCTCCCAGTTCCTGCGCAGGCTCCTTGAGGCCTACCCAAGCTACGCCCTGGCCGCCGGGCTGCTCCTCTCCGCCGATTTCATCCTGGGCAACACGCCGGACTGGCTCGACAAATTTCAGTGCCCGCCACTGCTGCAGAACGACTTCAACGGCATGCTCTTCCGCCACCATGCGGCAATGGGCAATGCCGAGGAGGCGGCGCGGCTGTGGAACCTGCTGCCGCCCGCAGCCGGACGCGAGGTGAACCTCAATTTCGCGGCCGAGGTGGCCCGCATGGGCGGAGACCGGAAAACGGCCCTGGCCTGCTACGAGCACTCCCTGGCCATGGACAAGAGCCAGGCTGCGGCGCGCTTCCGCCTGGAGGAGCTCAAAAAACCCAGCGTGAAGCAAAGCGGGCTGGTGCACGAGCGCAAGGTCGCCATCTGCCTGTACTCGTACAACAAGGCCGCGCTGCTCAAATCCACCCTGGCGAGCCTCGCCGGGTCGAACATCGGGCAGGCCTCGGTCACCGTACTTTTGAACGGCTGCTCCGACGACAGTCTGGCCGTGGCCGAATGGGCGAGAACGCTGTTCCCGCGCAACCCCTTCGCCATCATTCCCCTGCACGTGAACATCGGCGCGCCAGCCGCGCGCAACTGGCTCATCAATCTGCCCGGCACCCGGGAGGCGGACTACGTGGCCTTCCTGGACGACGACGTGGACGTGCCGCCGGACTGGCTTGAATGGTATCTCACCGTGGCCGAGCGCGACCCAAAAATCGCGGTGGTGGGCGGCAAGATCGTCTTCCCCGGCAGGCCTGCCAAGCTCCAGTACCTGTACCGCTACGTCAGCGTGGCCAAAGAGGATTTGCTGAAACTCTGCATCGAGGCGCCGAACCACCAGTACGACAACGGCGCGTACGACTTCATCCGCGAGACGCGCTCCGTCATGGGCTGCCTGCACCTGCTGCGCACCAAGGCCCTGCGCGACGTGCCCAGCTTCGACCTGCGCTTCTCGCCCTCGCAGGTGGACGACATCGACCACGACCTGTGCCTGTGCCTTGCGGGCTGGAAGGTCATGTACTGCGGGCTCGTCACCTGCGTGCACCACCAATCGGCCGGGCTGGGGCTCAAGAGCGACCCGCGCGAGATAGCCCGCACCGGCAACGGCATAGGCAACGACATCAAGCTGTTTTACAAGCACTTCGGCCATATGGACGCGCTGCGCAAACTCGACAACCTGAGCCTGCTCCCCGGGGCGCAAGCCTGAGCCGCCACGCGGAGCCAACCATGCCAGCGCCACGCTTCCTTGCCGTCGTCGATGTCGTTCCCGGCGTGACGGACCAACTCGTGGTCTGCCTGGGCAGGCCCGCGCAGCTGCCGCCGCTGCCGCCGGAGCAACTGCTGGTGCTGGACAAGATCGATGCCCAGGGGCTTTCGCGCATCGCCGCCCTGGACCCCAGGCGCATGGGCAAGGGCCTGGTACTGGTCACCACGCGAAAGGAGCACGCGCGCAGCCCCCGCGGCGTGCTGCGCGCCCAGAAGCTGCTGGCCCTTTTGTACGCCAAGTTCGTCGACCTGCCGTACACCAGCACGCGCATTCCCGACCCCATCGGACTGCGGCCGGAGGACACCCCGCCGGAATACCTGCACCTGCTGAACCGCTACCGCAACACGCCCCTGCATTTGCGCCACTGCCTGGTGGACAAGCTCGCCGCCGCGCGCGTGGGCCTGCCCTGCCTGCTGCTTTTGCCCGGGCCTTCCCTGCGGCTGCTCAAAGACAGCCTGCCGGAGCTGGCCCGGCGCCATCTCATCGTGACCATTTCGCGGGTGCTGCCCTTTCTGCGCCAATGCGGCGTGGAGCCCGACGTGCTGGTGCAGCTCGACACCGTGCCCATACAGGAGCACTTCCACCACCCTGCGGAGCGCTTTCCCAACGCGGTGCTGCTGGCGCTCTCCATGGCCCCGGTGCGCAGCTTCGCGCCACGCTTCCGGCAGGTGTTCTTCATCGACAGCTTCGACCTTTCCCTGCTGCCCAACCCGGCGCGCCTGCGCGAGTCGTGGCTCAGCTCGCTTCTGGCCTGTCTGGGCGCGGTGGAGGCCCTGCACGCCCCGCAGGTGCTGCTTGCCGGCGCGGACCTGCGCCTCTCCGGTCCGGGCACCTATTACGCGGACGCGGACGATGCCGCCCCAGCCCCGGCCTTCAACTCCCCGCTGGTCAGCTGCGGCGGGGCCGTCACCCTGGCCGACGCCCAGGGCCGACGCGTGGACACCACCCTGCCGTTTTTCGCCACCGCGGCCGAGGCCGAGCTTTTCGCCCAGGCCATCCACGCGGCCACGGGCACGGTCTTCCGCAATCTTTCGCCCATGAGCCTGCTCGATCCGGACGTGTGCGCGCCCATGCGCATGGACGAAGCCCTGGCCGCGCCGCTGCTGGACAAGACCCCGCTGCTGGCCAAGGCCGACCGGGCCGCCGCCCAGGCGGAGGACATCGACCCGCGGGCCGTGCGCGCCCGCTACGCAAGCGACCTGGAAGAGGCCAAACGCGGCCGCGACATCATGACCTGCCTGCGCTACAGCGCGCCGGACGCCGTGAACCAGCACCCGTGCCACCGCTATGTTTCGGCCAACGTGCCCTGGTTCCGCCCCGCCGGAGCGGACGACCTCACGCGGCTTGCGGCGAACCTGGCCGAGGAGCTGTGCGCGGCCACGCGCTTTGCCCGCAACGTGGCCGCCCTGCACTGCCAGGCGGGCAAAAACGCGGCCATTCCCGTGCTCTGCACGGCCGAGGAGGAAGCGGAGGTCCAGGCGCGGCTCGCGGCCTTGCCGCCGCCTCATGGACAAAAGTGGAGCTGGCGCTTCATGGGCGTGCGCGCCCTGGGCACCGGCCGGCCGGAGCCCTCGTCCGGCTGCGTGGAGCAGGCCGCCCTGTGCGACTGGATGCATTTTCAGGATGTGCTGGTGCTGGCCCCGGGTTGCGCGCGGGAGTTCGGCTACGCCCTGGACCTGGTGCGGAGCGACAACGCGCTGGACCTTGAGGAGCTGCTCGCCTGCGCGCCGCCGCGCTAGTCTGAACTAAGCCACGCCGCGCTTGCGCAGCTCGGCACGCACGCCGCCCCCCGGATCAAGGGCCGACAAGGTGCCGAGGAAGCCCTCGACCTTGCCCTGCGCCCGGGCCTGTCCCAACGCCAAAAGAATCTCCTCCAGCCCGGCCTCGCGCCGATAGGTCTTGAGCCCGGCCATGCCGAGCTGCAAGCCCGTGCGCCAATCCCCGGGCCGATGCAGCGCCAGGTTGGACAGGTGCCCCAGACGGGTGAAGTCGTGTCCGCGCAGCGAGGCCGTCTGCGCCGCCAAACGCCGGGTGATCTCCATATCCTCCGGGTCCAGGCGCTGCGCCAGGTAGAGGCATTCCACGGCCGCGCGCGGCAGCCGCGTGGCGGCATCATAGGGAAAGCCCGCCGAGCCGAAACGCTCTGCGGCGGTGAGCGCCTTGGCCCAGAGCAGGCAGAGCTTCGCCGGACTTGCGGGCGGCGGCGCCGGGGTTTGGCCCGTGGCGGCCTCGTGCCTGCGCCAGAATTGCCGTGCCAGGCTCCAATCCTCCAAGAGCACCCCGGCCATGGAGCCCGCCAGATTCACCTGCAACTGGTCCGCGTGCGCCCCTTCGGAAAGAATTTGATACGCCAGGGCCAGGGCGGCTTGCCCGGAGCCCTCGCAAGGAGCGTTCTCGGCCAGCAGCGTCAGCCGGGCGGCGAGCACCTCCGGCGCTTGCGGCAGCCGGGCCAAGGCGTGGACAAGCCCCGGCGTCGTGGCCGCAAACATTCCGGCCCGTTGCAAGTGCGTCAGGCTGAGCCAGTAGGCGGCCTCGGCCTCGGCCCCGCGCGCCGCAGCGGGGGTGAGCCCGGAGGCGAAATCCAGCATGGCCGCGCAACGGTGCGCCACAAGATGCTCGCGCCGCACGCGCTCCCAGGCCGCGCGGCCCAGGCGTTCGGCCTCGTCCTGCCGGGCCAGGTAGTGGTCCAGCAAAGACTCCAGCTCCAGCACATGCCCGTAGGTCTCGATCTCGCGCCCGCGCGCGAACAGCACGTCCTGGTCCGGCCCCACATCCTGGCTGAGCACGAGGCACCCGCAGGAAGCGGCCTCCACCAGCCGGAAGTTGACCTCGGAGAGCAGGGCCTCGTTGGGGGCCAGGCGGGTTGCACAATAGAAGTCCAGCATCTCCGGAAAGGTCAGGTCTTGCGCGATGGCCGCGCCGTAGCGCTCCGTCAGAAACTGCACCAGCCAGCGGCGCACCGGGCGGCTTTGCGTCACGCGGCCCACAAAGCCCAGGTCGCGGCCGCGCTCGGCAAAGGGCCGCCAGGGGCGGTCGGCCCCGAACATGGCCAAGCGGCCCAAGGCTTGACCCGGCGGACGCTCCTGCCGCTCCAGTATGCTCAGGTGCGGGGTCAGCACGCCGTCGAACAGGCGGCTGTAGAAGCGCTGCCAGTGCCAGTTGAGGTGCGTGTCCAGCGACCAGAATATCTTGGGGCAGGAGAAGCGGGCCAGACCGCCCAGAATGACGCGCGGGCCCAGGCTTTCCTCCTGGAAGATGAGGTCCGGCGTGAAGGAGTGCTCAGCCAGGGCGGCTTCGAGGTCGAACAGGGTCTCGCGGGGCCACAGGTTGAGGACCTCGTGCCCCATGCTTTGCAGCGCGTGACCTATCCGTATGGAGATTGCGCAAATTCTCATGTCCGCTCCACGCGCCGCGCCGCTTCAGCAGCCTTGCAGGTCCGAGCCCGGCGCAGCCTTCTTCGAATGTATCCAACAAGGACAAAGGCACCGGGCACAGTTCATACACCACGTTTCAGGGCTGTTGTCCACGCGCTCCGCCAGCACAGGCGGCAGCGGCCAGCGGGCGCGCTTTTCGATTCGGCCCCGCAGCGCGTCAAACCAGCGAGGCACGCCATGCCTGGCGACAAACCGGCTTCGAGGTCGAACAGGGTCTCGCGGGGCCACAGGTTGAGGACCTCGTGCCCCATGCTTTGCAGCGCGTGACCTATCCGTATGG
>Ga0183099_1000901_pt1 | contig 18761 bp, 19 predicted proteins | sample Biomet1_FD_127788 | JGI IMG/M metagenome (GOLD analysis project Ga0183099, IMG submission 127788) | Microbial communities from bioreactor (seeded with anoxic lake sediment) at LBNL, California, USA - Biofuel metagenome 1 | ecosystem: Engineered > Bioreactor > Anaerobic > Unclassified ... | reverse complement strand
ATCTGACCAAGAATGTGCTGGCGGAGGCCTTTGGACTGAAGCTTGTCCTGCACGAGGATGAACTGGAAAGCATCCGGGAGTGGTTCCGTCTCCACACCGACCGGCAATACACCGAAAACAACGCCCAGCAGGCCTATCTGCCCGATGGCTGCACGGTTCTGCACAACGACTGGGGCACCGCGCCCGGCTGCGCCTTTGTGGCCGGCGGCGTACACGTTATGATGATGCCCGGACGCCGCGGGAGTGCAATTCGATGTTTAAATACGGGCCGTCCCGTATCTCCGGCGTCTATCGGACGAGACCATCGTCAGCCACAGCATCCGGGTATTCGGGATGGGCGAGAGCTCTGTGGAATTCCGCCTGCGCAGCCGGATGAACGCGCTGACAAATCCCACGCTGGCCCCCTATGCCCAAGAGGGCGAAATGATGCTTCGCGTCACCGCCAAGGCAAAAGACGAATCGCAGGCCGAAGCAATGTGTGCGCCAATCATCGAGGAAGTCCGGGGGATTCTAGGCGACGTTGTATACGGTGTGGACGAAAAGAGCCTGGAGGCCCTGTGCGTCCGACTGCTGAAAGAAAAAGACCGTACGCTGGCTGCCGCCGAGAGCTGTTCGGGAGGGCTTTTGGCAAAGCGCCTCACCGATGTGCCAGGTGCCAGTGCCGTGTTTCTCGGCGGCGCCGTGACTTACACCGAGGCCGTGAAGCAAAAATTCGCCGGCGTTCCGGCGCAGACCATAGAAACATATACCGTCGTGAGCCGCGAAGTGGCGCTGGCTATGGCCTCGGGCATAAAAAAAGCCCTCGCTGCCGATTACGGCGTGGGCATCACCGGCCTCGCGGGGCCGGACGGAGATGGCATCCATCCCGTAGGAACCATTTTTGTGGCTCTGTCCGGGCCAGAGGGCGATTTTTGCCGGGAGCTGCACGGCGGCACGGGCCGCACCCGCAACCGCACCGTGAGCGTTAACCACGCGCTGGACATGCTCCGAAGGAGCCTTAACGGATTGCTGGTCTTATAACAGCGCGCAAAAATCACCGCAGCGTATCAAAAAATTCTTTCAGCACTGCGGCGCATTCGTCAGCCAGTACTCCGCCGTAGATGGCGGGTTTAAACCCGTAGCGCTCCTCAAATAAGTTTAGCACGCTCCCGCACGAGCCGCTTTGAGGCTCTTTTGCTCCGTAGACCACTGTCGGCATGCGGGCGTTCAGAACCGCCCCGGCGCACATGGGACACGGTTCGAGCGTGACAAAAAGCATGCAGCCGTCCAGCCGCCATGTCCTGAGTGTCTGACACGCCTGTTCGATGGCTTCGATCTCCGCATGGTGAACGGCACTGTGGCGTTCCTCCCGGCGGTTACGCCCACGGCCGATGATGGTTCCGTCTGTATCGACGACCACGGCGCCTACCGGCACCTCGCCGGCCTCGGCAGCCTGCCGGGCCAGCTCCAGCGCCTCGCGCATATAATTATCTTTTTCCACGGGAGAACTTTTCATGCTCTATGCAATCCTTACTGCCATTAGCCTTTCCATGGACGCCTTTGCCGTCAGCCTTACAAACGGCATGACCATGAAAGGATTTCGGTTCCGCCACGCATTGATTGTGGCGGGCTATTTTGGGCTGTTTCAGTTTCTGATGCCCCTTGTGGGCAGCTTTCTGGCCGGCGCCGTGGCGGAAAATATCGCCAGGTTCGGCCCGTTTGTCAGCTTCGTTCTGCTCGCTTTCATCGGAGGCAGGATGCTCGTCGAAGGAATCCGCTGCTCGACAAACGCACAGGAAACAAAAGAGCTTTCGGCTAGTGTTTTCGCAGGCGGAAAACTCGACCACAAAAAGCTCTTCGCATTAGCCATTGCCACTAGCATCGACGCGCTTGCCGTGGGCGTGGCCATGGGGGTAAACCCCGGCTACTGCGGCGGAATCGGCCTCGTGAGCGCCAGCACTGTTATCGGCGTGGTAACTTTTCTGATCTGCTTAGGTGGGTGCTATGTGGGCAAACTTATCCCCAGTATATCCGGTGAGAAAGCAGAAATTCTGGGCGGCGTGATCTTGATCGGAATCGGGATTAAATTGCTTATTGAGAAACTATTGTAACAAAGACAACTGCCCGCAGGCGGGAGCTTTTCCGAGCATTTCTTCAGGCGGGAAAAACAAAAAAGCGGGGCCGAAGCCCCGCTTTTCTCTTATAATGTCTGAGAAGCGGTGATGATTGCCATCTTGTAGACCTCGTCGGCGACGCAGCCGCGGGACAGGTCGTTGATGGGGGCGTTCAAGCCCAAAAGCAGGGGGCCGTAGGCCGCGAAGCCGCCGAAGCGCTGGGCGATCTTATAGCCGATGTTTCCGGCGTTGACGTCCGGGAAAATAAAGGTGTTGGCATAGCCGGCGACCGAGCTGCCGGGGAATTTGAGCTGGCCGACGACCGGACTGACGGCCGCGTCAAACTGCATCTCGCCGTCCACGGGGATGTCGGGCATGGCTTCCTTGGCGCGCTTGCAGGCATTCTGCATCAAGGTAACGGTGTCATCCTTGGCACTGCCCTTGGTGGAGAAGCTCAGAAATGCGACCTTCGGGTCGATGCCGAACTTCTTGGCAATCTTGGCGGTCTCAACAGCGGACTCCACCAATTGATCTTCGTTGGGATGGATGGTGATGGCGCAGTCGCCCATGGCGTATTTTTCTTCTTTTCCGTCTTTCTCACGAACCATAATGAAGGTTCCGGAGACATTGTTGTTGCCGGGCTTGCACTTGATCAGCTGCAGAGCGGGACGGACGGTATCGGCTGTGGAGTAGGTGGCGCCGCCCAGCAGGCAGTCGGCCTTGCCCATCTTGACCAGCATGGTACCAAAGTAGTTGCTGTGCTTCAGCTTTTCCGCACACTCTTCGGCAGTCATCTTGCCCTTGCGCAGTTCCACCATCTTGGCGACCATATCATCCATGCCCTTGTAGTTCAGGGGGTCAACGATCTCCACACCGTCTATATTGAAGCCGTCCTTTTTTGCCGCGGCCTTTACGTCCTTGTCGTTGCCGACCAGAATGGGCTGTAGGAAGCCGCCCTTGACCAGGCGGTCAGTAGCTTCCAGGATACGGGCGTCGGTGCCTTCGGTGAAAACAATTGTTTTTTTCTTCGCGGCCTTCAAGGCTGCGATGAGTTCGTCAAACATATCTGTTATCTCCTCCAATGTTGATATTTTTCTAACAAACAACTTTAACACTTGGTGGGCGAAAATGCAAGTTTCTGTTTACAAAAAACCGCAAATCGTATATAATACTATATGTTATCAAAGTGAGAGATGGGGCTATCATGGACAAACAATTTTGCGAGATTTTGGCGGAACTGCGTAGGAAAAGAGGAGCGAGCCAGCGGCGGGCTGCGGCCGACCTGCACATCAGTCAGGCGCTTCTGAGCCACTATGAGAATGGCGCACGGGAGCCGGGACTTTCGTTTGTCTGCCGGGCCTGCGACTACTACGGCGTGACGGCGGATTATCTTCTGGGCCGCAGTGACGATACGGGCTCGAAGTCCATACAGGCAGCGCAGTTGCGTAGCCTTGCCGAGCAATTGCGCCAGCTTGCCGATACAGCGGAGAGCTATGTAAAATGAACGAAAAAAACATCCGTAACTTTTCTATCATCGCCCACATTGACCACGGCAAATCCACCCTGTCCGACCGGCTCATTGAGATGTGCGGCGCGGTGGAAAAGCGCCTGATGGAAGATCAGATCTTGGACAACATGGAGCTGGAGCGCGAGCACGGCATCACGATCAAAGCTCGCGCCGTGACCCTGCACTGGAAGGATTACCAGCTAAACCTCATCGATACCCCGGGCCATGTGGACTTCAATTACGAGGTCTCCCGTTCCCTTGCCGCCTGCGAGGGCGCAGTGCTTGTGGTGGACGCCTCTCAGGGCGTAGAGGCCCAGACCCTGGCCAACACCTACATGGCTCTGGAACATGACCTGGAGATCGTGCCCGTCATCAACAAAATTGACCTGCCCTCGGCCGATCCCAAGCGCACCAAGTCCGAGGTGGAGGACATCATCGGCATTCCCGCCATGGACGCGCCGGAGATCAGCGCCAAAAACGGTGTGAATATCGAGGCGGTGCTGGACGCCATCGTGGAAAAAATACCGGCCCCCAAAGGTGATTTGGCCGCGACGCTCAAGTGCCTTGTGTTCGACAGCCAGTACGACAGCTATCGCGGCGTCGTCGTGCTGGTGCGCGTAAGGGACGGTGTTCTGAAAAAAGACATGGACGTACGGTTTATGGCGACAAACGCCGTATATAAAATAGTAGAGGTCGGCCATCTGCTGCCCATGCAGCTGTCGCCCTGCGGAGAACTGTCTGCCGGAGAAGTGGGCTATTTCACCGCCAGCATCAAAAACGTGTCCGATACTCATATCGGCGACACCGTTACCGATAATGGTAATCCCGCCTCGGAGCCGCTGCCCGGTTACCGTCCCGCGCGGAGCATGGTATACTGCGGTATCTATACCGAGGACGGCAGCAAGTACCCCGATCTGCGGGACGCGCTTGAAAAGCTTAAGCTTAACGACGCAAGTCTCGCCTTCGAACCGGAATCCTCGCTGGCCCTTGGCTTCGGTTTCCGCTGCGGTTTTTTGGGCATGCTCCACATGGAGATCATCCAGGAGCGGCTGGAACGGGAATTTGACCTGGATCTCGTGACCACGCTGCCCTCTGTCATCTATGAAATTGAAATGACAGACGGCTCGGTGCTCCATGTCGCTAACCCCCACAACTATCCGGACCCCTCCTCCGTGGCAGAAGCCCGGGAGCCCTACGTCAATCTCTCCATCATCACGCCCAATGAATATGTCGGCAACATCATGCCCCTGTGTCAGGAACGGCGCGGACTGTACAAAACCATGACATATCTTGATCAGCAGCTGGTGGAGTTGCGCTACGAGGTGCCTCTGGCAGAGATCATATACGACTTTTTCGACACTCTCAAGGCCCGGACCCGTGGTTATGCCTCCATGGATTACGAGTTTGCGGAGTACCGGCCGTCGGAGCTTATGAAGGTGGATCTGTTGCTAAACGGTGACCAGGTGGACGCGCTGAGTTTTATCGCCCACAAGGACAAGGCCTATCCCCGGGCCCGGAAGCTCTGCGAAAAGCTTCGCGACAACATCCCCCGCCAGCTGTTCGAGATTCCTGTCCAAGCCGCCATCGGCGGCAAGATCATCGCCCGTGAGACCGTCAAGGCCTTACGCAAGGACGTGCTGGCCAAATGCTACGGCGGTGACATCACCCGCAAAAAGAAGCTGCTGGAAAAGCAGAAGGAAGGCAAAAAGAAGATGCGCTCGCTGGGCAGTGTGCAGCTGCCGACGGAGGCGTTTTTGGCGGTGTTGAAGCTGGATGAGTAGCCGGTTTGACGGTTTTATCTCGGAAGACGAGTTCGAGACCATGGCAAACGAGCTGGCGGAGAGCTTTCCCAAGGAATTTTTTAAAGAACTCAACGGCGGCATCCTGGTTCTCGAACGCAGTAAGATGCACAGGGACAGCTGGCCGGGAAATGAACTGTATATCCTGGGTGAATACTGCCACGGCGGAGAGCTGGGGCGATATATAAACCTGTACTATGGCTCCTTCCGCAGGGTGTACCCGGGCCTTAGCCGCGACGCGCTGCGCGAGGAACTGCGCAAGACCATCGCCCATGAATTCCGCCATCATATGGAGAGTCTGGCGATGTGCCGCGACTTGGAAGTCGAGGACGAGGAGAAGCTGGAGGCCTACAACTCGCGCTTCTACACGGCCCGGCGAAAGAGAGAATAAAAAAGCCCGGAGGCGATGCCTCCGGGCTTTGTCTTTGTGCCGCTATCTTGCGCCCTTGTCGTAGGGAATACCCTCGGCCTTGGGCGCGCGGGACTTTTTGGACGTGAACATCAGAACGATCAACGTGATGAGGTACGGCAGCAGCCGGTAGAAGTTGGCGTTGAGCCCGATATTGGCCAGCTCGTATACGCCGTTTCCGTTGAGATCGATGCTGGAGTAGGATGCGGCGATGCATTTAAACAGGCCGAACAGCAGCGAAGCGCCGGCCACATTCAGCGGCTTCCAGTTGCCGAAGATCATGACCGCCAAGGCCAGGAAGCCGAAACCGGCGACGTCGCCGTTCGAAGTGCAGTTGGCTGTGGTAAGCGCGTACACGAACCCGCCCATACCGGCCAGTGCGCCGGAGATGCTGACGCCGGCGTAGCGCATCTTTATCACGTTGATGCCCAAGGAGTCCGCTGCCTGAGGATTCTCGCCGCAGGAACGCAGCCGCAGGCCGAATTTGGTCTTATAAAGGATAATGGACAGAATGACGAACAGCAGTACGACGATATATGTTGTAAGATAGACCTTGTTTATAAACGTATCGCCCAGAAAGCCCAGCTTATCCGTCTTATCGTAGCCCAGCATGGTCTTTTTGACCATGAACCAAGTGGCGGCATCCCCTTTTGTCAATTGGAGGGTGTTCTGGTTTGCGATGATGCGAATGAGGAACAGTACCAGGGCCGGGGCCAGCAGGTTCAGTGCCGTACCGCCGATCGTTTGATCGGCTCTCAGGTTAATGCAGGCGAAAGAGAGCAGCAGGGAGAAGACGGAACCAAGCGCCGCCGACACCAGCATGGTCAAAAACATGAAGCCTTGAAGTTTCATCCATTGGTCGGCCTGTTTGGCCGCTTCCATCGCGCCGCTCTTTAACAGAAGGTTTACGAACATCACGCCCACGAAAGCGCCAAAGATCATCATACCTTCCAGCGCCAGGTTGATGACGCCGCTGCGCTCCGCAAAAATGCCAGCCAAGGCCACGATCATCAGCGGAATGGCGTAGATAAGGGTCTGCTGAATTAGGAACGTCATTGCGCATCGCCTTCCTTTCTGGCGTTTTCATCCAAGAGAGCTTTTTGCGTTTCGTCCGCCGAATCCGGTACGGCAGAAGTCTGTACCTTATTGATTTTGCGCTTCTTCCGGCCGCTGATCCACATCTTAATCACCAGGTAAAACGCGCTCAGATAAACGATGGTCGCGGTGATGACGTTTGTGATGTACTCGTTATAGGCCGTCAGGTTTTTCAGCTGCTGACCGGCTACGGTCAGCGCCGACATAAAGATGCCCGTAAAGACAACCGCGATGGGATTGTTTACCGCCAGAAGTGCCACCGGAATCCCGTTGAAGCCGGCATCCGGCAGGGACTGGTAGGTACTCCAGAAAAATTCGGTGTTGCCGCTAAGCCAGTACAGACTTCCGGCCACGCCGGACAGGGCGCCGGCGATGGCCATGGACAAAACGATGTTCCGCTTATCCCGGATGCCGGCGTATCTGGCCGCGTGGCGGTTGGCGCCGCATGCTTTCAGCTCGTAGCCCAGAGTAGTCTTCGACATCATGATATAGACGAGAACGGCCAACACGATGGCGATGAGAATGCCGGCATTCACCTGACTGCCCGGAAACAACTTGTCCAGGCCCAGTTTCGGCGTCGAAACCCCGTTGAAGCTGGTTTTGTAGATATAGCCGGTCTTTCCGTATTCCACAACATTTTTCAGATTACTTATGTCAAAAAACCATGTGACGAGGTTTGCCGCAATCCAGTTTGTCATGATACTGGTCAGCACCTCATTGATGTTCAGAAGAGCTTTCAGAGTACCGGGGATGGCGCCCCAAAACGCACCGGCCAATAAGCCGCCCAAAAAAGCCAGAATCCAGATAATCCAGGCCGGGACAACAGCGGAAGGAATCTCCAGCGCGATGAACAGCGTGGCGGCGGTACCGGCCAGATACTGACCGGCGGCACCGATGTTGAACAGTCCCGTCTTGAAAGCGACGGCAACGGAAAGGCCGGTCAGGATCAGGGGGGTCGCCCGGAACAGCGTGTTGCCCAAGTTTACGGGGCTGAAGCCGAAAGTCAGATTGCCGACGGTGTCGCGTCCTGTGGAGCAAATGCCGGCAAACACCAGGCGGACTCCTTCCCAGGCGCCCTTGCTGGAGATCGTTTTGCTGGTGAGGCCGACGATGATGACGATAATACTTCCAACAGCCATGCCGATGAGAATTGAGATAAGGGACGCGCACACGGACCGGGTACCGTCTTTGGCCCAAAATGCGGAAAGCTTCTGCTTCATGCCGTCTCACTCTCCTTACGGTCCCGCTTGGCGCCGGCCATGTACAGGCCCAGTTCCTCTACGGTGACTTTTTTCGGGTCAAATTCGCCGACAATCTCACCTTCGTACATCACAAGGATGCGGTCGGAGACGTTCATTACCTCATCCAGTTCCAGGCTGACCAGCAGCACCCCCTTGCCGGCGTCCCGCTGCTCCACCAGCTTCTTGTGGATATATTCGATGGCGCCCACGTCCAGGCCGCGGGTCGGCTGCACCGCCACCAGCAGTTCTGGATCTTTGTCAATTTCCCGGGCTACAATGGCCTTCTGCTGATTGCCGCCCGACATGCTTCGCGCCTTGGTGATGGGACCCTGGCCCGAACGCACATCGTATTCGGCAATGAGCTTTTGGGCATAAGCGCGCACGGCGTCGAATTTGATAAAGCCTTTATTCTGGAACCCCGGCTCCCAGTAACGCTGAAGCACCAGGTTCTGCTCCAGCGTATAATCCAAAATGAGTCCGTGCTTATGGCGGTCCTCCGGGATATGGCTCATGCCGTTTTTGGAACGGGCGCGGACGGTGGCGCTGGTGATGTTCTGGCCGCAGAGCGAAAGTTTCCCGGCGGATGGCTTTTCAAGGCCGGTGAGGGCATAGACGAGTTCTGTCTGGCCGTTGCCGTCGATTCCGGCAATGCAAACGATCTCGCCGGCGCGGACTGAGAAGCTCACGTCCTTTACGGCGTTGTTCTTATGGAGTTTGGAGGGAACGGTAAGATGCTCCACTGTCAGTATGTCGTCCGCCGGATGTGCAGGGCCTTTTTCCACCACCAGGTGAACGGGACGGCCCACCATCATACGGCTCAGTTCCTCCTTGGTGGTATTCTTTGTCTCCAGGGTTCCCACATATTTTCCTTTGCGCAGGACGGTGACACGGTCAGATACTTCCATGATCTCCTGCAGCTTATGGGAGATAAACAAAATGCTCTTGCTCTCTTTGGTGAGGTTGCGCATAATCAGCATCAGCTCTTTAATCTCCTGCGGCGTCAGCACGGCGGTAGGTTCGTCGAAGATGAGAATCTCATTGTCGCGGTAGAGCATCTTGAGGATCTCAACGCGCTGCTGCATGCCCACGGTGATATCCTCCACCTTGGCGTCCAGGTCCACATGCAGGCCATACCGCTCGGAAAGCTCCGACACTTTTTTCCGTGCCTCGTCCTTTTGAAGAAAGCCAAGTTTCGCCGTCTCCGCGCCCAGAATAATGTTGTCCAGAACGGTGAACACGTCGATGAGCTGGAAGTGCTGGTGTACCATGCCGATGTGCAGAGCAGTGGCGTCGTTCGGATCACTGATCTTTACAACTTCACCGTTTTTCCTGATTTCTCCGGCCTCCGGCTGGTACAGGCCGAACAGAACGCTCATCAGCGTGGATTTTCCGGCGCCGTTCTCCCCCAGCAGGGCGTGAATCTCGCCTTTTTTCAACTGAAGCGTGATGTCGTCATTGGCTATGATGCCGGGAAACTCCTTGGTGATATGGAGCATCTCAATGACATATTCGCTGTCAGGCAATTCCCATTCCCCCTTTGCCTTGATTTCGCGCGGAAACACTGTTTTCCGAAAAACCTCATTTCCCTGCGGAATCCTGATGGCTTAGAAAAAGGCCAGGCAAATTGCCTGGCCTTTTTTCGTTTGCAGGAGCTAAATTACACCACGTTCAGATGAACATGAGCCGCCTGATAGGTAGACATATCGGTGGGGAACTGGTCGTCGACGACAATGGTTCCGTCTTTGACCTGCTGCAGAAGAGCCTGATAATCCTCGACCGTGAAGGTCTTCATGGACCAGGTAGCGGTGGGCAGGCCGACGGCGTCATCGTTGACACCCAAGCTGGTGGTGGTACCACCGATCTCATCCCACTGGCCGTCATAGAACTTGCCGAGAGCATAGACAACGGACTGGCTGAGGCCCTTCATGGCGGAGGTCACAACCGTGTCAGACTCCGCGGACTGGTCGACGTCCACGCCGACAACGGCGCCGTCGTTGGCGGAGGCAGCAGCGGTGATGGATTCAAAGATAGACCCGCCGCAGGAGAAGACGATCTGCGTGCCGTTTTCATACCAGCCGTTGATCAGCGTCTGCAGCTCGGGGGAAGCGGAGTAAGAAGCGCCATACTGCCAGGTGTAGTTCATGTCGACGTCAACGCCCAGCTTTTCGGCAGCCGCCTCAGCGCCCTGCACGTAGCCGTAGCCGTAACGGCAGCAGGCCGGGTTGGTTCCGCCGCCGCCGCCGGAGAATCCGAGCTTCGTATAGCCGTCCATAACGACGGCGTAGCCGGCGAAGTAGCCTGCCTGCTCTTCTTTGAAGCAGATGCCGGCGGCATTCTTAAGGACGTTCTTATTCGCATCGGTCAGCGCCCAGCCATCGATGAAGACGAACTTGGTATTGGCAAAGTCGGTGGCCGCTTTGGTCAAAGCGGTACCCTGCAGGAAACCGGCGCAGACAACGACATCGGCACCAGCGTCCACGGCAGCCTTCATGGCGTCGTAGCGGTCATCGTCAGTGGCCTGAGCGCCGTTGGCGGGCTGATAGTACTTGTAGGACAGGTTGTTCTGATAGGCGTACAGTTTGACGCCTTCCCAGGTGCCCTGGTTGAAGGACTTGTCCATCAACTGTCCGACATCCGTGACGAAAGCGACCTTATAGGTTCCGTCGGCAGAGGTCATCGTATCGGGGATGTCCGCAGCGTTCACCGTGGTGGGGGCTGCAGTCCCGGCAGTCGTGGGGGTCTCAGTGGTCGTAGCAGCCTCAGCGGTTGGGGTCGCCGCGGGGGTTCCGGTCTGGCCGCAACCACAAAGTGCTGCGATCATCAGAACGGCCATCAAAAAGGCAAGATACTTTTTCATGTTTTTCCTCCATATTAAAATTCGGGTGTTAACATAGGATATCCCGCGTACAAAGTATACCATGACGCCCATTTTTTATCAAGGGTATGCGACCGCAAAAAAGCTGTATCCCCATAGAAAATATTTTATGTTCAGGGGAAAAAGTTGCCTCTCATCGTTCGTTGCAGGCGGGGCGCAATTGTGCTATATTGTTGTCGAAAAGAGGTGCGGACCATGGCAGACGTGCTCACCATCGGCATCGCGGGCGGCACCGGCAGCGGCAAGACCACAATCACCCGCCGCATCCAGCGGCAGTTCCCCGACAGCGTCAGCGTGCTCTATCACGACAACTATTATAAGTCCCATGACGACCTGACCTACGAGGAGCGTGCAAAGCTCAACTACGACCACCCGGATGCCTTTGATACGGATCTGATGGTATCGCAGTTGGCTGCCCTCAGGCGCGGCGAGGCAGTATACTGTCCGTCGTATGATTACACCGTTCACAACCGCTCGGATAAGACCGTGCTTGTCAAGCCGGCGCCGGTCATTCTGGTGGAAGGCATCCTCATCCTGCAAAGCCGCCAGATGTGCGAGCAGATGGACATCAAGGTATTTGTCGACACGGACGCCGATGTGCGCATCCTGCGCCGCATCGTAAGGGACGTGCGCGACCGGGGGCGGAGCCTGGAGAGCGTCGTCAACCAGTACCTCACCACCGTAAAGCCCATGCACGAACAGTTCGTGGAGCCGTCCAAACGGATGGCGGACATCATCATCCCCGAGGGCGGTCATAACGAGGTGGCCATGAGCCTTATCATGGAGCGCATCAAGGCGCACCTGAACGGAGGCATCTGAAGTGGCAAAATTATATTTCAAATACGGGGCCATGGGCTCGTCCAAATCGGCCCAAGTCCTGATTACCCAGTTCAATTATGAAGAGAAGGGCATGCGCTGCTGGCTTATCAAGCCCGCCGTGGACGACCGCGACGGTGCGGACGTCATCCGCAGCCGCATCGGTCTTGAGCGCAAGGCGCAGGTCATCGCGCCGGGCGACAGCATCGGCACAGCCTACCAAAAGGCGGGTTGGTGCGATGTCATCATTGCGGATGAAGCCCAATTTTTTACGCCCGGACAGATCGACGAACTGCGCGACATCGTGGACACGGCGGACATCCCCGTTTTGTGCTTTGGGCTGCGCACCGACTTCCTGACGCACTTTTTCCCGGGAGCCCGCCGGCTGATGGAGATCGCGGACTCCATCACGGAAATCAAAACCATCTGCACCTGCGGCCGCAAGGCCGTCGTGAACGCACGCCTGGACACGGACGGCAACGTCATCACCAGTGGCGAGCAGGTGTTGCTCGGCGGCAACGAGAGCTATTCCGCCATGTGCCACCGTTGCTGGCGAAAAAAAATCCGGGAGCAGGCGGAAAAGAAAAAATAGGTCCCGGCAGGCAAAGAACAAAGTGCAAGAAATCCGGTTAAATTCCGGATTTCTTGCACTTTGCGTTTATTTTTATATGCTTGTAATTCTACGGATGTGCTCCAAGGGAATCTTCACTATTTGGCGGTCATAGGTCATAAGCCCGTTGAGTTCTTCCTCCACGTCCGTCAGCTGGGTGAAAATAGCGGCGGCCAGTCCCGCTTTCTTGGCGGGATAAACCTCGTTCCAATATAAGCGGTGAAGTTTTGCTTCCAGATCCGCGGCATCCACGCAGGAGTTATAGCCGAAGTCCTTTTCATTCCAGGTATGGCCCCATACCCGCAGGTTATAGCCGCCGAATTCGGACAAGATCACCGCACGGCCAAGCTTATCGGGGACGTGGCGGTATTTCTGAAAGTAGACATGCACGCTCTTGATGTTTCCAACACCCTGGTCGTACCATCCGCTCGCATGGTCGATAAGGCGCGTACCGTCCAAGGACAACACAAGCTCTCTTGCCTTAGCCGCGTCAAACTGGCCCCATCCCTCGTTAAAAAGTACCCACAGCGCGATGCAGGGGCTGTTATACAGATGGCGCACAAGCTCCGTCAGCTCGTCGTAATACTGCTTGCGACCCGCAGGATTCCGGCGACCGAACAGACCGTACTTGTTGTCTCGGAGCGAGGTGAACCCGGTGATGTTGGGAGCGGCGACGACGAGGTCGTTATAATTCTGCGCACCGCCGTTCGGCATGTCCTGCCAGACCAGCATACCCAGCCGGTCACAGTGATAATACCAGCGCAGCGGTTCTGTTTTCAGATGTTTGCGCAAGGTATTGAAGCCCATGTCCTTGGCCGTCTGAATGTCGTGGACCATGGCTTCGTCCGACGGGTAGGTCATCAACCCCTTAGGGTTGTAACCCTGATCGAGCACGCCGTTCATAAACAGGGCGCGGTTGTTGAGACACAGGCGGGCGTTTTCCACGGAGAACTTGCGCATGGCAAAATAACTTTTTACCTGATCCTCACCCAGCGTGACCGTGAATTCGTACAGCTGAGGGTTATCCGGCGTCCAGGGTATGAACCCGGGAACGGAGATGTGGGCGGGGCATTCGTACGTCTGTCCGCCGAAATGCACCGTACCCCTGGGGGCGGCGTCAATCTCCACCTCACCGTCATCATACCGCGGGGTAATACGCAGGCTTTGTATATATTCCTGCGGCACACATTCGGCCCAGACCGGCTGCCAGATACCGCTCTGGGGTGTATACCACAGGCCGCCGCGGGCCATTCTCTGTTTTCCGCGGGCAAGTCCCGTTTTATCGGTACCATCGCGCACAGCCACAAGAATTTCTCCGTGGCCGTTGTTTTCCAACGTATCCGTCAGATCCGCCGTGAAGGGCGTGTAGCCTCCCGTATGGGTGGCCACTTCCCGGCCGTTGCACCAGACTACAGCCGTCTGGTCTACCGCGCCGAAGTGCAGCAGCACCCTTCCGCCGCCGGCAGGAAAATCCACATTCCGCCGGTACCACAAAAATTCATCCGGCTTCACCAACCGGCTGACGCCGGAAGCGGGCGCCTCCGGAGAAAAGGGAACGCGGATTCTTCCGTCCCAGGCGTTGGGAACCAGGACCGATTTAGTAATGGCATAATCCCATTCGCCGCAGAGGTTGATCCAGTTATCCCGTTCCATCTGCGGACGCGGGTACTCTTCAAACACGCCGCTGCCCCCTTTAAAGCGGAGACTTGATTACCAGTCTCTGATTATCGAAATTTTATACTATAAGTATTTATTATATCAAGCATTCCTATTTTATTCAACATGATAAATCTTAGTTATTTTGTCGAATTATGTTGTGGACAGCCCATATAAAATATGCTAATATGTTACGACTGATAATTTATTAGCAGAGGTGATGCTCATGTCCTTTGAAACCAAAGGCGGGGTTCAGCCGGAAGCTCACAAGATCACAAGATCCTATGGGGGCGTTCATCCGGCAGACAAAAAATCTCCCGCCAATGCCGCGGCAATCAGCACAATTGCACAGCCGCCGCAGGTAATTATTCCGATGTCTCAGCACATCGGCGCGCCCTGCACCCCCATCGTAGCCGTGGGCGACGAGGTAAAGCTGGGTCAGAAAATCGGCGACAGCCCGAAGCCTGTCTCCGCGCCTATCCACGCTTCCGTATCCGGCAAGGTCATCGCCATTGAGCCGAGGCTCAACAGTATGGGCAATATGGTGACCTCCGTGGTCATTCAGAACGATGGCAAGGATTCACCCGCCGATACGATGGTTCCAACTCCCGCGGAGGATCTGGAAGATCCCGAAAAGATCGCGGCTCTCATCCGTGAAGCCGGTATCGTCGGCATGGGCGGCGCTACATTCCCCACCGCGTTCAAAATTACCAGCGGCTGGGGCAAGGTGGACACCGTCATTATTAATGGCGCCGAATGCGAGCCCTATATTACTAGCGACCACCGCACCATGCTCGAACACCCTGTAGAACTCCTCAAGGGAATTCAACTTATCATGAAGGCCTGCAAGGTCAGTCACTGCTACTTCGCCATCGAGAAGAACAAGCAGTTTGCAATAGACCTTCTCAATTTCAAGGGTGCCGCTGCCATGGGCATCCAGACCGTCTCTCTGCCGTGCCGTTACCCTCAGGGTGCAGAAAAGACGCTGATTCACACCATCACCGGCCGCGAGGTGCCCCCCGGAGGGCTGCCCGCTGCCGTCGGGTGCGCTGTTTTCAATACGTTCACTTCTTACAGCGTCTACCGTGCGGCCTATGAGGGCTGGCCCGCCATCGAGCGCGTGGTCACCGTCACCGGCAGTGCCATCGCCGAGTCGAAAAACGTCAAGGTCCGTGTCGGCACCCCCATGAGTTGGGTGTTCGAGCAGACCGGCGGCTTCGCCAAGACGCCTTGGAAGATCATCATGGGCGGCCCGATGATGGGCCTTGCGCAGTATGATCTGAACGTCCCCTGCGGCAAAGGAACCGCTTCACTGGTGTGCTTCGCTGAAGACGAAGACAAAACCGTTGGAGAGCCGGTCTGCATCCGCTGCGGACAGTGCGTCCAGGCCTGCCCCATGAAGCTCCAGCCAATCTATATGTATATGTACGAGGAAAAGGGCGACATCGAAATGATGAAAAAGCTCAACCTCACCGACTGCGTGGAGTGCGGCGCCTGCACTTATATATGCCCCGGCAGGCTGCACCTGACCCACGCATTCAAGACCGGCAAAGCAAAGATTCAGGCTTATGATGCGGCTCTCAAAGCTAGGGCGGAAGCCGCAGCAGCCAAGAAGGAGGCAAACTGAAATGAATGAAGAACTTAAATTGATTGTCTCCTCCTCTCCTCATATCCGTACGCCCCGTGACACTCGGGTTATTATGCTCGATGTCATCATCGGCCTAATCCCCGCTCTCATCGCCGGCATCCTCTTTTTTGGTCTCAACAGTCTGCTGGTGACGGTCATCTCCGTTCTGGCCTGCGTGTTTTTCGAGTGGGGCTATCGCAAGCTTCTTAAAAAGAGCAGCACGATCCATGATCTGTCCGCCGTAGTAACCGGTATGCTGATGGCCTTCTGCATGCCTCCCACGGCTCCCTGGTGGCTCCCAATCATCGGTGCCCTGTTTGCCATCGTGGTAGTCAAGCAGCTGTTCGGCGGTATCGGCAAGAACTTCCTGAACCCCGCTCTCGCGGGCCGTGCGTTCTTGTTCTCCTATCCTGTTCTTATGACTACTTGGAAGGCATCCGTGTTCCAGGGCGACGCCTGGACGGGCGCGACCCCGCTCGCCAGTCTGCATGTCGGCAAGCTGGCTTCCGACTCTCTTAGCGCCATGTTCCTCGGCAACATCGGCGGCTGCATCGGCGAGGTCTCCGCGCTGGCACTGCTGCTCGGCGGTTTGTGGCTCGTGCTCCGCAAAGTCATCACCCTGCGCATTCCTGTCAGCTACATAGGAACCGTGGCGGTGATCACATTCATCTTCTCCCGCGGCAACGACCACGTCCTGTGGATGCTCCAGAACCTACTGTCAGGCGGTCTGATGCTGGGCGCGATCTTCATGGCGACCGACTACTGCACCAGCCCCGTGACTCCCAAAGGTCAGGTAATCTTCGGCATCGGATGCGGCCTGCTGACCGTTTTGATCCGTTACTTCGGCTCTTACCCCGAAGGCGTCAGCTACGCAATTCTCATCATGAACCTGACCGCCTGGATGATCGATAAGAGTACCGCGCCCCGCCGCTTCGGTGTAAGCCGGGCCAGCGAACGCGAGGCTAAGAAAGCAAAAAAGCAGGCAAAGGAGGCGGCAAACTAATGGAAACCAAAAAACCGAGCCTTACCGCTAGTATTATCAAGCTGGGCGTTATCTTGTTTGCCGTTACCGCCATCGTGGCTTTAGTGCTGGGCTTTGTGGACAATCTCACCTCCGGCCGTATCGCACTTCTGCAAGAAGAGAAAACCAAGGCCGCTATGCAGGCTGTACTGCCCGCCGACAACTATACTCAGGTTACTTACACCGGTGACAACAAAGCCATCAATTCCATCTATCAGGCCGGGACGGCCGGCTGGGTCGTAGAGGTCACCGAGACCGGTTCCCAGGGCCCCGTCACCATGATGGTGGGCGTAGGCACCGACCTCACCAGCACCGGCATTTCCATTACAAACTCCAGCGAAACCGCGGGCCTCGGCGCCATAGCGAGCCAGAAGAGCGACAAAGGTGAAGCTTTCCGCTCTCAGTTCGTGGGCCAGTCCGGCACCATCACCGTCAAAAAGGACGGCGGCACCATCGATGCGCTGTCCGGTGCGACCATTACTTCCCGCGCCGTCTGCGCGGGCGTTACGGCGGCTTTGGCCGCCTGCGCCGATTTGGGTTAAGGGGGGTCAGTCATGACACCAAAACAACAAATTAAAGAAGGACTTATCACCAACAACCCCGTGCTCGTGCAGCAGATCGGTCTGTGCGCCACTATGGCTATCACCACAAGCCTGTTCAATGGCCTGGGCATGGGTCTGTCCGTTCTCATTATCCTGACCTGCTGCAACATCGCGGTATCAGCCATTCGGAAAATCATTCCCGATCAGATCCGCCTGGCCATCTTCGTCGTAATCATCGCGGGTTTTGTCACCATCGTGGACCTGCTTTTGAAGGCGTTTGTTCCCGCGCTGTCGCAAGCACTGGGCGTATTCATTCCGCTCATCGTCGTCAACTGCATCATCATCGGCCGTGCCGAGGCGTTCAGCGCCCACCAGAGCGTGAAGCTGTCCCTTCTGGACGGCGTATTCCAGGGCCTGGGCTACACCTGTGTACTGATCGTGATGTGCCTGGTTCGAGAGCTTCTTGGCAGCGGCACCATCGGCGGCGGCCTTATCGACATAGCAAACGGCTTCCGCTTCACCCTGGACGGCACCGGCGCCGGCATCCGCATCTTCCCGTCTCAATACGGTGCAAGCCTCCTGGTACTGCCCTTCGGCGGTTTCTTGACGCTGGGCACACTGCTCGCCGTCATGAATAACGCCCTTAGCAAATCCGCGGCGAAAAAAGCGCCGCAAGAACAAGAGGAGGATGACGAATAATGCTTACATCTCTAATCTCCATCTCACTGGGAGCCATCCTCATCAACAACTTCATCTTCTCCCAGTTCCTCGGCTGCTGCCCGTTTTTGGGCTGCTCCAACAAAATGTCCACCGCCACCGGCATGAGCGTCGCCGTCATCTTCGTCATGACGCTTGCATCCGCCATGTGCTGGATTGTCAACCAGTACCTGCTGGTGCCTCTGAAACTGGACTTCATGCAGACGGTGGCTTACATCCTGGTTATCGCCGTGCTGGTGCAGTTTGTGGAGATGTTCCTGAAAAAGTCCATTCCCTCGCTGTACTCTGCGATGGGCATCTATCTGCCTCTGATCACCACCAACTGCGCTGTGCTGGGCGTTGTTCTGCTCAACACCGAGAAGAGTTACAATTTTCTGGAGAGCACGGTCTACGGCTGCACCGGCGGCATCGGCTTTGCACTGGCCATCATTCTGTTTGCCAGCGTTCGCGAGCGGCTGGAGTTTGCCGACTACCCCAAGGCTTTTGCCGGTTTCTCCATCTGCCTGGTGTCCGCGTCCCTGTTCGCCCTGGCGTTCATGGGGTTCTCCGGACTGAAGATTTTTTAAGGAGGCTGTGAGATAATGTCAACTGTTGTTTGGGCCTTAGTGGTCCTTGGCTCTCTCGGCCTCGTGTTCGACGTACTGCTGGCCGTGGCCGGTAAGATATGGTTTCTCCATCTGCCTGGTGTCCGCGTCCCTGTTCGCCCTGGCGTTCATGGGGTTCTCCGGACTGAAGATTTTTTAAGGAGGCTGT
>Ga0183099_1000900_pt1 | contig 18799 bp, 15 predicted proteins | sample Biomet1_FD_127788 | JGI IMG/M metagenome (GOLD analysis project Ga0183099, IMG submission 127788) | Microbial communities from bioreactor (seeded with anoxic lake sediment) at LBNL, California, USA - Biofuel metagenome 1 | ecosystem: Engineered > Bioreactor > Anaerobic > Unclassified ... | reverse complement strand
AAAAAATCCTGATTGTCGAAGATAATCCCATGAACATGGAACTGGTTCTGGACCTTCTGGAATTCTACGGACATGACGTGACTAAAGCCGAGGATGGGATAAAGGCTCTTGAGCGCCTTGCTGAAAAAAAATTTGATATTATTCTGCTGGATATGCAGCTTCCGAAGATGGACGGGCTTGAAGTTCTCGATAGAATTAAGAAAAATCCTGCAACTGCAGATATCCCTGTGATAGCGGTTACGGCCCATGCTATGAAAGGCAGTGAAGAACATTTCATAGAAATGGGCTGCGTGGACTATGTCTCCAAACCCATAGATATCCACAAATTCAGGGCTCTGATCGATAAGTATCTGGGGGAAGACTCATCTTAACTTCAGAAAGGTAGTTATAATTTCTCCAGTCGTGTGGACATATCTTGATAGTACAAAAAGAGTTCTTCGCACCATTTAAGTGCACTCTCATCAAAACTCATCAGACGTTGATGATCGAACTTTCCCTTTTTGTCGAAAAGCACAAGTGAGCAGAAACGCTCTGTCGCTACATTTTTGAGGGTTACGTTTTTGTTACAGATATAAATTTCAATATTTTTTGATTCCACAAGAGATTTTAGATCCTCGTAGTAATCCTTCTTCATCCTGTCAAAAACTGGTTCTGTCAAGATAAGACATATTTCAGCTCCTTTTCTTGCAAGTTCCGAGTACATTTCAATATGAAGAGGATTGAAATATGAAAGAAACATTTTTACGTGCCTTGATTCCAGAAGGTTGTTTTTGAAATCTTCAGGCACTTCAAAAAGCCGGTTAAGGTCGGGTTCGAGCATGAAATAGTTCCCCAGTTCATCAAGCCTGTTAAGAAGAGACTCGGGAATTGCGGTAAAGTCATGGTTTGTCCAGTAATCGTAATTTTCCTCAAAAACCCTTATGATATTTAGTAGAGGCTCCATCTTTTCGACTACTATCTCTCCCATCTCCGAGAGCCTGTAGGTGTTTCTATCATCCTGTACTATCAGGCGTCCTTCTTTTAATTTTTTGATCTGGGGCATGATCGACGTCGAGTTGACGTTGAGGGCTGTTTTTATTTCGTCCCCAGTCTTAGGCCCTTCTTCTAGCAGAAGCAATACATCTTTTCTTTTTTCTGAAAGAAACGCCAGATCAATAAGTGATGTTTTCATTTTGTTCCGTCTCCCCGGGAAGCTTTTTAATATAGAAGAGATATTTTCCCTTTATTTCTTTTCAGAAAGCAGCTGAGTTGTCAAAAATTCTTTCTTCCTCCAGAAGAACCTTGAAGAACTTCTTGCAACATTAATGCGCTACTTTTCAATTGATCCTTTATATTTTTTTCCAAAAAACACTTATTTTCTTTAAGTTAAATGCTTTTTTCTAGCTTTTTCTCTATTTTTTACTATCTTTTTAATGAGTCTTTTAACCGAGTTCTCTTTTTTCGTTATTCCCAGACTTACCCCTGAAGTCGCTTTCAAGCTCGTTTTCGGCCTTATCGGTCTTTTTCGCGACTTTTTCCTTTATTCAGCCCTTTCTCTCCCGAAAGGTAATATTTCGTAAATTTTAACGTTGAATTTTTTAGCAGCAGGATTTTGCTGCCTTCACCCTGCCTTCTGAAAAACTATTTTATCCTACCGATAAAGATAGGCAGTATTCGCCACTTTAGTTTAGAGGAAGTTTCTCAAGGTATTCTCTTCAGAATAACCTTTTGAAGGCATTCCGCAACTTAGAGCTTATCCGAAAAGTAGTTACCTACTATAACTTTTACAATATTCAATATTCAAAACCGGAATGGATGCTCTGATATTATAGATCTTTTGTGACTTTTCAACATGCATTACTGACTTTTCGGATAGGCTCTTAGTTCTATTGAGCTTGTTTATCTACTCCGAATTATTGGTCCAAAAGGATTGGAGGTAGTTTTGAAACAAGCTCATATAATAAACTGGATACATTATATTCACTTTCCGCAATAAAATTTCATATTTCATAATTTTTCCTGCTATCGATTTTTAATCCAACATGGATTTCTTGGACTTTTATGCAGGAGGTAAAAGCAACTATATGGTGTATTTAGAGACAAAAAACGATATCATTCAATTTTCACCAAATGCCATAAAAAGTACGAATCACTGGGACCTGTTTCAAAAACGCTATCAGGAAGAAGATGATTTTCAAAAAATACTGCGGAATGTGGGACCGATGCATCTCGATTAACATTTATGGGTTTACAGAAATGGCAACAAAAATAACATATTTCTTATAGATTGTATCTTAACCGAATACAAATGTGTATTTCTTCACTATTTTTGTATTTGATTGTACGGTAATCGGTCATATATTCTGTATCCCTATAAGGTATGAAATAACTGAGTTTAGAAAAGCATAGGTAGAAGAGGAAAAAATTGAAGAGGCCTCTCTATGTTGTTAGCAACCTCTATTAACTCATAATACATTTCTTAACATTTATATTGTCCAAAACCTTTGTTGTCCCCTTGATGTCTGGATTCTTGAATTCCGTATGCCGGGAGTTCTGCCGGCAGTTTTTACAGGGGGCATAGAAGCCCGGTTCACTCGTTGGGTGTTAATACAATCTCAGAAGCAAGGCAGCGGCCTTCTCCACTTATAGTTTTTCCATTCTTGAGAAAACCAAATTCCTTCCAGAGAAAGCCCAGTACGACCAGGAACATCAGGAATTCCGCAGTCGGGGTTGCGAGCCAGACCCCATCAAGGCCAAGTAAGGATGGTAAAATCAAGAGCAGGGGGGAGAGGAAGAGGAAAACTTTTCCCAGCTGGATGAAAAGAGCGGTATTGCTTCTGTTTATGGACTGGAAATACACGGAACTCAGCATAACCGTCCCCTGCGCAAGGGGGGTAAACATGAAAATCCCCATTCCATTAAGGGTAATTGCCAGGAGTTCGGAGCTGTCGTGGTTAAAGATACGGATTATCTGTTCCGGAAATATAGAGAGAATAAGGAAACCGACTGCTCCGGTCCCGAGGCAAGCGATAATAGCCATCTTCAGGGTTTTGGCAACCCGGGAGTAATAGCGGGCCCCGTAATTAAAACCGATGATTGGCTGGGTGCCAACTGCTATTCCTTCAAAAATTAAGGAGAAAATCGAGAAGACGTAACCTATAATTCCATATCCTGAAACTGCGAGTTCGCCGTAACTGAGCAGCATGTACTCGTTCGCAAAGAGCAGGAAGAAAGTTGAAAACTGCATTGCAAAGGAAGGAAGGCCTGCTTTCATAATTCTGAGAATTATTCTCGAATCCAGAGAGAGGGACCGGGGTTTTAGCCTCAGCCCGGCCCATCCGCTGAAAAAATATAGAGCTAACAGAATTCCGGAAAAGGAAAAAGCAATTACTGTGGCTATGGCAGCTCCTGTGACCCCCATTTCCATTCGCATGACAAAGATGTAGTCAAGAACCAGGTTTACGAGAACACTCGCAACCACACATATCATAGCAAGTCTCGGTTTCCCATCATTTCGTACCAGAGGATCGAGAGCAATGGACAGAACTAAGAGTACCGAACCTGAGAATAGGACTTTAAGGTAACTATTTGCCATGTCAAAGACCGGGCCAGATGCTCCCAGAAGGCGGAGATAAGAACTCGAGAAGACAAGCCCGATGGCGGTGAGACCTATTCCCGCAAGCAGGAGCAGGGGAAAAGCATTATGTACGAGCTTGAGGGCTTCCTGTCGATCAGCTCTGCCAAGGGCCAGGGCCACAAGGCTTGAAGTCCCGATCCCGATCATGTGTCCTACAGCAACTATGGCTAGAAGTGCAGGAAATGCAAGAGTTATCCCTGCAAGTCCCTGGCTGCCCGCAGCATTCCCGACAAAGAAACCGTCAATTACTCCCTGGATTCCAGCAACAATTAATCCGATAGTTGCCGGGAGAACGAATTTCAGGAAAAGCTTCCCGATACTTGCAGACCTCATTTTCTGTTCATTAATCATGCTTTTCCTCTTCAAGCCCGGCAGTGATTTTCTCAAAGATTCTTTCCAGAACCTCAAATTCTTCTTCGTCCAGAATTTCCCGGATCTTTTCAAAAAACTTCATATCGGCCCAGGTTTCGATATCAACTACCTTTTTTCCTTTATCGGTGAGCGCGAGCAGGCAAACTCTCCCGTCCTTCGGGGAAGCCTTTGTTTTCAGCAGGCCTTTTTCCACCATTTTTGAGACCATGTTGCTGGCAGAAGGTTTGCTGACCTCCATGGCTTTTGCTAGTTCGGAAATTGTGGGATTGCCCAGGAAATTAATTTTCCTGAGGTAGAGGAAGATATTGGAGGTGATATCACTGTATTCCTCTGAGAATTCATGTTCTTTTAAACTTTTTTGATAATAACGATCCATTTTTTCAAGAAACTTAGAAATTTCCATTTTTGCTCTCCATAAATGAAATTTGAGATATTTAGTTAGACTAACTAATTAGTTAGGATAACTAATATTTAATATTTTCTTCGGCTAAAAAATAGAATTGTAAATCCGCCTCTGTATTCAGGGACAAACCTTGCAGGAAACAGTATATCAAAAAATAAAAAGTGTGATTAAATGATGAGTTGACTATAGATGAAAGAGCTGCAGGGAGAAAAGAAAAATGAGAAAAAGAAGCAAGATCCCTGAAGTAGATAGCAGGGATAAAGGAAATAAGAGGAAAATAAATAAAACTCGCTGAAAATTAAAAGTTGGTTTTCAAATAAAAAAAATTAAGGTAGGCTTTACCCTCAATTTCAACGTTATGGTTGTGTTTTTCCTTTCTATTTCATTCCCTTTCTTTGAGGGACTCAAGAGCCTTTTTGACCATTGAACGGTAGTGACCTATATCAGTAGAGTAATGTTCTTTTGCAAGTTTTGAGTTTTGGTCTTCCCCTGCCTCAACTGCCTCTATTCTCTCAAGAGTCTGCTTTGCGGTATCGAGCACCCAAAGATTTCGAGTAAGTTCGTCTACCTGCTGGATAGATTCAGGGCGAATAGAAGTCAGGACGTTCCCGTCATCTGTTGTATAAGTACTGGTTTTGCCCACAACTGCCACAAAAGCTGGAAGTTCGCAGTCAGAAAGGAATTGAGCTGCCTCGGGCTGGTACTGTCCTGCATAGACCAGGAAAGAACCGGTTGGGTCTGAAACCCTTCCCCTCCAGTATTCGGAATCTGTGCCGATATCTTCCTTTTCGATAAGTGTGCCAACAAGGAAGACACGGTTTACCTTAGCCCCTGTGGGAGTCAAGACATACTGAGGAGCATACTGGTCGCTCTCGTCTCTTGAGGTCAGGTTTGAATCTTTAAGTTCCTGGGCAAAGATTCTGCGAGCAGCTTCTCTGAAAAAGCCTGCCATTTACTGCACCTCCAGTTTGGTAAGGATTTCATCAAAAATCTCTCTATCCAGAGAAGTCTTGGGAGTAATGGAATCCACAAGGATATAGCGATCAAGTTTGTGTCCGGTTACGGTATAGTACCTGCCTACCAGTTCATGTTTTAATTTATCCAGCACAACCCCGGGATCAAGAGCATCTGCGGCCATTGCAATTGCCGTATCGAGGGAAAGCCCTGCAAGCTCTTCAGTAAGTTCTCTGTTAATCAGGGCATCCTGAGTGGAAGTTCCGGAATCCATAACAGCTTTTATCCTCAGATCATATTCCCCTTTTACTTTCCCGTGTTCTGGACAGGCACCTTTAACCAGAGCCCTTTTACATTCAGGGCAGCGTTTTATAAGGCCTGATCCGGTCTGGATATCCACCATTGCTCCGAAATACGTGGAAGTTGAGGAGCCGACTTCGATATTTTCATCAAGCTCTTCTATGGAACTTGACCGGTTTAGCTGAATCTGGATTTTGCCTCCCCATTCGTTGACAACCACATTTTTCAACATGTAGCTCTTGCCTTCTTCCATATCTGGAAGTTCGGAACTGGCCCAGTTAGTGAATTTGATAACACCTGTGGGGTCCCCTAAAAGCCCTGCCTGTTCAATCGATTCATGAGAATTTTCCCAGAGCTGAACCACCTTTCCTTTAACTGTAGCCCACTGACCTCCAGCAAGGTCGGAGATATTTCTGAGTTCGGACTCTCTTGCAGCCGGCGTGAAATCTCCACTTCCAACCCCAATTACCTCGTCCAGTTTTTCTACGGAACTATTCTTATTGAGTTGAACCTGAAACCTGCCGTTGTACTCTCCTACAACAACACTCCTGAAAAGGTAACTTTCTCCCTGTTCAAGCTTAGTCAGTTCAGCGTTTTTCCATTCGGTAAACTTTATAATTCCGGTTTCGTCTCCCAGGAGTCCTACCTGAGAAATGGATTCGTGAGTATTTTCCCAGAGCTGAACCACCTTTGCCTTAAGATTTGCCCACTGTCCATTTTCCGAGAGATCCACAATCTTGGTAAGCTGGGGTTCAGCCTGTCTCATGTAAAATTCATTCTTAGGAACAGAATATTTCTTCAAAAAATAATTGGTTACGCTGCGTTGGGCTTCGTTTGAAGGAACTTTAAATTTCGTAATCAGTTCGTCAAGTCTGCTTTCGACGTCCTCTACAGGTACATCAATCCCAAGCTTTAAAAATCGATCTCGAATAGATTCGGCTGTTTGTTTCATTCTTCTTACCTCAAGCCTCTTGTTTATCTTTATTATATAGAGAGGCGTTCTAAAATACAACGCCACAGCATATAAAGTTAAGGAAAGCGCAGTGAAAGTATTCATCTCAAGGCCGTAATCAGTATCTGGGAAAGCTCATCTCAAAGACTGCAAAGCCCTGAGGAATTGACCCCTGAGACTACTTCTTATGCAAGGGAATAATTACTTTTTTGAAACCGTTTTTAAATTCCCAATAGCTATAATACCTGCTTCCTGCTTGAGTTCAATTTTGAAATTACTTCAATATTTCATTCAAAGTTTTTTTTGCTAGATTATGTGATCAAGCTGTAATTAAACTTATGGTTGTATTTGTCAGATATTTATCGAATCTGAAAATATGGCACATTAACGTGTTCGACAAAAATCAGAAACTCGATTGATTATCCCAAATTAGAGATTCAGAGAGACAATTTTGAGTTTTGGGGTCAACTCATTAAATTATTGTTAATATTACCAAGAAAATTGTCTATGTTTTTCGTTATTTTCTGAATAGAAAATATACAGTGCCGAAATGGCAAAGACTAAAAATAAGACAAGTATTAGCTTTTTATTAATTTTTGAGAGAGGAATAGTTATCTGTTCTAACAGAACTTAAACTTGTTAAGAAAATTTCCGTTAGTAATATCTTTAGCATTAATTTACTCGTATTAGTCAATTTTCTAGTCTTTAATTTCGTTTCTGCTTACCTTCTTTATTTTTGTTGAAAGGCAAGACTCAGCTAACTTTAAATAATTGCAAAGTTATTTATTTTTGCCTTCGACTACGCAGGATTCAATACCAGTATACACCTTCATAGATCTCAAACTCTAATGAATCCTGCAGAACTCTTTCATTCTGTTCTTCATACAACTACAGAATAATAATTTAAATTTTTTTCTGCCCAAGTTATTGAATAATTAAAAAAATTATATTTACAAATCTATACAAACTGATAAAAATTAAGTAGAATTCAGGAAAAATTAGTGATATAATTGTTTATCACATATTAATTATCTGCGCATTTCAGTATTTGGTTTTATTCGTTAGATAGAAAATGAATTTTTTTCGTTCGGATCATTTTCCGTACAGCCGCTTACTAGAAGCGAGGCGGAAAGCACCAAAAATACCGTAACGGGATTTCATTTCAATCTCCAGAATAGTTATGATTCCTTTGACCAGTTAGTGACCTTTTGATGCATTGTCTAAATTTACTGTCAATACAAGTTATACTTATTAGTTTTCAACTGTTTATGAAAACCAGCAAAAACTATCGAAGTACAATTGTTCTCGAGGTACAATTTTTATTTTAAAATGCTTATTTCCAGATGTCTCAATACTACTCAAGGTTTTTTGCGTTACAGCTTTATAAAAAAATATATATTGCTCAGAAGAATTTTAAGAGTTATGTCAATCTTTTCTGTTAGTTGCCGTAACTATTTATTAGATGTGTAAAAGTTAATCAAAATTTCGATAGAAAGAATTTTTCAAGAATTACCCTGATTCTCAAAGGTTAAGAAGCATAAAACATAAAAAGCAGGAAATACATACCTGAGTAATAGAATAAATAAGTTTTGATACTTTCAAAAAGATGAAATGCCCTGTAAAAGCTAAAATATAGGATAGAATTCTTTTTAGAATTCCTGGATTTATGTTATGGAGTTGTTTATCCTGTAGGGAGAACTTATTTCTTAAATAGATAGGGATTACTTTTTTATTGCTAGCTGTCCTTTATACAGATATATTACTCTAAATATATTTAGATATAGTTATCTTGTTTAAAATTTTAGAAGGTAATGTATAAATTCTAAAAAAGGTTCTTTAAATTATGAAAGCTATTATCCTTGCAGCAGGAGAAGGGCTGCGCTGCAGGCCTCTGACTCTTACTCGTTCAAAAGTAATGCTTCCTATCGCCAACAGGCCTATTCTGGAGCATGTAATAGATTCGCTCAAAGAAAATGGGATAACTGAAATTATATTGATTATTGGATACAAAAAAGAACGCATAATGGACTATTTTGAAGACGGACTGAACTTCGGAGTGAAAATAAAGTACATCGAACAGAAAGCTCAGCTTGGCACTGCACATGCAATCGAGCAGGCAAAAAACTTTATTGGCCCCGAAAACTTGGAATTTCTCGTGCTCAATGGAGACAATCTGGTGGAACCGAAAACCATAGCGGATCTCCTAAATAATTATGAAGGGGATGCAAGCCTTCTGACCGTGAGGATGGAAGAGACCGCAGGTTACGGCGTGGTTCTGAAAGAAAAAAAGAGAGTTACAAAAATTCTGGAAAAAAGGCCTGGAGACCTGAGCCGTATCGTAAATACCGGAATTTATGTTTTTACGCCGCAGGTCTTTGAAACCATTGAAAAGACCCCAATATCCGAAAACGGAGAATACGCAATAACCGATACCCTCCAGCTTATGATTGACGAAGGAAAAATCATTACTTCCGTTCCTACCGAATCAAAATGGCTTGATGCTGTCCATGCCTGGGATCTATTAAAAGCAAATGCCATAGTCTTAAATTCCGCCAGGAACCTGAAGCTTGAAGGAGAAGTGGAAGAGGGAGTTGTCATAAGGGGAAAAGTAGCAATAGGAAAGAATACCCGGATTCGTTCCGGAAGTTACATTGTAGGCCCTGTTGTCATAGGAGAGAATTGTGATATCGGCCCCAATGTAGTTATTTTGCCCTCAACAACGATAGGAGACAATGTAACGATCAGATCATTTACCGAAATCCAGAATAGTATAATATTGAATGACTGCAGGATATACTCGCACGGGCAGATCTCGAATTCCATAATTGGAAGCAACAATACAATTGGTTCAGGTTTCTTTGTTGAGGAAAAAGAAGGCCTGTCGATCATTATGAATGGAACTATTCATCGAGCCCCCAAACTCGGTACCATCTTTGGAGACGACAATCGGATTGGGAACAGCGTACTTGTGAAGGCCGGAGTAACGATAGCTGTCGACTGCCAGGTCGAATCTGGAAATACTATATACAAGGACCTGTCCCGTCATTCGGTGGTTCTTTAATCCCAATAAGGTGAAAAAATGTGTGGAATCGTAGGATATGCAGGGGAAAACTCTGCTGCATCTGTTATTATAGAATCCCTCAAAAAACTCGAGTACCGTGGATATGATTCTGCTGGTGTTTCGGTTCTGGGCAGTGGAATAGATACTTACAAATCAGTAGGTAAAATCGTAAACCTTGAAGCCACAATCCCGAACATGATAAGTGGCAATATAGGAATCGGGCATACCCGCTGGGCAACTCACGGACGGCCCAACACAATAAATGCTCATCCGCATAACTCCGGAAATCCGTGTAAGATCTCGGTTGTGCATAACGGAATCATAGAGAACTACATGACATTGAAAGAGCAACTGACTGCAGAAGGATATGAATTTAAATCGGAAACCGATACAGAAGTGATCGCACATCTCCTGCACAAACACATATACGAGAAACCTGACGGAAAAGAAGCAAAGTGCGAACTTCTTACAGGAGTTAGGGGAGCGTTAAAAGAGATTGAAGGTTCTTATGCCCTTGCAATTCTCTGTGCTGACGAGCAGGGAAAACTTGTACTTGCCCGGAAAGACAGTCCACTTGTTATAGGACTTGGCAAAGGGGAGAACTTTGCCGCATCCGATGTAACTGCTTTTTTGAATTATACAAGGGATGTCATTTTCGTAAATGATTTTGAAACTGCAGTTCTGACTCCTACCAGTGTAGAGATTTTTGACAGAGAAGGAAAAGTCTGTGAAAAGAAGATAGAAAAAATTGAATGGGACTTTGAAGCTGCTGAAAAAGCCGGTTACGAGCACTTCATGCTTAAGGAGATCCACGAGCAGGTGAGTGCGATTCATAATACACTTGCAGGTAAGGTCTCGGAACTTGAAGGATCGATATCTCTCAAAGAACTTAATATGAGCGAGGGTGAGATAAAGAAGCTTTCAAGGGTTCAGATTCTGGCATGCGGAACCTCCTGGCACGCAGGACTGCTTGGAAAATACCTTTTTGAGCAGCTGGCAGGAATCCATTGTGATATAGACATCTGTTCGGAGTACAGATACAGAAGCCCGGTTATTAGTGATGGGACTCTTGCCATTGCAATCACCCAGTCTGGAGAGACTGCAGATACCCTTGCAGCTGTAAGGGAAGTAATGTCCTACAACTGCCCTACGCTTGCAATTACAAACGTTGTAGGAAGCACCATTACAAGAGAAGCTAACAGTGTGCTCTATACCAGAGCAGGGCCTGAAATAGGAGTTGCCGCGACCAAGACTTTCAGTACTCAGCTCACACTTCTTTATCTGCTTGCCGTAAAGTTCGGCCTCTCAAGAGGCAAGCTAAGTCCTGATTATGTTAAAGGGTTCATTACTGATCTCAGAAAAGTGCCAGGCCAGATTCAGCAGATCCTTAATCAGAAAGAGGCAGTAAAGGAATGTGCAGAGAATTTCGCTCACTCAAAGAGCTACTTCTTCCTCGGCAGGCACCTGAACTATCCGATTGCCCTTGAAGGAGCTCTCAAGTTAAAAGAGATTTCATATTTGCATGCTGAAGGTTTTGCCGCAGGCGAACTTAAGCATGGGCCGATTGCCCTGCTTGAGAAAGGAACGCCTGTAGTTACTATTGCAACAAAAGGGCAGACTTACGATAAAGTGCTGAGTAATATAAAGGAAGTAAAAGCCAGGGATGCAACGGTTATCGCGGTGGCCGATAACAAAGATACTGAGATCGGAAAATATGCAGATGTTGTCCTCACTATTCCTCAGAGTAGCGAACTGCTTTCTCCGTTGCTCAGTGTTGTAGTTCTACAGCTACTTGCTTATTATACTGCTCTTGCTCGGGGATGTTCTATTGACAAACCACGCAATCTTGCAAAAAGTGTCACCGTAGAATAATGGAAAGACTGAAAATTTAAAAATTGAAAAATCAAGAGAATTCAAGAAAATACACTTCAGAAAACATCGGAGTGGGATATATGAAACTCTTCGGATCTTCAGGAATAAGAGGGATAGCAAACAAAGAAATCACGCCCGAACTTGCACTTAACGTAGGGCTTGTATTGGGAAGCCGAAAAAAGACTGCAGTTATCGGGAGGGACCCGAGAGTTTCGGCCCCTATGATCGAGCATGCCCTGATTGCTGGACTGACTGCAGCAGGCTGTGCTGTTACAGAGATAGGCCTTGTTACTACCCCAACCCTGGCATATGCAGCTAGAGAATACGAATGCGGTGTAATGGTTACAGCCTCACACAACCCGTCTGAATACGTGGGGATCAAACTCTGGAATCCTGACGGCATGGCCTTTGACTCGGCGCAGCAGGATGAGATTGAAAAAGCCATTGAAGATGCAAACTTTTCCAGGGTTCCCTGGGACCAGATCGGCAAATTCGAAGAAGACGGAAACGCTATCCGGGCCCATATGAATATGATCAAAAAGCTCGTCGGAAGTTCCAGCCTGAGAATAGTACTGGACTGCGGATGCGGAGCAGGAGGGACAATTAGCCCTTATCTCCTTCAGGAACTAGGCTGTGAGGTAATAACCCTGAATGCCCAGCCTGATGGCCACTTCCCTGCAAGAAATCCGGAGCCGACAGATGAAAACCTTTCCATGCTCAAAAAAGCTGTTGTGGATTTCGGAGCCGATCTTGGGATAGCGCACGATGGTGACGCAGACCGGATGATGGCAGTGGACGAGAAAGGTAATTTTGTCTCAGGAGATGAGCTACTTGCAATTTTCGGGCTTTTTGAATGCAATGGCAGCAAAGGGACGGTCGTTGTGCCTGTGGATACTTCGATGATGGTTGACGATTCCCTTAAGGGTTCGGAAATTGTGAGGACAAGAGTTGGCGATGTCTATGTTGCAGAGGGCATAAAACAATGCGGCGCTATCTACGGAGGTGAGCCATCAGGAAGCTGGATTTTCCCGAAGATTTCCTACTGCCCGGATGGGATTTATGCAGCCGCAAAACTTGTCGAGATTGTTAAGAAAAAGAAGTTAAGCGAGCTTCGAGAAGGGCTTCCCAGGTATGCCACAAAAAGAGGAGCTCTCCCCTGTGCAAACGAAAAGAAGGCAGAGTTTATGGAAAAAGTAAAGGCTAGACTCGAGCCCCTGGGAAAAGTCCTTGATATCGACGGCATTCGCGTGGAAATGGAAAGCGGCTGGATACTTGTCCGCCCCTCGGGGACGGAAGCAAAAGTTAGAATCACAGCTGAAGCCCGGGAAAACGTTGATGAGATTTTCGAGATGGCTGAAAACATAGTAAAGGAGGCGCTTAAATGAAAGCCGTTGTCCTTGTGGCAGGCAAAGGCACAAGGATGGAACCTCTGACTTCCAGCTGTCCTAAAGTCATGCTCCAGGTTGCAAATAAGCCCATCCTCGAGCATATACTTAATTCAGCCCTAGAAGCTGGTATTGAAGGCTTTGTCTTCATTACCGGTTATCTTGAGGAACAGATCAGGGAGTACTTCGGGGACGGAAGTAAATGGGGAGTAAACATAGAATACGTACGGCAGAAAGAGCAGCTAGGGACTGCAAATGCGATAGGCTGTGCAAAAGGCTATGTTGATGGGGCTTTTCTTGTACTCAATGGAGATATGCTCATAGGACAAGAGGATTTAAAAGCCCTGGTCTCAAGGACAGAGGAAGCTGTCATTTGCGTAAAAGAGGTAGGGAACCCTTCGGATTTCGGAGTGCTTGAAACCGAGTATAGTAAAGTTGTCAGGATAATAGAAAAACCTAAGAATCCTCCCACTAATCTTGCAAATGCCGGAATATATCTCTTCAGGGAATCCATTTTTGATTTTATTGACAAAACTCAGGCGTCAGTAAGAAATGAATTTGAGATTACGGATTCAATTCAGATGCTGATCGATAGTGGAGCAGATGTGGGCTACAGCTCTCTCGAAGGCGGTTGGATAGATATAGGATATCCCTGGGACCTCCTGAAAGCAAATGAATATCTCCTAAAAGGTCTTAAGGGAAGATGCGAAGGTTCCGTGGAACCGAATGCAACCATAAAAGGAGAGGTTGTAATTGGAAAAGGCACTCTTATCAGGAACGGTTCTTATATTGAAGGTCCTGTAATAATTGGAGAGAACTGTGATATCGGACCTAACTGTTTTATCCGCCCTTCCACTGCAATTGGTAACCATGTCAGGGTAGGAAACGCCGTTGAAATAAAAAATACGATTATAATGGAAAATACCCATGTGGGTCACCTGAGTTATGTAGGAGACAGCGTTATCGGACGCAGCTGCAACTTCGGAGCGGGTACGAAGGTCGCAAATCTCCGCCATGATGGGAAAAGCATAAAAGTAATGATGAAAAACAGGATTCTTGATTCGGGCAGAAGGAAACTTGGAGTGATTATGGGAGATGACGTGCATACCGGGATCAATACAAGTATAAATATCGGCGTAATAATGGAAAAAGGAAGATGTACATATCCTGGAGAGGTTGTCAAACATTAATCATGGATACTAAAATTCTGAATATAAAACTAGGAATTCTGAAAAATAAAATTAGACCCTTTTCCCCGAAAGGGAAGGGCATTTCAAATTAATTTTTTACTGAGATTAGGAATAAAGCTGCTTTTATTTATCAAATTCTTTTAAAGTCCAGAACACTGTGTTTTGGAAGGAGCTTTCGGTTTCCACCTTCAAAGAGCCCTTTTTCATGAATTTAATGGCTTCTTCAAAGGGATCTTTCGAGTCAATCACTTTTCTTACGGTTTTTTCATCGGTTTCCACTGTTATAGAAGGTACATCCTTCAATTTAGGGTCGTTAGGAGTGTCATATGCGTAAAAATCTTCTATTTTCCCGTCGTTCGTTAATAAGGTTACGTAAAGCATTTTGCCGTTCTCAAGTTTAATTTTCCCGGCAATTTCTTCACTGCCTACAAGCCCCTTGACAACTGCGGGGATTTTATCAAAATTCTGGTTATAAAGCTCGGCTTTTGCACTTAGTTCCGTAAAGAGGTCGATTTCAGTAATAGTATTCTTAGGCGCTTTATACAGATTTGCGTCTTTAATATTGCCTGCGTTTAAGGCCGCACCTGTGATCGGAACAAACAAAAACGTAATGAGAAGTAAAAGACTCAAAGCTCTAGTTTTGCTGCGAGTAAACATAGTTGAACGATAAGAGACAGGTATATAAGAAGGTTATTTATACAAATCGACCCAAAAACAGAAGAAAATAATTAGAAATACATACAATGAAAAATACAGGTAAAAGAAGAATTCAGTAATAAAATACAGATAAAGAGGGATTCAGTAATAGAACATAGGTATAGAATAATTTAGGCAGTTAAAGATGTAGCTAATAAAAATTCAGTAAAAATAGAAGTGATTGAAAGCTCAATTAAAAAGTAAAAAATGAAAGAAAAGAAAGTTACCTGCGCAGGATTACCTGGAGATAAAGCCATAAAGATAAATTATCAAAGTTTGAGAGAGGGCCTGAATACCTCGGAACAGTATTTGTCAAAGACCTGATCTTCAACCTGTTCGAATAACGTTTTGTAATCTTTCGATTTGGGATCGTGCTTGCTCATAGTTTTCTTGACTTCAGCGTTCATCTTATCAAGAGTTTTCTGGTCGAAACCTTCCGTATTCTCCATAGTAAACATAAAAATCATACTCTGAAACTACCTATTTAGGTACTGGAATTTTTAAAGTCATTAGTCTGTCGTATTTACCGCCATAATATTACTGTACAATTCTAAAAATTATTACATAAATATATTAGTCAGGTAATTTAGATAAAGTTCTTAATAAATTATCAGATTTGTTCGAAAATAACTTTTGATCCTATAACTACAAGTTTTATATTTTATCTAATATATTAGCTTTCTCTTTTAGATCAGATCTTTGTGTGCACTATAAAGGACCGCAGTCTCAAAATTTTAATAACAAAATTTTTAGAAAGCCTATTATTTTACGCAGCCGTTGATTCAAGCATATTTCAAATAACAAATCACTTATTTGATTACTCATATAAATATTTTACACTTATGTAATGTTTCACAGGACATATACATTGTTACATTGAAGATTTGAATATATAATGATTGCCTGAGTCCCTGAGAAGAAACCTTATAGATAGTTACCCCAGAAGCAGCTTAAAGACAGAATTTTCAGAAGACCGTTTCTCAGCTCCACGAAAAAGGTGAGCCTTTCGCAGTCGAATATTCTGCCTAGTTTATGGGGTTAATTTTATTAGCTCTTCGGAGTACTATAGAGGTATAGAAAAGTATTCGAGTTGATAACAAAGTGCGACCAGTCTCACAAAGAGTGAACGCGAAAAAGACCCATGAAAATAATACCGAGTTTGGGAAATCTACCTCCGAGCTTCTTATCCTGAAGCCTGAAGGTTATCCGTTAAGCGGCATGATGGATGAATATCCTGTTATTGAAAATAGGGATGTTTTTGAATTCTATGCCCGGGAACAGTGGAATGGATGTGTTGCCCGCAAGGGAGACTATCTCTTTGACCGGCGGATGTTCCCGGATTTTGCTTACCGCATCATAGATGTGGAGCCTGCAGAATCCATAATAGGAAGTTCAACCTCAATTATCGTAACTGAAGAGGAAAACGGTCTTCCCTCCTCGGAAGAAATAAAGAGTAGCGTTAAATTTGATGATGTAATCGGGCAGGAACTTGCAAAGCAAAAGTGCAGGCTGATCGAACGCTTCCTTGAAGAGCCCGAACGTTTCGGTAAATGGGCTCCAAGAAATATCCTCTTTTTCGGGCCTTCAGGCACCGGAAAGACCATGCTTGCAAAGGCTCTTGCAAACAAAACCGATGTGCCCATAATCCCTGTCAAGGCCACACAACTGATAGGAGAATACGTGGGAGACGGAGCCCGCCAGATCCACCAGCTCTATGACAGAGCAGAAGAGATGGCTCCCTGTATAATCTTTATTGACGAGCTTGATGCCATAGCCCTGGACCGAAAATACCAGGAGTTGAGAGGAGACGTAAGTGAAATTGTAAATGCTCTTCTGACCGAAATGGATGGTATCGTGGAACGCGATGGAGTATGTACCATTTGCTCCACAAACCGGATCCATACCCTTGACTCCGCCGTAAGGAGCAGGTTCGAAGAAGAAATTGAGTTTGTGCTTCCCAGAGAAGAAGAAGTCGTGAGGATATTTGAATCAAATGTAAAAACCTTCCCCTTGCAGGTAGCGGACTGTAACTTCCGGGCTCTTGCAAAGAAAGCAAATGGGCTTTCGGGCAGGGACCTTGTGGAAAAGATTTTAAAGACCGCCCTTCACCAGGCAATTATAGAAGACCGGGAAATAGTAGCAAGTAAGGATTTTGAAAACGCGCTTGCAAAACTTGGCAGAAAAGATCTCCCTCAGGGTCCTTCTGAACTTTACATTTAAGCCAGAAGATAGGTATGTAATGTTAAACCATGAAATTTTAAGGTACTTATTTTTAAAGTACCCTACATTTTGATGGCGACTTTTGAATGATTATTGTTTTAAGGCACAACGCTTTTTAGAGTATAATGACTTTACCAACTTCAGTTTAATGCTTTTACCTGCCTCTCTTCTTTGCCTGAAAGAGCAGGAATAATTTTATGTATAAAAATCGTTATTTTCTAACAGGAACGAGTTAAATAAAGTCTTAACCAGATATGAAATAAGAATTAAAAGGGATCCCCATGAATGAGATACGTGAAGTCGACCGGTTTGAGTGTAGAGTTATAAATGTAATCCAGAACCTGATGTGGAAAGGTATAACAGTAGAAGAAAACGGAACAAAAGGCAGAGTATATTTCGGAAGAGTGAATGGTGAGCTCAATATTAATCATGGAGATACTCTTTATTTAGGTATCAAGCGTGTCTATGAAGTAGAAGACAAAACCATGCAGGTCACACTTTACGATGCCGAAAATAAAAAACTGGACTGGACTCTCGTCTAAGTATTCTGATCATGTTGTGATGCAGATTATATCTGCTACAGCTTCCTTTTCGCTAAAACGTTCGGATCAAAGAAGCCAGTAATTTCTTAATCTTTCTCTAAAGGTCATTTCGATTTTTTGTAAAGAGCACTTTGAATTTTTATATTCTATTTTAAGACACTCTCACAGAATCTATTCCTTCTTTTTAAATATAAATTCTCTTGAATAAAAGGAGTTAAAGCTTTATTTCGACCTGTACGGGATTTCAATTTCCATCAGGTCTTCGGCTATAATTACATTTTCAAACACCTTTTTCGAATTGGTCAAGAGAGGTTCAGCATCATCAGTATACCGGGAGCTTATATGGGTAAGGATCAACTTCCTGACGCCTGCCTCCTTTGCGAGAGCTGCTACTTCCCCTGCTGTCGAGTGTTTGGACTCTTCCGCCCAATCTGCCATCTCGTCCGCAAAACTGCCATCATGGATCAGGACGTCTGCACCTCTGCTGGCTTCGAGAATGGGCTCGCAGGGCCTGGTATCTCCGCTGTATACAATAGTTCTTCCGGGCCTTAAGGCTCCCATTACATCTTCCGGTTTTATGAGCTTTCCATTGACTCCTACCGGGTTTCCTTTTTGCAATTTTGCGAAAAGAGGGCCAGGAGGAATACCCAATTCGATTGCCCTTTCCCTGTTGAAACGCCCTGGACGGGGATTTTCTATAAGGGCGTATCCGAGGCTTGGGATACTGTGTTCGGTTTTTAAAGCTCGGATCAAATATTCTTCTCTTTCCACAATATCTCCGGGTTTCAACTGGATGCCCCTAACTTCGTATTTAAGGTTGAAATAACCAAGAGCTTTAAAAAGCTCAGTAAATTCCCTGGTCCCATCAGGCCCGTAAATCAGAAGAGGTTCTTTCCTTCCCATGAAAGACATAGTCTGAATCAGACCAGGGATTCCCAAGAAATGGTCTGCGTGGAAATGGCTAACAAAAATAGAGGACAGGCTCATCATTCCTGTCTTTGCCCGCATCATCTGCTGCTGGGTACCTTCTCCACAGTCGAACAGGATAAGCTCTCCTTCCCGATTGACCATTACTGCGGACGGGTTTCTGTTGCGAGTAGGCAGAGAGCCTCCAGTGCCAAGAAAAATTATGCGAAGCATGCTGAACTCACTATAGTTCCTGACTCAACAAATTACACTTTTTATTTGTAGGCTGAATGTTTCCATCCATTTCTTTGCAAATGATAATGACTTTTC
>Ga0183099_1000899_pt1 | contig 18843 bp, 19 predicted proteins | sample Biomet1_FD_127788 | JGI IMG/M metagenome (GOLD analysis project Ga0183099, IMG submission 127788) | Microbial communities from bioreactor (seeded with anoxic lake sediment) at LBNL, California, USA - Biofuel metagenome 1 | ecosystem: Engineered > Bioreactor > Anaerobic > Unclassified ... | reverse complement strand
ATATAATATTTATGTCCGATCTCAAGGATCTGATCCACCTTGATATCCTTTACTCCCATCTTCAGCTCGGTTGAAGAAAACGGATTTCCTTCATTTTTGTACACATCATCCGGATCTACTTTATCCAGCAGTCCAAGAACGGAAGGGCCCAGGAAGATCGTGTCCAGAACCTTGCCGTCAATGGATATTTTACTGTAAGGAGTAAAGTTTTGACCCTTGATATAATATTTATGTCCGATCTCAAGGATCTGATCCACCTTGATATCCTTTACTCCCATCTTCAGCTCGGTTGAAGAAAACGGATTTGTCTCGCCGTAAATATAATCTTTTCCGTAAAGCATGTCATACTGCAGCGCTTTCAGGTTTAAAAGGTAGTTGGAATCTTTGCTGTGATGCTGATGATATTTTGTCAGCACGCCCTCATGAATGCCGAGTCTGTTGAAGACCTCTGCACCAAGTTGGTAGGAGTACAGGTTTTTGTCCTCCTTTTTCATCCCGAAATTGTTCCAGATCACGTATTCCTGCTGATAAACCGAATTTGTGTCCATATCTTCGGCGGTGATATCAAGGCTTGGCAAATGGTCTCCGTAAATCACCACAACCGTATCTTCATCAAATTGATTCAGCGCTTTTATAAGATCTCCGAGGAATTCATCCATTTCATGCACCTGTTGGAGATAATATTCAAATGCATTGACTTCGGATTCGACCGTAATGCCGGACATGGTGATCTCGGGATTTTCTATGACTTTATCCGTCGGGTACTGTCCATGTCCCTGTACGGAAATGGTATAGACCAGGTCCTTTTCTTTCGTCGATTCCAGTGCGGAAAAAATCTCTCCGGTTAAAACGCCATCCTTTGCCCAGTTCTTTGGTGTTTTGATCACATTGTTCATATATTCCAGAGAGGTAAAGGTATCAAATCCCAGGTTGGAAAATACCTTGTTTCTCCCATAGAAAACTCCTCTATGGTTATGGATCGCATGGGTCGAGTATCCCAGTCTTTTTACATCATATGCGATCGACTCGCACGTCTTGTCCATCAAAATGGATTTATATGGGTACTCACCCGGGCCAAAAAACCAGACTCTCATACCTGTCAAAACTTCGAACTCGGTATTGGCTGTACCGGCACCGACGGATGGAACGGTTATATATCCGGTAGAATACTCCTTCTTCAGTTCCCTGAAGATAGGAACCGGATCCTGCGAAAATGTCAGTCTCTTATCTCGCGTCGGATCGAAGTAGGATTCCATTTGAAGAAAAATAATATTCGGTGTTTTTTTCGGTGTTTTCACGCCATCCCTTGTGATGCCGGTCAGATCTTCGAGCTCATCTTTTGAAAAAATCCCTAATATCTCCTCATCAGAATAACCTTTTGGAGAAGAAATTCCTGTATTTAACCATGTATTCAGGAAGCAGTATGGAAATCCGTAGTCGCGGTATGCATAGTTCAGATTTCCGAAGTAGATGGAAACCCAGTTTCTGTCAATTGCAAGATTTGTGGCGCCTACCATGACAACTGCCATAATGACAATACCGGCGATGCTTTTTTTGTAATTGATCTTCTGCTTATGTTTAGGCATAAAGATAAATGCCAGAACCAGAGCCACGATCACCACTACTATGGCAACACATACCAGAACAATCTGCACCGTCGTCAGGTAGTTTGGAATGATCGATACGACAGATTCCAGCAGGGCAAGATCTGTTACAGTGAAAGGGGTCGTTCGGAATCCTAGGATCACACCGTTCGTGATGCCGACGGAAAGCCAGAAAATGGAGACTATTATGTAAATAAAAATCCTTCTTTTGACGACAAAAGCAAGGGCAAATGTCACAAAGATAATGAATGCATTATAGAAAAAGGTCATCGGTGAGTGGACCAGGTAGTCCAATCCGTTGAACAAGGATCTTCGGCTCACGGACTCGATGATCATATTAAGTATAATGGAAAGCAACACACATAACGCAATTGAGTTGTGCAGATATTTATTAAAAAACAGCTTCATTTATCTTCGTTCTTTCCTCCGGTTTCTTTATCGTTTCGAATGGATCGTATTTGCCAGCAAGGCAAATTCCTCCATGCTAAGTGTCTCAGCCCTTCTTCCCGAATCGATTCCCGCTTCGTTCATGACAGCGGAAATATCCTCTTTTGTCATGCCGTATATCCCTGTCAGTGAATTGAGCAGGGTTTTCCTGCGCTGTCCAAATCCCGCTTTGATTACAGCAAAAAATGCTTCTTCACTTTGAAGAGCAATTGGTTTTTCTTTTCTGATATCCAGTCTGATCACAGCAGAGTCGACCTTTGGCTGAGGCACAAAGATCTCTTTCGGTGCGTTTATTACATGAGTAATGGTACAATAATACTGCACCGCAAGAGACAATGCCCCATAAGTCTTGGTGCCGGGTCCCGCTTTGATGCGGTCGGCAACCTCCTTCTGAAGCATGATGGTGATACTGTCGGCAGGGACTCTGTCCTCCAGTATCCTCATGATGATCGGCGTAGTGATATAGTAGGGAAGATTGCCGATGATCCTTACCGCCTCTACCTTTTGACCGTTGATTTCGCGGTTTTGTTTCAGGATTTCATGGAGATCCGTTTTGAGGATATCACTGTTCCGTATTTCTATATTCTGATATTCGTGAAGTGTGTCCTGCAAAACCGGAATCAGATTTCTGTCGATTTCAATTGCAATGACCTTACCGGCTTCCTCTGCGGCAGCAGCGGTAAGCACGCCGATACCCGGGCCGATCTCTATCACTAAATCGTTTTTGCCGCTAAAGGATTTTTCTATAATTTTGTCAATAATATTTTTATCCATAAGAAAATTCTGGCCTAAGCTTTTAGAAAATTTAAATCCATGCTTGGCCCTGATATCCCTTATGGTTGCTGGTGAATATAATTTCATTTCTCTTTCCCTTTTATCCCCTGTATCGCCTGCAATAATTCTTGCCTTGTTATGCCGTATTGATTCAGCCTGTTTAAAAAGACCTTGCTGTTGCCATAACCGATACCCAGCAATTTTCCAAGCTTGTCCCTTCTTTCGGCTGAACCGGCAATCCCGGTAAGATTATATTTTATCATATCTTCATTTTTATATTCAAGGGATTTGACTGAAATTTCAGCTCTTGCTTTTCTGAGAGCTTCCCGGATGGAATCCGGGTCCGCATTTTCTATCCCGATATCTCCGTCCTTCAATGCTTCTTCTCTGGGGAGGAAAGCATGCTTGCTGTCCGGGAACCGCTTCGCCAGTCTTTTTCTGATTTTTTCGCCGGCAAAGTCAGGATCGGTAAATATGATGATCCCTCTCTCTGTATATGCCTTTTCAATCAAGTCAAAGGTTTCCTTCCGGATGCCAAAGCCATGGGTCGCTATGGTTTCAGCGTCAACTGCCGCTTTTACCGCAGCCTCGTCATCCCTGCCCTCAACAACAATGATTTCTTTAATCATATGATCTCCTATTTTGGTATGATGCCCGAGCCTGTCGTTTCTTTTGTTCTATCAGGAAGTACGTACAAGATTTCCCCCGGTTTGATCATTTTCAGCTGCTGCCTTGCCTGCTGTTCGATATATTTCGGATTGTTGACCTGAGAGAGCTCGTATTTAAGCTTTTCCTTCTGCTTCAGCAATTCCTTCTGCTCTTCCATCGTTTTAGCCTCGTTAAGTTTTAGGGACACGATATTAAAGGCCGAAGCCCCGATAATACAGGCTATGGCCAGGAAAATGATGATGTACACCATTCTTCGCCTTGCTATTTTTCCGGCCCGTCGTTCAGTAACAACAGTTTTCGTCTTTCTTGACCTGCATTTTTTCTCTGCTGCTTCTTCCCTTTTTCGTCTTCTTTCGTTTCGGGCCTTTTCAATATTGATGACCTGGCTGTTGTTGTTTTTAAATGCTCTGCTTCGTCGCTTTTTTTTCTTAAACATAAAATCACCTAGCCTTGATTGTATCATAAAAGAATATTTTCCACAAGATAACCCCTAAGGCAAATGCAACAAATGAATGGAAACTTAGCTGTCCGAAGCAGCAGTAATACAGGAAAAATGAGGTGAGGATGCTGGCAAAAATCCAAAAAAGTATATCCTGTATAAAGGATATACTTTTTCCTGGTTTGAGTCTATTTTTAATTTCGGTGAAAAGATCATGGAAAAGCATTACCGTCATGCCTGCCGCAAGCATAATGATAAATTCAAAAACCTGATTAATGATCAGCGGATTGACTGCGATATTCATTTCAGGATTTTTTTCAGGAAACCCTTTTCCTGCTTATCTTTCTTTTCTGTGTATGTAGCAGAACCGATGGCACCGGTAATCAATACCCGCCCTTCTTCAAGGTCCAGCTTCTGTATATGCAGATCCTGACCTTTAATGATCAACCCGCCGTTTTTCAGTATTAACAAAATCAATTCTTCATTGAAGCTCTCAATATCGGTAACATCTGTTACCGATATTCTTTCTCTGTTGTCAATGCTTACAATATGTCCATTCTCCATAAAAAAACACCCCTATTCAATATATTATTAGGGGTGATGATTTATTCACTCTATATTCTGCTTTCCACGGATCGGAGAGAGTGGTATGCTGATGGTTACTTTCGTGCCTCTGCCTTCCTTGCTCTCGATCTCAATACTGCCGTTGTGTTCTTCAATGATCTGCTTGGAAATCGATAGTCCCAATCCTGTCCCGCCCATTGCACGGGAACGCGCTTTATCAACACGGAAGAAACGTTCAAATACACGGGATACCTCTTTTTCCGGGATTCCGATACCGTTATCCGTAACGATGATCTGTGCGGATTTCACGACCTTGAATGTATCGATATCGATCCTTCCGCCTTCCTGGGTATACTTGATGGCATTGCTCAGGATATTCAGGAGGACCTGTTCAATCCCGTCCTTGTCGATCACGACCATGATTTTCTGGTTTTCATCAAAGATCAGGTTCAGGTGCTGATCTTTGTTTTTCGCAGTCAACTCTACCTTTGTTACGATTGACTTCAGCAGACTGATCAGATTTGTTTCTTTTTTATACCATTTTTCCTGTTTATAATCCAATCTTGAAAGCTGAAGAAGATCCTTGACCAGCCGGTTCATCCGGTCAGTCTCCGTTTCGATAATTCCCAGGAAATTCTGGGTGATTTCTTTATCCTCCACATCGCCGCAACGCAGGGTTTCTGTGTAACTTTTAATCGTAGTCAAAGGCGTTTTAAGCTCATGGGATACATTCGCCACAAAATCCATCTGCATGTTTTCCAGCTTCTGGCGCTCGGTAATGTCCTGCAGGATCATGATGATACCGACATCCTCTCCGTTTTCATTCTTGAACCGGTCATAACGGACCGCAAAGGTGGAGCCTCCGTAAAAAAAGATCTCTTCCACGCCACCGTCCTTGCAGTTTTCTCTTAATTTATTGAAGATCAAATTTTCGTTATGACTTTTTATAATGTCGTCGTAATGTCTGGTCTCCATGTCTTCGGCGGTGATGCCGAGCATTGCCATAGCCGCATGATTGGCATGGATGATGTGGCCGGACAGATCAATTGCGATCAGTCCGTCCGCCATGTATTTTAAAATCGTTTCCAGTTTGCTTTTTTCGTTGGATATCTCAGACAGCGTAAGATTCAGCTGCTTCCTGAGCAAATTAAACATTTCTGCAAGCCGTCCGATCTCATCATCGGATTTAACGCTTACATCCTGGCTGAAATCGCCCTGCACCATTTTTTCGGCTTTCTCCGTAACGTCATTGATCGGTACCGTGATGCTTCTGGCGATCACAAAGCCAAGTACCACAGTGATTACTAGAGCAATGACCATCGCCTTAATGAAGATGATTTTTGACTGGTCGATGGTTTCATAAACGCTCGACATATCCTCCCGCATATAGAGGACGCCTTTGATATGGCCCTTCTCACCAATCGGAAAAACCATGTTTTTAACAGGCATTTTCTTGCCCTGGGAGTCAATGATCCCGTCGATATCTGCGGTTTTCCCGCTCAGTCCCGTGAGGATCACGGTCTCATTCAGCAAATCCGCCGCGCTTTTCAATACCTGATTTTCATTGTTGGAAGCGATAATCGTAAATTCATCATCAACGACAAAAATCTCCTGTTCGACACCCTTGGACCAGCTTTGAATATTTGCCTGAATCTCTCCCTGATGGTTTTTAAGATTGTCGTAACTGCTCAAAGTTTTGAGCAAGGTTCCCTTTTGTACTGTATCTGTGATATTTTTTTTGATGGATTCTTTGTAATAAGTCTCCAGCTGGTTCATAATAAAGACGCCGATGATGGTTGTCGCAATAAAAACAAGAAGAAAGTAAATAAATACGATCCTCCATCTGATACTTGACCATCTTTTCTTCCAAATCATCTTTTACGGCCTCCTGAAGTAATACCCTATCCCTCTTTTGGTCATGATATACTTAGGATTGCTCGAATCATCCTCCAGCTTTTCTCTTAATCGCCGTACTGTAACGTCAACCGTTCGAATATCACCATAATATTCATAGCCCCAAACTTCTTCCAGAAGCTGTTCCCTCGAAAAAACCTTGTTTTCCCTCTCAGCCAGATATTTCAGAAGCTCAAACTCACGAAGAGTCAATTCAAGGGGTCTGCCGTTTTTCCTTACCTCATAACGGTTCAGATCGATAGCCAAACTGCCGAAGTCCTGTACATTGGACGGAACATCCTTCAGATTCGCCATCAAGTCGGTTCTTCTTATGTTCGCCTTGATTCTGGCTACCAATTCACGCATACCAAAAGGTTTTGTTATGTAATCATCAGCGCCAAGCTCAAGGCCCAGCACCTTATCAACTTCTTCTTCTTTCGCAGTCAGCATCAATATCGGAACATTGCTTATTTCCCTTACTTTCTTGCAGACCTGAAATCCATCCATCAGCGGCAGCATGACATCCAATAAAATAAGGTCGGGTTTGCCGGACAGTGCTTTATTAAGCCCTTCCTGCCCGTTATAGGCAGTTTCCACTTCAAATCCTTCCTTTTCCAGATTGAATTTTATAATATCCGATATGGATTTCTCATCTTCAACAATCAGCACTTTTTTAGAGTCCATAAGAATTTCCTCCCTACATCACGCGTAACAGTTCTATGCCATTATATCAGAGAAAACCCTTTTCGTCAAAAAACCAATTTCTACTAGCTCTTACACTTGCCCAAGCCCCCGTTCATATTATGGGAGCGAGGGAAGTGATCATAATGAATGCAAGCGATGGGGAAATGACCCCGGTTATTATATATTCAAAACGTACCATTAATGAGATCAGGGACTGCATACTGGAAAACTACGGGCAAATTAAATATGAACTGCCTTTCATCAATGCGGTTTCTGTAGAAGTACCAAAAGAAAAGCTTCCGCTCCTCGCACACCATAATATGGTTAGTTCCATCAGCGAGGATGCCATCGTGTCAAAGACGCCGATCTATCCGACGGCCAAAACGGTTCATACGGCAAGGAATTGTGAATACGAAGAAAGATCCGAGTATTATTCCTCGGAAAAGGGAAGAGGAGTCGGCGTTGCCGTAATCGATACAGGCATTGCTCCTCACTATGACCTGGTAAAACCAGAAAATCGGATTATTACCTTTGTGGATCTTCTGCATAACAAGAGTCAGCCTTATGACGATGATGGTCATGGTACCCATGTGGCAGGCATCATTGCCGGAAACGGCTATACCTCCAATAAATACATCGGTACCGCGCCTTGCGCCAATCTGATTGCCATCAAGGCTTTGGATAATTCCGGAAACGGTACAGAATCGGATATTCTGGCAGCCCTTCAATGGATTGTCAACAATCGCCATCTATACAATATCCGGGTCGTAAATCTGTCACTGGGAATCAAAGTCGAGGAGCCTTACGATGATGATCCTTTGGTCAAGGGGGCGAATGCAACCGTCCTGCTCGGCTTGTCTGTAATTACGGCAGCGGGGAATAACGGACCCGGCAGATGCACGATCAATTCACCGGGGATCAGTCCATATGTGATTACCGTCGGTGCCGCTGATCTGACGCATGCAGATTCCATTGATGGGATCAAAGTTGCAAACTTTTCAAGCAGGGGACCAACTCCGGACGGAGAGACAAAGCCGGATCTGATTGCATCGGGAGTGGAGATTTCCTCACTGGATGCAAAGAATCCAAAAGGTTACGCTATACAGTCGGGGACATCCATGGCAGCTCCTGTTGTAAGCGGTGCCGCCGCCTGCCTTTACGCCCAATATCCGGAATTGACGCCGTTACAGGTCAAACGGATTCTGATCCGTGATGCGATGCCTTTAAAAAAAGAAAACCGCTATGCCCAGGGCCGCGGTCTTCTGAATTACAAAATATATTTAAATTTATAGATAATTTAATGGGTTTTTGGTTTTCCCATTGATATGAACCTCAAAATGAACATGTGGTCCCGTGCTGTGGCCGGTACTCCCTACATTGGCGATATGCTGGCCCTGGAATACCCGGTCGCCGGCTTTTACAAAGAGCTTGCTGCAGTGACCGTAAAGCGTGACTCTGCCGCCGCCGTGATCGATCTTGATGCATTTACCGAGAGAGCCGTTGTAACCGGCAAAAATGACCTTGCCTCCGTCAGCGGCTTTAATATTCGTTCCTATTGGAGCTGCCAAATCGATACCGGAATGGAGTCTGCCCCATCTGATTCCGTATCTTGAAGTCAGAGTTCCTCTGATTGGATAAATAAAGGTTCCGGTTCCGATGAGAGGCGGCAGTTCCTTCGTACCTACCAGAACAACCTGAGAGGTAGGCTCGGTCAGGGTTTTTGAATTGAGCACTGTCCTGCTTACCTCGACTCCGTTGTTTCTGACGATCTTGGCTACAACCTGTTTTTCTCCGTTATTTCCTCGGGATTTAACGGTTTTTTCGTTTTTATAAAGAGTACTTGTATTTTCATAAGCGATCTCAAACGGGATCGTTTCATTATATGTCGCAATTTCCTTCGTCTGTACTGTTACAACAGGTACGATCTGTGTCAGGCAAAGTTCCTGGGAAATCTTCAGTTTCTCAGGAATTACATCAGGGTTGGAATTTTGAAGCTCACTTTGTTTCAAGCCGTACATTTTTGCGATCTCAGAAAAAGTTTCTCCATCCTGAACCGCATGGATCTTTTTCTCGGTAGCGCCGGTCAGCATATACTCCAAAGCACCTTCTTTTTTCTGGATCTTTCCTAGTTTTGTTTCGACATTTTTAATCATAACTTTTTCAGCAAAGCCCACACTTTCGTATTTTACTCCGCTGCTCTTCTTGGCAAACCGATCCTGGATCGCCTGCAAAACTTCCTTTGCGTTCTCTTTACTATCAAGAATGGCAACCAGCTTGCCATCCACATAAACGCCATAGCCGTTCGCTTTCATATCTCTCATATAGGTTAGTCTGTTCAGAATATCTTCCTTGCTGTCCAGTTCGCTGTTCCATGCATATATTTTATGGAAAGCGATATCCTTTTCTTTATCGATCTTGATCTCCGCATTATATTCATAGCTGAGCTTGTCACCTATAATATCAATGGTTTTATAAACGTCCTCCTGGTTCTTTACGACACCAAGGACCTTACCGTTATAGATGTATTCATAGGCAGACATGCTGCCGATCAAAAGCATAACCAAAGCAATGACCGCAATTCCGATTCCTGATTCGATCAGAACCTTCTTTCGGTTCCGCTCGATATAAACCAGAATCAAATCAATCCGATTGACGGCTCTGATAATGAAGTATCCAAACTTCACAAGCATTTGCTCGACTTTTCCATCCAGCAAGCTGATAAAGCCGCCCATCTTTTCAGAAGTCACTTTCTCTTTTCTGAAACATCAGGCATGACTTCTCCATCTTTCCCTTCAGCTGATACTTCTTTTCTATTTTTATTGATGCTGTTCTGATCTTCGGAGCAATCCTGCTTGATATAAACTGTGCAGCGATGTAATATCCTTTCTGACAGAATAGCTTCACTTTCTCAAAGAGCGCAAATACCTTGTCGATTGCAGTATCTAATGCATAATTCATATTGCTTTCATGTATATCATCTGATACCGTTTTTCCTGGGAAAACTCCGGAGATTTGTTTGATAAAGTGAATCACTTTTTGAATCATATTCGAAATTTTTTCTGATTTCATTTTTTCTGATTTAATGACAGCTTCACTTTCTTCCGGAATGATTTCCTCAGCTGTTTCAGCATTCATTCCGTCTATTTTCTGCATCATTTCGTGCATGGAGACTTGTCCGGAAATCGGTTCGGCCTGTTCCTCCTCAAACGGGAAGGATTCCGGCTGGATCATGTCAAAAACAGAGCTGGACTTGTAATCAGAATAAATGCCCTGCTCTGTAAATATGGCCTCCTGTTTTTTTGAGGACTGCTCTTTTCGTCGGTTCCTTCTTTCGTTGAGCCTTTCCGCAGCAAGCATCCTTTGCCGTTCTCGTTCCTTATAATCTATCTTATGCTCTGGCAGCTCAAGATGCGAGATTCTTTCGAGCTTTTCGTCTATTAATCTCTCGATTTCCGCTTTTGCCTGTTCCCTGGTCAGACCTGTCATATCGAAATGAACGGTCATATCTTCAAGCGAAATAGGGGTATGAGAATTACCCATATCCCTAGTCATATTTTCTGCTTGACAATTTTCCGTGCTATCCTGATTTTCTTTTTGTAGTTTATTTATAATCGAATTTTTCCATAAGCCTAATCTCTTTGTTAAAGCCTGGGTCTTGATCTTCGTCATATGTTTCCTCCCGGCCATCTTTCGATGGGGTACTATCATATGTAGCCTCAACTCTTTCCGCTAACATTATAATTATACACTTTTTTCAATATTTTTCAATCCATTTGTTGTAATCTGCTCAGTTTCTCGGCAAAGCAAGAACAACGCTCCCCCGTATCTTGTATGCCGGTATCCTTACAAAGGGGACAATCATACACCATATCCATATAGTCAATTTTAAAATTATTTTCCGTCATCAAATAAGCCTTTTCCTGATTTAGTCCATCGACCTTCTCTTTCATGGCTTTGATCTTGCTTTTGGTATCGCTTGCGCCGGAGAGCATGATTCTGGAAATCTGAAGTCCTACCGATCTTGTTTCCTCTTCGATCTTTTTCACTCTTGGGATCTTCTGATAAACTTCAATACGTCTGCTCTCAACCAGCGCCTCGTTTCTTGCCCTGATTTCGTCGTAATCCTTAAAGACGCTTCCGATTTGACCGTTTCTTCTTCCTTCAACCGAAGCAGGGGCCTTCCCCTCGCTGTTCCATGCTTTCAGCACACTGTTGATGTAGTTAATGTTCGGATTTGAAATTCCGCTTGTCTTCTTGCACGCATCTAATACCCGGTCTATGCCCATGCCCATCTGGTCGAACCAGATATCCATGATCCGCTTCTCTTCCTCAGTGGCGTTCCTCAAAAATCCAAGCGCCTTCAATACTCTTTTATAAAGATAATGCCTGTTGTCTGTTTCCTCAAGATAATCCTCAATCTGGTCGACTGTCTTCAGTCCTTGGTTGATCCATTCTTTGACGACCGCTGCAACATATTTCTGATTGCTGTGATTCTTCTTTTTCACACAATAGGAATAAGCGTATACAATCATTTCCGGCGTCGCATTGTAATCCGTGATCCAGGACAGGATCTCGGCCGGCTCCTTGCCCGCGAATAGTCTTCCTGTGATCCTTTCGATATCGCTGTACATATCACGGATGGTGTTATCATCCATCAAAGGCTTTAAGTTCTCTGGAATATCAACGTTTGACTTCCTGCCTTTGACCTTTTTTCCATAGACCATTTCCTTTAGATTTAAAAACTCCACCTGATATCGGAATTTGTCGCTCGGCTTTTCGTAGTGCTTTTTGATCACGCCCAGGCCTTCCCAATAGCTCCAGGCCTTCAGAACATCTTCGTCTGCTATGCCGAGATGCTTTGCGATGGTTTCGCTGGACATGCCCCTGTCAAGATCGGCATACATCAAGGCAAACAGGTACACCTTGACATAATCACCCGGTGCTCCTGCCATATATTCATTGATAAAAATGTTTTCCACATTCGTATCTCTTAAAAAATAATCCTTGGTATTTTCCCTGATAAAGTTCATATTTCAACCTTCTGATAATATTAAATATCCCGTTCTGTAGTATAGAACAGTCCGTTGTTTTAGAAAATCTGACCTCTGACGATGGTCTGATCTCTTCTTGGGCCGACAGAAATAATCCTCACAGGTACTCCGGTGGTTTCCTCAATGGTTTTGATATAGGTCTTTGCTTCCTCTGGAAGCTCCTCGTATGTCTTGCAGTTTGAAATATCGCATTTCCAACCCTTTAACTCTTTGTAGACCGGCTTGCATTCCTCTATGATATCCAGTCTTGCAGGGAAATGATCTATTTTTTCTCCGTTATGATCGTACTGATAGCAAAGCTTGATGGTATCAAATGCATCCAGTACATCCAGAAGCATCAGCGATATTCCTGTCATACCGTTTATTCTTGCGGAATATTTCACTACAACAGCATCAAACCAGCCGCATCGTCTTGGCCTTCCAGTCGTTACACCGTATTCGCGTCCGATCTCACGGATCTTGTTACCCGTTTCGTTGTCTTCCTCAGTCACGAAAGGTCCCTTACCCACTCTTGTCGTATAAGCCTTGGCAATTCCGATAACCTCCCTGATCTCTCCTGAACCGATGCCGGAACCGAAGGTAAACCCACCGGAAGTCGGATGGGAGCTTGTAACGTACGGATAGGTTCCAAGGTCAATATCAAGCAGAGAACCCTGTGCACCCTCAAACAAAACCTTTTCCCCCTTTTTCAGACTTTCATATACCATGACGCCAGTATCCCTGATGTATGGTTTCAGTCTGTTTGCATATTCAACATATTGTTCGATCAACGGTTCCTTTTCGATAGGGCTTTCATTGAAAAGCTTGACCAGGATCTCATTCTTCCTGTCGATCTGTGCGGACAGCTTTGCTCGGAAAACCTTCTCATCGAGCATATCGCAGGTTCTGATACCGCTTCTTTCGATTTTATCCATGTAGCACGGACCGATTCCCTTTTTCGTGGTTCCGATGTCTTCTTTCCCTCTTGCATTCTCGTAGATCCCGTCCAATATTTTATGATACGGAAAAACGATATGCGCTCTGTCGCTCACATAAATACTGCTTGTGTCGATTCCGTCACGCTGCAGTTCTTCGATCTCTTTGAAGAAGCCCTCCGGATCAAAGACAACACCGTTTCCGATGACATTGATGGCACCCTTGTTCAAAACACCCGACGGGATCAAATGAAGGGCATATTTCTTTTCACCGATCACCACGGTATGTCCGGCGTTGTTTCCGCCCTGACCTCTAACGACCATATTTGCCTTTTCAGCCAAATAATCTATTACTTTCCCTTTTCCCTCGTCTCCCCACTGGGAGCCTACAATTGCTAAACCTGGCATAATACTTCTCCTTACTTCGGCAAACAATTTGCCTTCTACCTTATTATTTATTTAAAAATACATTTAAATCATCAATCAACTTTGCGAGATTAACTCCATGTCCTTCAGCTGCTTCCTTCAGGCTTTCACTGTTTGCACCGGGACAGCCGAGGCAGTTTAATCCATGGCGCAGAAAGATATCTGTCACATCAGGATCGATTTCAAGGATTTCATTGAGCAGCATCGTTCCATTAATTTTCATATCACACCTCCTACTTATCGCTTATATGGCTCTTATCCACAAATCTTGTGTATTTACCCAGCCATGTAAGCTCAGTGACACCGGTTGGCCCGCTTCTCTGTTTTGCAATATTGACTTCGCAAATATTTGGTTTTTCCGTCGTCTCCGGATTATAATATTCATCTCTGTATAAAAACATTACAATATCTGCATCCTGTTCGATGGATCCCGATTCTCTCAGATCGGACAGGATCGGCCTGTGATCGTTTCTCTGCTCCGGTGCACGGGACAGCTGAGATAAAACCAGAACCGGGCAGTCCATTTCTCTGGCAAGCTGCTTCAGAAATCTGGATAGTGCAGTAATTTCCTGCTGTCTGCTTTCCGCTCTGCCTTCAAATGACATGAGCTGCAGGTAGTCGATCACAACCAGATCAAGACCCTTTTCCGCCTTCAGTCTTCTGCATTTGTTTTTGATCTCCATGGCCGTGATGCCCGGAGTATCGTCTATGTAAATATTTGCCTTCGAAAGGGTGTCAAGGGCGATATGGATCTGATCCCAATCCTTTCTTTCCAGGTTCCCGGTCTTCAGCTTCTGCATTTCAATCCTGGATTCCATACTGAGAAGTCTTTGGCCCAGCTGCTCCCTAGACATTTCCAGGCTGAAGATCAGTACCTTGGCCTGGGTTTTGATGGCCGCCTGCTGTGCAATATTCAATGCAAAAGCGGTTTTCCCCATGCTTGGTCGTGCGGCCAGCATGATCAAATCGGAACGCTGCATGCCGGATGTTTTAGCATCAAGATCATGAAAGCCTGTGGTCAGGCCTGTGATATTGCCATCCAGCTTCGACATTTCATCTATTTTTGCAATGTTGCTCCACAATACATCCTTGATCAGCTGGAAGTCCTTTGTCTGTCTTGACTGGGCGATCTCGAAAATTCCCCGTTCTGCATAATCAAGGACCTCGGCAGATTCCATCTTTTCTTGATAGTCCTTTTTCCATGATATCGGATGCTGTACTGATGAGCCTTCTTATTACAGCCTTTTCCGCTATAATCTTCGCATACTGCGCCGCATTGGATGTCGACGGCACGATGGTGGACAAGAGTGCGATATATGCTCTGCCTCCGACCATTTCCAGGGACTTTCGCTTTTTCAGCTCTTCTGAAAGAGTCAGAATGTCAACAGGCTGATTTTTTCGGTAGAGCTCAATGACAGCCGAATAGATTTCCTTATGCATCTCATTGTAAAAGTCTTCCGGCTTTAATATTTCCAGCACCTCGTAAAGAGCATCCTTGTCCAGAATGACGGAGCCCAGAACAGATTTCTCCGCATCTTCGTTATGAGGAGGTATCCTTTCATATTGATTCATTATTATAACCTCTCAGACATTCCAATCAGAATGGAGTTAAATGAACGTTGCATTAAACTTCTACGGTAAATTTCAATTTGGCAACTACCTCAGGATATATTTTTATATCGAGCTCATACTCACCGGTATGCTTGATCGGATTATCCAATACAAATTTTCTTTTATCAATGGTTATTTTATATTGTTCTGCCAAAGCATCCGCAATATCCTTGGAGGTGATGGAACCGAACAGTCTGCCGCCCTCTCCGGACTTTGTCACTATCCTGACCTTAAACTGTGCGATTTTCTGCGCCAGCTCTTTTGCTTCTGTCAAATCTTTCTGACGTTGTTCTTCCTTAATTGCTTTCTGTTTTTCTAAATTCTTTACGTTACCTTCTGTTGCTTCTCTAGCCAATCCTTTTGGTAAAAGCAGATTTCTGGCGTAGCCGTCACTGACCTTTACGACCTCACCGGCTTTTCCTACGCCCTTAACGTCTTTGACTAATATTAAGATCATGTTTTTACCTCCTATTTTGTATCTAGTTCCTTGATCATCTCTTCGATCTTTGCGATTGCTTCCTCTACCGGGATCGTGATCTGCGCTCCCGCTTTCGTAAGATTTCCGCCGCCGCCGAGCTTCTCCATGATTGTCTGAACGTTGACCTCTCCAAGGGAACGTGCACTGATCACAGTAAGCCCCTCTTCATTTTCACCGATCACGAAACTCGCTTTGACTCCCCTGATATTCAGCATTTCATCTGCAGCCCGGGAGTTGATTACCTGAACATCCAGATACTTTCCCTCACATCTGGCAAGGGCAATCCCCGGAGACGCCATCCATGAACTTGCGACGATCCTGGATCTTTGCTTGATGGAGTCGAGATCGGTCTGGAAAAACTGTCTGACGTTTGCGGTATCCGCGCCCATTCTACGCAACCAGGAAGCTGCCTCAAAGGTTCTGACACCGGTTTTGATAGAGAACCGGTTGGTATCTACCGTGATCCCGGCCAGCAATACTTCTGCCTCAAGTTTATCGATATCCTTCTTATCTCCGATATATTGTAAAATCTCTGTGATCAATTCCGAAGTGGAAGATGCATATGCTTCCATATAGGTCAGCGTTGCATTGTCAATAAATTCTTCCGTCTTTCTGTGATGGTCGATCACGACCAGTTTGTCTGTTTTGTCAAGGAGCTCCGGACATTCCACCATATTGGCACGGTGGGTGTCGACGACAACGAGAAGAGTATCCTTATCGGCGATCGCCAATGCCTCCTCGTTTTTTATAAATTGGTAATTCTCCGATGCTACTGCCCTGTTATACATCTCAGAAAGAGAATCGTTATAGGAATTAATAATAACGGAAACCGGCTTATTACGGTTTATCGCGATCCTGCTGATACCGAGCGCCGCTCCGAAAGAATCCATATCAGGCTTTTTATGGCCCATGATAATTACCTGGTCGGACTGGTCGATCAACTGTCTCAGCGCATGTGCCATGATTCTGGATTTTCCTTTGTTTCTTTTTCAACAGTCTGCAGCCTTCCGCCGTAATATTCGATCTTGCTTACCTTTTCACTACAGCCTGGTCGCCGCCCCGACCAAAGCCAGATCCAGCGCTGCCGCCGCATATTCGTCGGACTGCTGCGGCGTCTTTCCGCCCACACCGATACCGATGCTCAAAGAAGCAGGGAAATCGGCGTCTGTCTCTATCTCTCTCACTTCATCCAGAATAGAGAATTTTGAAGCTTCCAGCTTTTCAAAATGTTTATGCTCAAATATGATGAAATATTGATTGCTCCTGTATCTTGTAAGGGATGCAGACATTTTAGCCGCCCATTGTCTGATGGTTTTTTCGATCTCAGCAGCAATGATGGATTTTCTTTCATCCGGAGAAGATGCGATCAAATCATCATAATTATCCACATTAACGTAGGCAATACAATTCTTTTCATCCTTATATAGGGTTTTCAACAATTCATAATTAGTCACATCGACCCAGTAAAGCACCGCACTGCTGTTCTTGTCTCCGTCCAGATAAGAGGACAGCACTTTATATGTTTTTCCGTTATGGGAAACCTGTACAGATTTCTCCATGGGATCGTCCGAGAAAAATTCAGAGGCTCGGAGTCCGGTTATTTTAAAAACTCCGGCACCGATGTTATTCGTATCTTGATAAATATCAGAAAACTTCTTGTTATACCAAAGAAACATTCCTTCGGAATCAATCATGCACAGCGGCAGCGGATGATTGGCGATGGAGTAGCTCATGGTTTTGTCGACAGCCTTGACGATATGCTCTGTGTAAGCCTTCATTGATTCGCTCTTATTGTTTGCGCCTATATTAAAATAGTTTCCAAGGCGTTCTCTCAATGTTTTTGTGCCCATTCCGTCTCCTATTTATAAAACTTTCAATTTCATAAAATTAATTAATTAAGAAATTTAATTAACATATTATTATATCACAGATCACGTTTTATTTTAAGATTGTTTGGGAAAATCTTTTGCGAAGATCCAACACCACGTCAAGCAGCCCCAGCATAAACAATATCGTCTGCCCAAACCATGTAAAAATTAAGACTGCCGATAGTACGATCAGAATGACCTTGAAAAACCTTTTTATATACCAAAAGAAAAAGATAACAGCCAGACCCTGTACGGAAAAAATAAAGGTAAATACGATCTGTACGGTCAGCATCATCAGTTCTCTGTTGATAATACCCATATTGATCACGATAAAAGACAATCCGTAGATCATGATCGATCCGATGATGATGCTCTTTGGAAGGGTGAAAGCCCTGAACGGAGGAAGAACGGAAACCCTGCCGTTAAATTTTCTTAAAATCCTGGAAAGGATCCCGTAATTTACATAGGCTAAAACGGAAGCAATTATGATCAAAGTGCCGGGAACCGACAGTTTGGTTATTTCCTTCATCTGATCCATGGATGCCTGCATTTCCTCAAGACTCATGCCTCTCAATCCAAGCGACTCATAATTTTTAGCCAGACCGATGCTGTCCACGCTGACGTTATTCAGAATCTGATTCATGGCATCAAATACAGAGATCCCCGTCAACGCCCAGGACAAAAGCAAAAGCAGCGCAATTCCGGTCACTGCAGTAACAGTTCCCTGAAAAACACCCTGATAAGCGCTTCTTCCCGCAAGCATATATCTTGTCATGATCGGAATCGGGATGAAAATAATAATAACTATGATTAAAAAGGAATACAAGGAAATCCCCCTTTCGAGACAAAAAGAAGCGATCGCTCGCTTCTTCCTCTTTCATTTACTAGCTCGCTCAATTTGCGATGCAAATTGTTGGCGAACTTATGCAAGGAAATCACAAATCTGAGATTTGTAGATTTCTACTGCTTGTGCTGCGGTCTTATGACTAGTCAGCTGTGTAAGGCAGTAAGGCAACAATTCTTGCTCTCTTGATCGCCTTTGTAACTTCTCTCTGGTGAATAGCACAAGTACCCGTGATTCTCTTAGGAAGAATCTTGCCTCTGTCAGTTACATATTTTCTGAGTTTATCTACATCTTTATAATCTATGGTCTCTGTCTTATCTGCACAGAACTGGCATACTTTTTTTCTTCTCATGCCGCCACGTCTTTTGTCCATCATGATACGTTACCTCCTGTTTAATATGGTATATTTTCTTTGTTATTATACTGTTATGAAATAATTTTAAACGAACATACACAAAACAACACTATGCATCCTAGGAATCAAATTGGGGAATTCATTCCTATTTCAGCTTTTAGTGTAATAATTGTCAAAGCATTTAATATTATATCAACCATTCAGCTATTTAGCAAGTTTTTT
>Ga0183099_1000898_pt1 | contig 18852 bp, 18 predicted proteins | sample Biomet1_FD_127788 | JGI IMG/M metagenome (GOLD analysis project Ga0183099, IMG submission 127788) | Microbial communities from bioreactor (seeded with anoxic lake sediment) at LBNL, California, USA - Biofuel metagenome 1 | ecosystem: Engineered > Bioreactor > Anaerobic > Unclassified ... | reverse complement strand
GAGTTTCCTCCCCTTCTACAGGTGATTTAGCGTGGCAAAACAGAATCGCGAATCACCATCTCGGGCACGAACTTCAAACGAATACCCTCGACCGGCTTGTTATCCAGCATGCGTACCGCCAGTTCAGCCGCTTGTTCGCCAATTGCTTCAATCGGATACTTCACTGTGGTCAGCTTCGGCCGGATAAAACGAATATATGGAATATCATCAAAACCCACCACAGAAACAGTCTGCGGCACGGCGATATCATGTTCCATCAGGCACGAGATGCCGCCCGCTGCCATCGCATCGTTGAAACCGACAAATGCGGTAAACGGCACCTTACGCAGCAACAGCTCCTCGGCGGCGACATGTCCACCCACCTCATCAGGGAAAGCGGATACCACGAGCTGTTCGTTAAACTCGATGCCCGCCTCTTCTAGGCCCTGCTTATAGCCTTCAAAACGCAAGTTGGCATCGGTAAAGTCCATATCGTCGGTGGTGATAAAGGCGATTTCCTTGTGACCCTGACTGGTCAGATGGCGCACCGCGCACAGGGTTCCTTCGCGGTTATCCAGCCAGACGCAGCGATCTTCTGCACCCGGAACCTGGCGATTGACGAATACCACGGGCGTTGGCCCATGGGCTAACTCCAACAACTCCTCATCGGACAATGCCTTGGAATGTAGAATCAGGGCATCACACTGCCGCTGCAGCAGAGCCTCGATAGCGTGCCGTTCACGCTGCTCATCGTGGTTACCGGACATCACTATGGTAAATTTGTTCGCTTTATCAATGATGCGCTCGATACCCAGCATCATCTGCGCAAAGAAAGGGCCGCCACAGAGATCGCCAACCAGCACTCCGATACAGTTGGAGCGTTTGCTCACCAGAGCCTGAGCAAAGCTGTTCGGACGGAAATTCAGCTCCTTCATTGCACTCAACACGGCTTCACGCTTTTCAGGTGCCACCTGGGCTGTGTTATTAATGACCCGAGATACGGTCGATATAGACACATTTGCCAACCGTGAAACGTCTTTGATCGTGGACATGCCCAATCCCCTCAGATGAAAACAATGAACTCGGCGCGCTGTCTAGCCGTTGTCAGCCACAGAAATCTCAGCGCAGCACATTGATATGTTTAACATTTTTGCACACTATTTCCCAGAAAATAGTGTTTTTAGTATCTCATTGTGCGCTCTTTGTCAGTTAAAAAACGCGCCCCATGCTGCAGCTTCTGTTGATAGATGGCATTAAATACCAGAACGTTCTGCACATAATTCCGGGTTTCTTTATACGGAATGTTCTCGACCCAGACGTCCATGCTCTTCCCAGCACTGAGTCGTCGCCATTGCCGCACTCGGCCGGGACCCGCATTGTACGCAGCAGCAGCCAGCACCCGGTTACCACCGTAATTATCCAGTAGCTCCTTGATATAAGCACTGCCCAGACGAATATTCACCTCCGGATCGATCAGTTGCTGCTTGCCGCCGAACGCAACGCCAAGTTTCTTGGCCATATGCGCCGCGGTGGCCGGCATGAGCTGCATCAGACCACTGGCACCCACCGGTGATTGGGCTCTGTGATAGAGGGCACTCTCCTGACGCGCCAACGCATAGAGCAGGCTCATATCGACGCCCTGCAACTTGGCAAAGCGGGAAAACACCTGACTCATCGGCATCGGGAAGCGCAGATCCAGCGTATCCCAGGCCTTGGCCCGGATGCTGGAGAGTACCGCCAAATCATACCATTCAGCATCCAGCGCCATGCTTCCCAGCTGTAGCTTCTCGGTATGAGAAACGGAGTCCATCAGGAAGATCCATTCCGAACGCGCCTGATCATGCTCGTTCAGAGCCAATAACTCTCGCACTCGGGCCACGGCGCTCCAGCGCTGGGCCGCTTGGGATAAACTCAGTGCCGGAGTCAGAGGCGCCGCGTTAAAAGGCATCTTGGCTCCGACCCGATCCGCGGCCAGAAAGCCATAGTAACTACGTTCGAAGCTAGCTTGCCGGTAGAGCGCCTGGGCATGCTGTTTTTTGCCCAGAGCCTCCTCGGCACGCGCCAGCCAATAGGTCCAACGGACATCGCTACGCGCAGTCCCGGGAATACGTTGCACCCAGATCTTGACCCCGCGCCAATCAGCTTCCCATACCGCTTGCCGCAAACGCAGCTCGATCAGGGCCGGATCATGTTGACGTCGCAATACCCGATCGACCCAGTCTCGCTCCGGACCACTCTTATCCAGCAAAAACTGGCGAGCAATGCTGCCCTCGACCGCCAGCGTCTGCTCGGTGTTTAGCCCATAAGCCGATTTGGCACGGGCAAACAACGTGCGCGCATCGCGAGGCTCTTGCCGCGCCAACCGTTGTAATGTCAACGTTGCCATGGCCGCGGCATCCCCGCCCTGTCGCGCTGGGAGCAGCGTCAATAATTGTTGTGGCTGATTATAAAGTGCCAGCAAACGCTGACCATCCGCCTGCCGTGTTGAACCCTCGAGCTCACCGCTCAGATACTCGAGCATAGAGCCACTGCTGCGCCCCGGAAACACCAGCATCATCCGTTGCCAGACTTTTTCCGCGGTCATATGACCGGCCAATTTCCACTGGGTAAACAGGGCGGAACACTCACCAGGCCTGGATTCGCTGTGCATCCAGATATCATCGGCAAACCGATAGGCAACCTCCGGCTCCCCCGTCGCCCAGCGAGCCAGGTAATACTGGCACCGTAAGCCCAGACTTCTGGGCTCACCATTGGCTAACTGCAGGTAGGCGGTCCATTTTTGTTCATCCGCAAGCAATCGCAGATACCGCGCTTTTAATCGGCCAGCCAGCAATCCTTGATTATCTTGTCGCACGAAGCGCATCACCTCGTCGAGACGCGAAGAGTCGGGTCGCAGCAGCAGATCGTAGTAATCGATATACAGCGCCAGTGGATAATCACCGAGCTGGGCGCGTAAGGCGTGAGCCTCAGCGGACCGCTGGGCCCGAATGGCTGCAACCGCCTGCTGATATCGGCTTTGCTCCAGCGTCAACGCCTGTGTCGAGCCAACAAACAGAGCAGACAGGATGACACTCAGCAGGATCAGCGTAGGGAAAAAACGAAGGGTCAAAAGAGTGGTTTCCTGAAATACGGCACATAAACGTTGGCATGAGTATACCAGAGCCGTCGGTGGATGTAGCCTCTCGAGTACCAGATGAGCCGACTGGTAGCTGTCACCGGTCGTTATGGCTTGTAACGCTGTATGTATCGGGCAAGTACATCGGCTGGCAGGGGTTTACTGGCTAAAAAGCCCTGAAAGAAGGTACAACCTTGCTTCTTCAAAAACTCCAGTTGTTGCCGGGTTTCAACGCCTTCGGCCGTCACGTTGAAGTTCAGATGGGACGCCATTGCCATCACCGCCTCGACGATCGCCATATTGCTGGTGTCGTGAGGGATATCCTGAATGAAGGAGCGATCAATCTTTAACTCGTCGACCGGCAGACGTTTCAGGTAGCCCAACGAAGAGTAACCGGTGCCAAAATCATCGATGGAAAACGAGATCCCGAGCTGCTTGAGCTCGCTCATTTTGCTGATCGTGTCTTCTGTATTGCCCAACACCACCGACTCGGTGATTTCCAGGTTCAGTGCCGAAGGCTCCATCCCGGTTTCTGCCAGCACCTCATGCACCTGATCGACAAAGTGAGCATGGTGAAATTGTTTGGCGCTGACATTGACCGATAGTTGCGGCAGATGCAGTCCATCCTCATGCCAACGCACAAACTGATGGCAGGCCTCGAGCAATACCCATTGGCCGATATCGATGATCAGATCCGTTTCTTCGGCGATCGGTATAAATTCGGCGGGCGACACCATGGAGCGTCCCGCTGGCTGCCAGCGAACCAGGGTCTCGGCACCAATCAGCTCTCCCGTTCCCACCATGTGCTGAGGTTGGAAGTGCAGCAGTAATTCATTGTTTTTCAGCGCATACCGGAGCTGATTATGGATCAACAGTCGTCGATCGGCCTGGCGTTGCATCTCCGAATCAAACAGCCGCGTCATTCGGCGTCCGGCCGATTTGGCCTGATACATGGCGGTATCCGCCTGCTTCAGCAGATCTGCGGGCGTCTGTTCACGGGTCGGAAATAGACTGATGCCGACACTGGCGCCGATGTGCAGACTCTGTCCCCGAAAATCGTACGGCAGAGAAATCTGCTCGATCACCTGTTCAGCCACCATGGTCGCCTGGATCTCGGCTTGTGCCGGATTGGCGGACAAGACCGGCAGCAGCAACACGAACTCATCCCCCCCCAGCCGGACCAGAAGATCATTTTGTCGCAGCAACTGATTCAGACGTGTGGAAGCCTGCTGTAACAGCCAATCGCCCGTGGCGTGACCGAGAGAGTCATTGATGGTTTTGAAATGATCCAGGTCGATAAACAACAGAGCACCGACCATATCCTTCTGCCGCGCACTCAGGAAGCTGCGCTCAACCTGCTCCATCAAATAACGTCGATTCGGCAAGCCGGTCAGATCATCGTAATACGCCAGATTCTGGATTTGCTGGGCAGCCGCTTTGCGTTCCGACATATCCTCAAAACAGATCACATAGTGGCTGATAGTGCCCCACTCATCACGCACCGGCGACCAGGTTTCCCACTGCGGATAATGGCGTCCGGTGGCATGCTGGCGATTCACCTCACCTTGCCAGCGGCCGTCACTATCAAACTGGAATGGACCAGCAATTTCCCAAGGCCAAAGCTGGAGGCCCAATCGCTTGCCCAGCACGTAATGCATGCTGTGGCCGGTGATGTGGCAGAAGGCATGGTTGACGCGCAACACCATGAAGTCCGGATCAGTAATGATGATCCCTTCATTGGTCTCGAAGGCCACGGCGGAGAGTCGTAACTCGGCCTCGGAGCGCAAGCGCTCGAGCTCGGCAGAGGCCCGGTGAGCAATCAATTGCTGTAAGGCTGCCAGCGTCAGGATGTCGGGAAAACGTTCTCTGTTGAAAGTTAACGCCAGATGACCAATCACCTGATGTTTATTATCCCGCAAAGGCAAAGCCCAATAACCATCCACCATGGGCAAAGCGATGGGTAACTGGCTCTGGAGGGTCGAGAAATGGTGCAGCTCCGGATGTAGATAGAGCTGGGCACAGCTGGTCTCTGCCAGGGGATAACGGACAAAATTCTCCACCGCCGGCACACCGGCGCTGACCACGACGCGGACCCACTGGGTCAGCGGTGGCGACTCCAGCTCTGCCAGCCAGGCACTGCTGGCATGTAATACACCCTGGAGCTGGCGCACCAATTCATCAAAGAACGCACGACCGGTTTTGGAGGATAAGGCATAGCTGATGCGATCCAGCTGCTGCTGGCGCAATAACAACAACTGCTCGTCATGATTTTGCGCCAGGGATTCCAGGCTCCGAGCGGCCAACTGCGCCAACTGACGCAACACAGGCGCAAAACGCAGTAACTGCGAATCACCACTTTCCTGGCGATGACAGCACAAGATCCCTTGCCAGGCTCCCGAACCACCAATTCTCGCTACCAGTAAGGTGCCCTGTTGTTCACTAGCGCCCAAACGTTGCCACAGCAACGGCTGCCCAGAGGCAGAAATGGCCGCCAAACCATCAACCAGTAACTGGTGAAGCTCGGTTTGATCGGCAGGTGTCAGCACGCGCCCCATCTGCCCTGAGCCACCCAGCACATGGGTACAAACTAGATCCGTATGTTCAGGGGACGATAACCAGAGGCTGACGTGATTCGCCTCCACCATTTTTTGTGCCAGCAAGCAGAGTTGGCGATAGAAAAACCACAATTCACGCACATGGCCGGAGGGTAACGATACATCCGCCCCCATCATCCGTGAGTCAACAAACGGCTGAACCGGGGCATCAGGAGAGCTCGAGAACGTTTCCAGATAAGAAGGCAGGGAAAACTCAGGGACATCGTCAGCGACCAAATCAAGGAACTGTGTCAACTCATATCCAGAATGCAGACTCACGTAAAACCTTTGAATAAAAAAGCAGGGTTGACAGGGGCTGACGAAAGCAAAATTGGAGGCTGACGGCGAGGGCCTGTATTTAAGTTGGCAAAATATTGCCTGTGCACTATGCCAGAAACAAGCCTTTTTTATGCATTACAGCCTCAGGATCACAGAACTCATCAGACCTGGTAATTAGACCATACTTAGGTGACGGAAATCACACTTTTGTAGTCCATGAAATGAGTAATCTGGCTACGAGATAAGAACAAGAACCAAGGGGGTTCACCATGATTATCGACATTACCAGCAAAGCCATCGACGTCACCCCGGCCATTCGGGAACGCATTGAGTCACGCTTTGCCAAACTGGAGCGCCTGCAGGTGCCTCTGATCACCCCCCAAGTCATCATTACCAAAGAGGGCCTTGCATTCATCATCGAAGCCAAAATCGGTATCCCCAATGGTCAATTGTTCGCTCAAGCCGAGCATGAGGATCTGTATGCGGCGGTGACGCTGCTCGGTCAAAAATTGGAACGCCAGCTCACTCGCCACTCCAGCAAGCCGGCAGCCCACCGCAGTGCCCGCTCCGGAAAAGAACAGTGTCGAGCAGGAGAGCTGACACCCGCGCTTTAATGTCCTCCCATAGTAACCGGGCGCCACACAGGCGCCCGAATTCTATGGTCCCGCCTCCAGTCACGAAAACAGGCTTGCAAGCCACCGGCAATTCACGTATTGCTATACCCATCTGGTTACAGGAATAAACATCATGCTGTTGTGTGTACGATTTACTTTCGGTTGCTTCTTTTGCTTCGCTCTGACTTGAGCAGGAGGCGCTGTCGTACTCGGATCCAGACGCACGAACAGTACCAAGCCTCCCCTTCGGGAGGTTTTTTTTTGCATCCGTCAGCCGCCTGGAGCTGGTAATATGCAACGCGCAGCTTCAGCGCAACAATATCCGACCGTGACCAACAGGATATTTTGCCAGGCCCGGATCCATACGCTTAAGGGAGTAACACATGGCCACACTGGAAACCATCCGTGACGAAATTACCGCCCTGGATGGCGATTTATTGCGTCTTCTGGCCCGCAGAAAGCAGTTGAGCATCGATGTCGCACGCAGCAAGCAAGCGGATCGTCGCCCGATCCGGGATCAGATCCGGGAACAGGAGCTGCTGGAGCGGTTGATCCAGGAGGGGCGTCCCCAAGGGCTGTCGCCCCACTACATCAGCCAAATCTATCATCTGATCATCGAAGACTCAGTACTGAGCCAGCAGGCTTATATTCAGGAGCAACTCAATGCCGAACAGCAAGGGACTCTGACCAGTATTGCCTTCCTCGGTCCTCGAGGCTCCTATTCCAGCCTGGCGGCCCGTAAGTATCTGAGTCGGCATACGGATCAGGTACTGGAAACCAGCTGCAGTAATTTTCAGCAGGTGATTGACGAAGTCGAGTCCGGCCGGGTGCAATACGGGGTATTACCCATCGAAAACACCAGCTCGGGTAGCATCAATGAAGTCTATGATCTGATGCAGCACACCAGCTTGTCGATCGTCGGGGAACTGACCTTACCGATCGAACATTGCCTGCTTACCGCCGTTGCCACCACGCCAGAGCAGATCACCACCATCTATGCCCATCCGCAGCCGATCCAGCAGTGTTCCAATTACCTGCATGCACAGATGAGTCAGGTCCACCTGGAGTATTGTGACTCGTCGTCGGCCGCCATGGCGAAAGTCCAGGCAGAGGCCAGCCCACACGCCGCCGCATTGGGCAGTGCCGCCGGCGGTGAACTCTTCGGTCTGGAGCCTATCGCCAGCCACCTGGCCAATCAACAAGACAACATCACCCGCTTTATCGTGGTTGCACGCAAGGCGATTGAAGTGGCACCGCAGATCCCGGCCAAAACAACTCTGATCCTCTCCACCGCTCAGAAAGCCGGCTCGCTGGTCGAAGCCCTGTTGGTCTTGCGCAGCCACCGCATCAATATGACCAAACTGGAGTCGCGACCCATCCAGGGCAATCCCTGGGAAGAGATGTTTTATATCGACGTCGCCGCCAATCTGAATTCAAGCGCGATGCAAGCGGCGCTGAAAGAGCTCAATAGCATTGTCCGTGCACTCAAGGTCCTGGGTTGCTACCCCAGTGAAGATGTTCGTCCCACCACCCTGCCCGATTATCTGCTCCCCGCAGCAGACTAGTTGCCAACCAGCACCCTGGGTGACCAACAACAAGAAGGCGGCTCTCGGGCCGCCTTCTTGTTGTTGTGATGAGCGATGAGGCCAGCGGACTACAGGGATTCGTGATGCCGACTATCATGGGCCTGAGCCAGCAACATCTTGCTTTCGCGCAGAAATTGCCCGGCATAATCGCCAAAAAACTCCGCTGCCCGGTGAAAGGTCTGGATAAAACCGTCGCGATCCGCCGCTTCGAGCATGTTAATCGCTTCTCCCATGCGCTGATGGTAACGACGGATCATCTGCACATTACGGGGCGAGGAGAGAATGATATCGGCATACAAGGCCGGATCCTGCGCGAACAAGCGCCCGACCATCGCCAACTCCAGACGATAGATAGGGGAACTCAAAGCCAGCAACCGTTTCAGATCCGCCTGCTCTTCACTCAGATGCACGCCATATACAAAGCTGGTGAAGTGCCGCAACGCCTGGATCAGGCTCATGGCTTCATCATGTTCTTCGGCGGTGACGCTGTGCAGGCGCACGCCCCAGATCCGCATCTGATCCAGCAACCACTGATAGGCAGCCTCGTCGCGACCGGAACAATAGACCACCACCTGCTTGGCCAGACTCGAAACATCCGGGCCAAACATCGGGTGTAACCCCAGAACCGGACCTTGATGCACGGCTAGCATGTGCGCCAACGGTTGACTCTTGACGCTGGTCAAATCCACCAGCACACAATCTGCCGGCAGCATCGCCAGTTTATCGATCACCTCGCAGGTGGTATCGATGGGCACCGCCACCACCACCATGCCCGCATCAGCCAACATTTCGTCAGCCTGAGCCCAGTCCCCCCGCTCCAGCACATCCACGCGATAACCGGACAAACGAAACATGTGCACAAATAGGCGGCCTAACTGACCGGCACCGCCGATGACCACGATGGAGCGCAATGCCGGATTCACACATTTGAAGCCGGAGTCATTTTCACTGCTATAGGATTCGCGCATGACGCGTCGCAAGACATCTTCGATCAAATCAGCCGGAACGCCGCTCGCCGTCGCCTCTTCACGACGCTTGGCCAGCATGGCCGCTTCCCGATCCGGAGCATAAATCGGCAACCCATGCCGACTCTTGACCTCACCCACCTCGGCAACTAGTGCCAGACGCCGCGCCAACAAGGCAACCAGTTGCTGATCAACCCCGTCAATCTGATCCCTCAGAACGTTTAATTCTTCATTCATCGCTTCATCATCCAAAAAAAAGCTCCGGTCATGACCGGAGCTCATTATGCGGTCCAATCAGGCCGGGAGTCGAGCCTTCAACGGTTGGGCTAACTCGTCATGGCACTTGGCCAGCAGGGTTGCCGTAGTATCCCAGTCAATACAGGCGTCGGTGATCGAGACGCCGTAGGCCATCTGACACTTGGGTTGTTCGCTGGACTGACTGCCAGCGCCGATATTGGACTCCAGCATGATGCCGAGGATGGAACTGTTCCCGTCCTGGATCTGATGGATGACATTGCTTGCTACCAGCGGCTGCAACTCATGATTCTTGCTGGAGTTGCCATGACTGCAGTCCACGACTAGGCGGGAAGCGAGCTTCGCCTTGCCCATGGCTTGCTCAGCCAGAGCCACGTTGACCGAGTCATAATTCGGGTGTTTGCCACCACGCAGGATCACATGACCATCGGGATTACCCTGGGTCTGCAGCAAGGCGACCTGGCCCTGCTGATTGATGCCCATAAAGGCATGAGAGGCCGCAGCCGACTTCAGAGCATTGATAGCGGTGTCGAGATTGCCATCGGTACCGTTCTTGAAACCGACCGGCATCGACAAGCCGGATGCCATTTCGCGGTGTGTCTGGGATTCGGTCGTCCGGGCGCCGATGGCGGACCAGGAGAATAGATCAGCCAGATATTGCGGGCTAATGGGATCCAGTGCCTCGGTCGCCAACGGCAGACGCAACTCAGCCAGCCAGGCCAGCAATTCACGTGCCTTCTGCAAACCTAACTCGATATCGAAGGTGCCATCCAGATTCGGATCATTGATAAACCCCTTCCAACCGACCGTGGTTCTTGGTTTTTCAAAATAAACCCGCATGACGATATAGAGACTGTCGGCATAACGATCATGCAATTCCTTGAGACGTAGCGCGTAATCCTTGGCCGCATCCATATCATGAATCGAGCACGGGCCACAGATCACCAGCAGACGATGATCCCGGCGCTGAATGATATTGGCGATGGTTTGACGCGCATCCGCAATAAATGAAAGCGCCTCGGCCGAGACAGGAACGCGCTCTTTCAGTTCAACCGGTGTGATCAAGACTCTTTCGGATTGGATATGGACGTTATTCAGACTATCTCTATGCATGGCAGCAACCTTGTAAACTTATATTTACACAATTAGCGCGATTAGCTTTAGTTTGTTTTATTGACACAAATTGATTTTCGCACTAGCAATGAGCCACACCTTACCAAGCCAGCACCGATTTGCAAGCCTTGTTTCACGGCCGTAGAAATGAAAAGGCCCCGACATGCGGGGCCTTCCATCCATGAACGCTAGTTATTGGTCAATCTCATCCAGATACTGGTCCAGATCGCCATCGGCGCCATCCTGTGTTTGTTCAGTAGCAGAGTGACTAGCCGCAGGCCGCCCATCCTGCACCTTGGCTTCTTCATATTGCAGGTAAAAATCCTTGGCCGAGAGGTAAGGATCCAGCGCGTTATCCAATACCGCCTCCTGATCGACGACTCGCGCGCGCTTGCTCAAACCATCGACGGCCCATAAGCCGATCCGTGTCCCCCAGCCCATGCTGGCATAGGGAAAATAAAGGCCATCCACCGTATCACCGATCGCCGTACGCATGGTCGTGGGGCCATAGACCGGAACCATAAAATAGGCCCCCTGCTCCATCGTGGCCTTGCCTAGGACGGTACTCATGCTCATGGCGCGACGCTCAATGCCCATATCCTGAGCCACATCGACAAAACCCAGTAAGCCTACGGTCGAATTCAGTGCGAAACGCAACACGCTGACCCCCGAGTCAGCAACCCGCCCGACCAGCAAGTTATTCACGAAATAGTTGGCTTCGTTGACGTTTTCGGTGAAATTCCCCACCCCATTGCGCACCGGCTGCGGCACCCAGGCCACGTAACCATGAACCACGGGGCGTAAGGCATAACGATCCAGATAGTCATAATTGAGTGTCCAGCTCGCCCGGTTCAAGGTTTCATAAGGGTCAACCGCACCACCCGGGCCTGTCGCACTCGATGAGTTGCCAGCCGCCACACCGGCCAGAGGCCACACTAAGGTAACTGCCAACAAATAACGACTCATGCACATCATGGCGGTAGCGTCCTTGTATATACCGAAATTCGAAGGATGATTAGCCATGGAATTATACCCTAAAATTATCGGCAGCCCGTAAATGAATCGTTTCACTACAACCATGAAGTTATGAAGGAATAAGCCCTCATCTACAGGATGATTAAGAAAAAATATCAATCCAAACTCCACTCAATGTCCTGTTTTGTATTGATTTTTTTCTTTGTCTGACGAGCGCTCTTTGCCAGGTAATCGACCGTCCATTCCAGCCGTTCCCTTATTTCATGTATTGCCTGGTGCGCTATCGATTCCAAAGGTCCCATCTTGCAGTAGCACCAGCCTGAAGTCTCTCTGAGTGACATCCTCCACTTGATGGCCGATACGTAGGGAAACGGCGCGCTCAACCAGAGCCTTCATAAACACGGAAAAGCAGGTTTTGGTAGCTGATTGTGAAAGGGCTTGTAGGCCACTTGGCGAACATCGAAAAACAGCAACCCATTGAAATACCGATGCAATCCAGCAATGGTATCAACCTTATCCCCTCCGAAGGCGCGTAACAGGGCGATGACCAGCATTCCTGGAGTCATGGCTTCGGGCGTGACTGTTTTGTTTGGCGATAAAATCAGATCGCAAACGAATATTTTTATACATTTCAATCAGATACAGACATGGTTTCTGTATATGAATAAGCCCTACGGCTATCAACCGCGGATCCTGCCAATACCACGTCGCGCCAAAATAGCGGAAGACTTTAACGCCACAATAATTGACCTGCGCTTAGCTTGATGCTCAGATTATAAAATGGAGAGTCACCCCGAGTACTATGGGTTACAGTTCCGAGCCAAGCGTTTCTATCTGGCCTCTCATTGCATCGCTTTTCGGGCTATAACCACCCGCAGCTCCATCGACGAAAAGGAATCCCTGTGGCAGATATCAAGTTTAATGACGCTCAAGTTTCCAGATCCGTCATCTATCCAGCCGACAGTGATGACCTTTCAGCCGATGCACCATCACCTGCCGATGCGGCACCAGACAAAACGCTCTCCCAGGATGCTGTGCTACGGCAGTATCAGCAGCAACTGACTCAGCAACAGGGACAACTACCAGGAGAGTTAGCGCAAAAGCAGCAATTGCTGCTGCGGCAGTTAATCGAGTTGCTGGATCCCAACAAGGCCCGTTCGTCAGCAGATCAAACATCCCCTCAGGCCGCCGGCTCAGCCAATAGCCCCTTGCAGCAATTACTGTTACGGATTCTGCCTTTGTTACCCGCAGGAGACCCACTGCTGGATCAACCTGTGCTCCGACAAGGAGAACAACAGCTACCGCTCCGCCAACTCATCACGAACCCGGCACTCTTAACCACATTGCTGCAACAGTTACCTTCGGCCCTGAAAGAACACACCCCTCAAGGACAAGCCTTGATGCAGTGGTTGGTCCAATCGATAAGCGTCCGGATCCCGGCCAATCAGGTGACAAGAAATCTAGCATCACAGTTAGCTCTACAACATATAAGCCAACTGCCGGACAAACCCGACAAGCGATTGCAACAAACATTGGAGCAGCTGGGCCGAGCCACGCTCCAATTTATATTGCAAAGTCAGGCCACAGGACTCTCTAGGTCAGGCAAAGAAATCAGCGCGGGTGTGCTCAATAGTTCCGCTACGCGACCAAACCCGCAGGAACCGTCATCCGGAGTTGTAAAATCCAGCCCACAGGATAAAGCCCCATCAAACCCCGGAGCGCCTGAGACAGGCCACAAACTAGATAGTGAGCAAGCTGATGACGGTTCAACCCATGAAACAGACCATGAAATAGCAGCACTCAAATCAGCCGCAATAGCGAGCAAGGGGATACACTCTGCCAGCCCCTCACCTACTGATGGCCACAGCATAAAGTCTGTTCTCAAAAAAGAGACAGTTCAAAACGAAGTCGGGAGTATGCCAGCAGAGGGCGATGCAGCCCTCCCGACCAGCAGGAATAAAAGTACCGTCACTACACCAGTAGAAACTCAGAATGAACGTCCTGCGCTTTTGCAACGAATTAGCTCCCTTTTACGACCATCTGGCCCAGCAATAGCTAACATGGAGCATGTCGACACAGCATCCATGATGCCGAATCAGCCTGCTCGTATGTCGTTTGGAGCCTTTGTATTTGAACTCGGTCAACAGCTCACCTCGGGACAGTTGCCGGAGCTCTTGCGTCCCTCGTTGAAGAAGCTCCATGAGGCGTTACAACAACCCCTGAAGCAGAGTGACGATGTAGAGCAGTGGTTCGAGTTTTTAATGCGCCCTCTCTCCTCCTCCTCATCCTCAAGCCGAGCACTGCAACAATGGGCATTTACCTTACTCACCATTCGCCTGCAGCAACTCGCCTCTGAACAGGATGAACGCAAGAGCCAGCAGCCTGATCCCGCCCAGTCACAACACGACGATGAGAAACAAACCACGCAAAAACTCGCAGCCGCATTTTCCGGGCAACTCGAACGGTTCAAACAACTCCATCAGGAGTTGCAGCAACCTCTCCCGACTTATGTCCCTTTACCACCGCAACAGCCTGGTGGCAGGGAAAGTGGATTATCCTTGAAGCGAAGTCCCGGAAAATGCAGTGCCTATCAATGGACCTTGAGCTTTATTATCGAACCGCCGCAGTTAGGACCGATCCAGATCCGTGCTTGCCTCGATATTCCGGATATACAGCTACAGGCTACAGCCGAGCGCTTGAGTTCAGTGGATAAACTCCGCGAAACATTGCCGCTGCTCGAAGGACGATTCCGTGAATTGGGACTAGTTCCCGGTAATTTTTTATGTCGCCAAGGCAAAGTCACCTTCCCAAGTGATGAAGATGACTCCTCACGCGAACAGCCCAATTCTGGGCTATCGATCCGGATATAATGATGACGAGTATACCTGACGAAAAATCGAGAGCTGTTTCACTTCGCTATGATGGCACCCAAGCCCCCCACGTGGTCAGTAAGGGTGAAGGGGAGTTGGCAGAGCAAATCATTGCAATGGCCCAAGCAGCAGGACTCTATGTGCATGAGGACCCCGCGCTACTGGAGCGATTAGCCGCACTGCAGGAAGGAGAGTCCATCCCGCCCGCCCTCTATGTCGTCATTGCTGAAATTCTGGCCTATTCCTACTTACTGCAAGGCAAATATCCTGAACATTGGCGACGCGCCGATGGCTCAAAAGCGTTGGATGTAAAAGCATAACCAGTAAAGGCCTTCTCCTGCACAGTGAGCGCGACATGCATGTGATAGTCCGGCTTTCGCCGAAAAACAAAAGCCAGTCAGAATAAACCGACTGGCTTTTGTTAGTTGGAAGTCTCTTTAGACTGCCAAATGTATCCAAAATATCAGCATATGCTGAGCAGCCCGGAACTCATAAGCAGAGCAGATATTGATACCATCACTACCGGCTCTTGGCGCCACGTAATGAGATAAGCAATTCGGCCTCAGCTTTGGGAATTTCGCATTCGGCCATGACCTCATCCAAACCAGCACCCAATTCAACCATCCGCGCAGCTCGGCTGTACAGGCGACTATCGGGGTCATGCAATACCAACTCTTGCTGGCGCTCAGCAACAGCGATAATGCCTTTCTCTAGCTCACCCAATTTTTGGCCGGTCCCCAAGGCACTGCTGTGAAGTTCGTTGAGCTGCTTGCGGGCACTATCCCGAGCTTTGAGCAGCTCCTTCAACAACAACTCCATCGCTTGTAATTTGCGCTTGCTACGACCGACACCAATCCATGCCAGAATCAGTGCCACTATCGCCACGCCTAACGCCAATCCAGCCAAGATCAACGTGATGAGATTTAGATCCATCATCAAAGCAGATTCAACTCATCCCATTCATCATCAGACAATAGCTTGTTCAGATCGACCAGGATCAGCAACTCGCCATCACGATTACTCACCCCTTGAATAAACTTGGCACTCTCTTCTGTACCAACACTCGGCGCTACGTCAATCTCTGAGGCGCGCAGATACACAACTTCGGCGACACTATCCACCATGATGCCGATCACTTGCTTTTCTGCTTCGATAATGACGATCCGTGAGTTGTCACTCACCTCGGCCGGTTGCAGCCCAAACCGGGAGCGGGTATCAATCACGGTCACCACATTACCGCGAAGGTTAATAATCCCCAGCACATAATCTGGAGCTCCAGGCACGGCAGCAATTTCGGTATAACGAAGGACTTCCTGAACCTGCATGACATTAATGCCATAGGTCTCACGATCCAGTTGGAATGTAACCCACTGGAGTACTTCTTCCGCAACATTCTGCGCCACGTTACGCTTCTGACTCATTTTTTGATTCCTTATATCGGGCGTCATGAAACAAAATTAGCAACAAACTCGAACGAGAGCGATGTTAGCAACCATCAATATTCACTCCCTTCACTAATAAAGCCAAAAGCTCCTGTACATGAAGTAAGGCACACATTTTGTCTTTTACCATACCCGCCAACCAAGGACGTTTGCCGGCACTGCTCCGCCACTGGATCCGGGAGTCCTGCAGCAACTCGGTACCATTAAGTTGGTGGCATGCCAATCCCCATTGGCTGTTACCCAGCATAACGAGATATTCATATGGCTCGTCCGCCGTCCGTTCAGGCATGATCCAGCGGGTGGTATCCACCACATTGAGTTGAGACTCCCGTTGCGTCATGACACCAGCAAACCAGTCCGGTTTGCCAAACAGGGTGTTGATCTTAGTAATTTGGTGGATCCCGCCCAGTTCGGTCAGCGGCACGGCGAAGGTTACGCCAGAGACTACAAAAAATAACGCCTGAAACTCTTTACCCGGTTCAATATTTTTCCACACCGGAGGCGCGGGGGGCTGGGGTCTCCGCGGTTGAACTTTCACTTGTTCGACCGCTTGAGTCGAGCGTTGGCTTTCCGTCAATGGCTCGACCTGAGCCAGAAGATCGGCCAGACGAGTCTGTTGTTCAACCACGGGTTCAGCAAAGGGTGCCGGTGTGCTCAATGGCTGGGCTAATTCAGGTTGAGGAGCCAAGGGTTCGGCAACAGTTTCGGAGAGCAGCGACTGGAAGTAGCTATCCATCGCCTTGAACTGGGATCCCTGATTCATGATGTCCGTCCCTCTTGTTGCAGCAGATAGCCAAGCAAACTCAAGTAAGCCTGACTACCCCGACTTTCTGGCGCATAAATGGAAGGAGGTACATGCAAATGGCTCGCATCCCGGAATTTAGTATCGATGGGGATCACGGAGTCCCACACCCGCTGACCATACAATTCACGAACGGTTTCCAAACTCTGTAAGGATGCTTTGGTACGCTTATCAAACATGGTCGGGATGATGGTGTAATGAAATGGTAATTGACTGGAGTGCTGCATGATTTCAAAGGTTTTGATCATACGCTCCAACCCTTTGAGGGCCAAAAACTCGGTTTGTACAGGAACCAGAATCCAGCTGCTGGCGGCTAGGGCATTGACCATCATGACACCCAATACCGGCGGGCAGTCGATCAGCACAACATCATAATCATCTCTAATATGTTGTAAGGCTCGGCGCAAAATCAGACCCATACCATCCCGATCACCCAGGGTTCGGTCCAGAGTGGATAAAGCAATGGAGGCAGGCATCAGGCTGATATTATGAAAACGAGTCTTTAGTATGACGTTTTTGACCTGCGAGGCATCAGGATTGCCTTGCTCAAATAAATCAAACAAGGTTCCATCCAGAATATCGGAGTCATAATCCAGATAACTGGTTAAAGAGGCGTGCGGATCGGTATCGATCAGCAAAACTCGTTGATTCTGACTTGCCAGTAGCCCAGCCAGAGTAACGACAGTCGTGGTCTTTCCTACGCCACCTTTCTGATTGGCAATTGTCCATACTATCAAGGCGTTATTCCTGTCTCTTTAATTTAAATCGGCCATCAGGCAACTGGATAACATTGTAGTTATCCGGGTTAACGTTCTGCTCACGAGGTTTTTCACCGGGTTTGGCCGCTGCCTCATCGACAATAACGGGCAAGGCTTTCGGTGTATAGGCAAAACGAGAGACGGCTATCACAACCTTGCGATTGACTTCTCGCCCTCGCTCCGTGGTATTGGACGCAAAAGGAGAAAACTCACCGTAAGCTTCTATGGCCAATTGAGCTGGCGGTATGCCATCCGCATCCAGGCTTTTGAGCACAGAAATGGCCCGAAATGCTGAGAGCTCCCAATTCGAAGCATAGAGCTCATTACCAATCTTGATATTGTCGGTATATCCACGGACCCGGACATAGTTATTCAATGGGGCAATAGTTTTAGCTATCTGTTTTAGAATCGGCTTCGCCTTGAGTAGAACCGTGGCACTACCGCTGGGAAAAATAAGCCCGGAGCTCAGCTCTATGGTCAGCCAATTTTCATCGGATTTAATATTGATAAGACCTGCGGAGATCAGGTCCTCTAACGATTTACTAAACTCTTTTTTTAACGCATCAAACGGAGCGCCAGAACTGTTATTGGTGCTGCTGTCCAGCGGGAGCTGATCCTTGATCTCTTGCTCACTGTTTTGTGTCGGAAGGGGTTGTTGTGTCGGTGGCTGGCCGGTATCGAGCATGCCGCCGCCCCCTTCGGTTGGCGCTTGGACAATAGACACTATCTGATTCGGCGATGCCGCACTGATGTCTGAACCATCACTGCTTTGTTGGATCCCCATATTACCGCCGAGGACGGTGGAGCCTGGTCGCGCGGTGACAAACCCCATTTCGGTAAAACTCTGGATCAAGCCCTGCACCAGGGCCTTCACTTCAGTCTGTTTGGACATGGCAAAACCATACAACACCACGAACAATGCAAATAGCAAGGTCATGAAGTCCGCGTAGGAAAGTAACCAGCGCTCATGATTCTCTGGCGGTTCGGCTTTTTTCTTCTTTGCCATGGCTTACTCTTCCCCGATGTAAACCTGCAGACGTCGCTTGAGTTGCATCGTATTTTCACCGCCAGCAATCGACAATAACCCTTCGAGTACCATCAGCTTGAAATGTGCAATCTCATGATTAAAAGATTTGAAACGGTTAGCCACCGGCAAAAATAGTATGTTTGCCCCTCCGACCCCATAGATGGTGGCCACGAATGCTACCGCAATCGCCGGCCCAAGCTTTTCCGGCTGGTCGAGCAAGCCCATGGCATGAATGAGACCCAAAACAGCGCCCAAGATCCCCATGGTTGGCGCATATCCACCAAGGGCTTCAAACACCTTGACGGATTGTTCCAACTCATGTTCAAATCTTTAATTGGATTTAACTCTGTACCAAGGTTTACACGAGTAGAAGTTTGAAGTTATAAGTTTCTCGGCTTTTTTCTTCTTTGCCATGGCTTACTCTTCCCCGATGTAAACCTGCAGACGTCGCTTGAGTTGCATCGTATTTTCACCGCCA
>Ga0183099_1000897_pt1 | contig 18863 bp, 24 predicted proteins | sample Biomet1_FD_127788 | JGI IMG/M metagenome (GOLD analysis project Ga0183099, IMG submission 127788) | Microbial communities from bioreactor (seeded with anoxic lake sediment) at LBNL, California, USA - Biofuel metagenome 1 | ecosystem: Engineered > Bioreactor > Anaerobic > Unclassified ... | reverse complement strand
AGAAAAGTTTTATTAAGTGCACTCATTTTCTGGAAATTCTTTTGAAATCTTTTCTTTTATGGCATTGACATATTACCAGATTGCTTTTCCTTTCAAAATTATAAGCATCGCTAGATCTATTTTCTATAGGCACCCTTGTAGATATATCCGCTGTCAATATTCCTGTCCCCTTGACGCTTTTTGATTTGTCTCGTGGCAATATACGGGTAAATCCAAACATAATGATCGCAATAATGAGCCCAGCTGCAGCTATCCAGCAATTCATCAAGATTGATGATTTTCCCACAACCATGCCTCCGATGGCGGCGCCTGCTGCAATCCCCAATTGCGCAAAGGAATTATTCAGGCTAAGAATAATTCCTGAGGCTTCTGGCGCTATAGAGATTAGGTGGAAGTTCTGAGGTGGCATGAATGTACACACGGCAATCCCCCATAACATAAGCAATGGAATGCTAAAAAAAGTTGTTCTAGCTACGATGTTCAATGCATCGTTACTTATCTATAGCGATGCAAATTTAGGTTTCTTTGCTAATTCCGGTATGGGTACATTATAAATATCGATGCAGTATTTTAAATATATTTACTCATAGCAAAATGATAAAAAAACAGCCACCTAAAGGGTGGCTGAAAAATATATAGCTCAATATTTAGAATCGCTTAGTGATGACTCGTTATTTTGCTTGTTTTTGAGAAGCTATTCGCACGGCTGCTGCCATTCCGCCATCACCATAGCTTGGAGATTTCATGAAATTTTTTGACACATCACTGAGACGTGGATTAAAAATTTGTCTTTTTATTTCACTTTCCCATGCATATAAACGGGATATCGAATTTGCTTCTAAATCAAGCATCACATCAATCATATGCTCAGCATAGGACTTAGCATGTTTTTCCATCAAATATTTCATTAAGTCTAATCGTTTATCCATGCTCCGAATATTGGATGATGCCGGTACTGTACGATAATCAATCAAGGCTTCTTTGATAATTTCAATATGAGCTTTTGGTGAGATCTCCAGCAGACGGAGAAAATAATCCCAATCTTCAAATCCTGCACGCATGCTTTCATTATAGCCCCCACATTTTCTCCATGCCTCGCAGCGCGCGATATGAGTTGCAGGGCAGCAATTATGGGATAGAAAGTTTTTAATGTTACCGCCTGTTGGACGTACTATACTTTCTAATACGCCAAATGTTTTCATCCATGAAGATACAGCGACAATGTCGGCAGATTTCTTGATTTTGAGTAAAGTCTTCTCGATAAAAGTTGTCTCTAGCTTATCATCTCCATCTAAGATTAATGCAAATGTAGTGTTTGCAAGTCGAATGCCGGTATTTCTTGCTGCAGAAACACCGGCATTTATCTGTCGATGTACAATAATAGGCACTTGTTCTTTTATTGAATTCAATCGATTTAGTATATCTATTGAATTTTTGTCCGTAGAGCCATCATCTACGATGATGATTTTATCCGGTAAAACAGATTGACTTAATAGTGAGGCTAAGGCTTCTTGAATCATTGCCCCTTGATTGAAGCTTGTTATTATAGCTGATAATTGTGATGCACATTGTTTTTTATCTTCATAAATGCTCATTTTCTCCTCCATTTTCTAAACGAAACGTAAGGTTAGGCATGTTCATTATTTCTGAAAATCTTTGTAAAGCAAACTAGGCTGAATTCCTTTATTGTTTTGATATTTACCACTAGAATACTTTTCATAATTATTATCGATAGAGTGATAATATATTTGACATATTTCAATATCCGCATATATTCTTATTGGTTGGATACAGTGAATTTCTAGTGTCCAATATCCACAAAACCCAACATCACCAAAACCAGCTGTTACGTGGATGAATAAGCCTAATCTTCCCACAGAAGATCTTCCTTCAAGCATTGGGACAAATTTATCGGTTTCTGTATATTCTGTAGTTCTGCCAAGATAAAGTTTATTAGGTTCTAAAACGAGACCTTCTTCTGGAATGATGAGACTTTTACACTTATTTTCTTTTTTCATGTCCAAAGTAAAATCTTCATAAACGAGAAGTTCATTGTGTAATTTCAGATTATAACTATTGGGATTTAGCTGGCTTTCACTAAATGGCTCTATTACAATTTCTTTCCCTAACTTATTTTTAATTTGCTTTCCTGATAAAATCATTTGATCACCATCCTATCTATATCTAATAATTGAATATTCAGCGTAACTTACATTACATTTTTCGCATTTAATTATATCATGAATCCTATCTTATAATATCTCAGAAATTAAATATTAAGAGTAATTTTAGATTATTTCATTTATATATACAAATTCTTCACGTTGCATGGGCTATTTTAATTTGCAGTGGAGATTCATCATTCTTGTTTAAATACAGGCAAATGAAGTGATGTATATCACACGCCACTACTTCAAAAACTGCACCCCATCGAACCAGATTGGTTAAAATTTTGATACAGTAAATCGGTACATTTCTTATTATTAAACCAAAAGAACGTATCATAATAATTTTCCCTATTAATAAAAACCTACAACGATATCAATTTAACGACTAATTTTCTGCCTCTTTTTTTGACATAGATACTTGGGTATGTGTTATATTTTTAGGCATAAAAAGAGCTATTCCTGCCAAAACAATCAATATAACTGCGATAGCATGGTACGTATCCCGATATGCTAAAATACTTGCTTGATGTTGTAATTCTTGATAAATTTTTCCTAAAGCCATATTTTGTGCGGTATAATTACCCATATTGCTTAACGCAGCCTTATAATGAGACAGCGCTGCTTGATATCCAGCATCTGCATAGCTTAGTTTATCAACGATCCAGGCTTGATTGATTTGTTGGCAGCGAGCGACAAAACTTGCGGCTAAAGCGATTCCTATGCTGCCGCCTAAATTTCGCATTAAGGAAAAAACGGCTGAAGCATTGCTGCTATGTGCCGCTGTGATTTTCTGAAAAGCTAACGTCCCACAAGGAACAAAAAGAAAAGGCAATCCCAATGTCTGTAAAATACGAACAAATACAAACATCTCATAGTCGCTTTGCGGGGAAATAGTTCCCGTCATGATCATGCCGAACGCATTCATCAGCATACCCGCACAGATCAAATATTTTGCTTGAATAACGCCAGTTAATCGGCCAATCACAGGCATTAACAGAATCGTCGTGACCCCGCTTGGCGATAATACAAAGCCAGATAACGTTGCATTATAACCAAAATCGGATTGCACCATCATTGGCATCAAGGCCGCACTAGAATACAAGGTGACCCCTACGAAAAAAATCATCAGACAGGCCATACTAAAGCTTTTGTTTTTAAATAGTTTTAAATCGATTATCGGATTTTTTTGTTCCCACAACCAAATAATTGCACCAATCAATGCAATAGCGGAAGCTGCTGCAAACAAAATGATAAAGTTACTCCCAAACCAATCTTCCTGTTGTCCTTTATCGAGTACAATTTGCAATGCCCCTAGCCCAATGACTATCATACCTAAGCCAATGTAATCGATGGATCCAACTGCTTGTTTTTTGGATTCAACAGTATCTTCAACCAAAAGATTTACCAAAAATGCCGCCAAAAGCCCTACAGGTATGTTGATAAAGAAAATCCACCGCCAAGAGAAATTATCGGTAATATACCCACCTAAAACAGGGCCTATAATTGGTGCGATAACCGTTGTAATGCCTGTAATGGCAAACGCCATGCCCAGCTTTGACGGTGGAAATGCATCTTTTATAATCGCTTGTTGACTAGGCTGCAGACCACCACCAGTCAACCCTTGAAAAAGCCGACAAACAATCAACATCCCCAGTGACGTAGAAACACCACACAAAAAAGAAGTGAATACAAAGCCTAAAATGCATAAAATAAAGAAATTTTTTCTGCCAAAAACACGCGACAACCAGCCTGATAGAGGCAACACTATTCCATTTGATACTAAATAAGAAGTCAATACCCAGGTGCTTTCATTTGATGTCGCCCCTAGAGATCCTGCGATATTGGCTAAGGCAACATTGGCAATTGTCGTATCAAGTACTTCCATAAAGGCTGCTAAACTTACCGCAACCGATACAATCATGGGATTTGCTTTGAGTTTTTCCGTCATATATTGTTACCGGCTTTCTGTGTGAACGGTAGCATTCACAGACATACCAGGCCCTAAGATGAATAAAGACGGTTCCGTATTTTCATCTAACGTTATTTTTACTGGAACACGTTGCACAATTTTCACGAAATTCCCCGTTGCATTTTCAGCTGGAAATAACGAAAACCTCGAACCGGTGCCTGCTTGTGCACTATCAATTGTGCCATATAACATTAAATCTGGAAAAGCATCTACCTTAATATCAACACGTTGACCTGGTTTCATATGTTGAAGCTGCGTTTCTTTAAAATTGGCCGTAACCCATATCTGTTTACTTACTAAAGATGCTAATTGTTGAGCTGCTTGTACATAAGCCCCTTCTTCGACACTCTTTTTTGTAAAATAGCCATCCATAGGTGCAACGATTTTCGTATTTTCTAAATCATCTTCAGCTTGTTTTAAGGCGGCTTCGGCTTGCTTAACTTGAGCAGCTAATTGATCTGCGCTATTTTGAGAAGCTTCAATGGTCGAAGCAGAAGTGTTTGCTGCTTGTTTCGTAGCCTCCATCTGCGCTAAGACAGCTTTAGAAGATTCTTCATTTGCTACCGCTTGATCCAATTGTTGTTTTGAACAGGCATCTTCTGCATATAATTTTTCAGTTCGGACTCTATCCGCAGCATTTTTTTCCCAAGTTGCTTTTGCTGATGCCACTTGCGCTGAAGCCGCTGAAAAATTGGCTGGCGCAGAAATTTTTGTTGTAGACGTGTTGCTTTGCGCAGCTTTTAAAGCTGCTTGTGCCGACGCCAAAGCGGCTTTTGCTTGATCTCTTTTGGTGATGTAATCGGTTGAATCTATTTCAAATAAAAGATCACCTGCTTTTACTTCTTGGTTATCTGCCGCATAGATCTTTTTTACATAACCTTGCACTTTAGGCGCGATTGCTGCCACCTGGCCATCAATCGCAGCGTCATCTGTGGATTCCTCTAAACGATGTTGATAAAAATAACCTCCACCGATTAAAATACTACATAAAACAAAAACGAAAAACCCCATAAATTTTTTATTCTTCACAAAGCTACATCCCTTCATTCATACTCTTATCTATTTTTATTCCCTGCAGATAAATCCGAAAAGCATTTTGTGTGTAATCTTCATCTTGTGGATTTTCAAGAATTTTGACATTTTTCAATAACGGCTTTGCCACAAAATAGAAGTTCAAGATAGATGCCAATGCTACGGCAGTATACGTAATATCGAGATCATCTCGAAAAACGCCGGATTGGATTCCATCCTGTAAGGATTTTGCAAGAAAATTGTAGACCTGGCTCAAATGCTTTTCAATGATTTCTTTTCCATAAGGAGTTGGTTTTAATGATTCTGAAATCATGAATTTTGACAGATATGGTCTTTGGCTATGGATTTTAGATACATTTTCTGCATAAAAAGATAATCTTTCTTCCGGCAAGAGTTGTTCATTTTCCTTAATATAGACCATTGCTTCAATCAGTGGCAGAAACTGTTCTTCTAGCACCGCTTTATATAAACCGGATTTTCCTCCAAAATAATAGGAAACTGCCGATACATTGCTATCTGCATCCATGGATATTTCTCTTACAGAAACAGCAGCAAATCCTTTTTCAGCAAATAAGCGAGTACTAATATCTATAATTTTTTGTGGTGTGTATTTTTTTATGATGTTCACCCTCCAAAATTAAAACAATCGTTTGTTTTAGTAAAAACATCATACGAGATTGCAGCTTTTTTGTCAACACTATAATGATTTTAATTGGTTTGGGTTTTTCTATAAATTAAACGTAACTTTTCCGTTATATAAGAAAAACAGGGCTTTTTATCTAGAAAAATCTTGCCAATTCAAAGAATTATCGATACTATTATAGTAATTGCTTTATCCTGTATTTTTTTACAAAAGCTGTATTATATTATGACTAGTAAGGAAGCGATATGATAAAATGAAAAAAATTTGTTTGTTTACCTGTTTGTTTTTTATGATATATTGTCCTATTTCTTCAGCAACAAATTGGCAAGCACTCCCGGCAAACGATAAAAGAAGCTATTATTTTGATACCGATTCTATAAAATATTTAAAAGCATTTGCTTGGGACAAATTAAAAACCACTGATGGACTCAACAAAAATGTGGTTACGGTATTTACTAAAACTATTATCGATGCGGATGATGACTGGGGATCCGATGTTAACGACCATAATTATGGAAACCTGAAAAATGTTGGTTCGATCATATCTAAGAATCAATATGATTTTTCAACAATGACTTGTATTGAATTGGCTTTATATGTATACGATAAAGAAGGCAATACTTTATTAATTAACGATGACATGTATTTGCAAAATTACATAGCTCCATCGACGCCGGAGGATTCGTTTTTTCACCAAATCAAGAATTATACGACCGATCATTCAGTTGAAATAGCAAAAAAATCACAATAAAAATAACGGTCACCCTAAATTTATGAACTGCTTAAATCCAAGGTGACCGTATCTTATCTTATTATTCGCCTTTAAACTCAGCCGGACGCTTTTCTAAAAAAGCAGTGATAGCTTCTTCATAATCATGACTGTCATAGACCTTACGGCGTAAACCCTGTACCCGCTCAAAGGCAGATGGTGTAATCGCATATGCCTTCGATAACACGCGGAACTGTTCTTTTATTACTTCGATAGATAAATGTGAACGAGTTCCAATTGTGGTAGCCATCTGCATGGTAAAGGAAAATAATTCGGATTCTTCGACTAGATGATTAATAATGCCCACTTTTAATGCTCGATCTGCATCCATCAATTCGGCTGTAAAGAACATTTCTTTAGCTATGTTGATTGGCAGACGGTTAATAAAATGCAAAATTCCTGTTGAGTTATACGGGACGCCCAATTTGGCCGGGGTCATTGCAAATTTTGCAGTTTTGTCTGCGATTACCATGTCGCAGGTCATAATCAAGTCACACGCACCTCCCCAAACACTGCCGTGGATCATTGCGATTACAGGCCCGGGGTATTCCTCTACCGAGCGCAATAGAATTTCTAAAGAATCATAGTAGCTCAATGGATCTCTCATTTTTAAAGGCAATTCTTTTACATCATGTCCTGCCGACCAAACTTTAGAATTATCCTCTGCTCGCAAAATAACGATGCGAATCTTTTCTTTTTTTAATGTATCTAGTGCCGCCACAATCTCACGGACCAGTTCAGCACTTAACGCATTTAACTTCTTGGCATTATTCAACGTAATAATCCCGATTTTCTTTTCTGTTTCAATCTTTATCAATGACATAACCAGTTCTCCCCTACTACACCTTGCTTAGGTATATATAATTATTTTTTATGCATATTTAAAACCGCTAACGTTCCATCATTATAGCACTATAAAAAAAATCAATGAAATATCGAATAGTTATTATGTTTATGTCTAAAAAGAATTATTAAGAATATGATGCATTGATTTTTCACTGTAAAAACCTTTGAGAAGTCCTGCAACAAGTATATTTTGTTAATAAAAAACGATAAATTAGGAGAATTCATCATGCTGCATATCGGAAATCATCTATCATCGGCAAAAGGTTATCTTGCTATGGGGCAAGAAGCAGTTACCTTATGTGCGGATACCTTTGCTTTTTTTACACGCAATCCACTCGGTGGGCAAGCAAAAGCCATAAACGAAACAGATGTTTGTTCATTTCGAGAATTTGCCACAATCCACAAATTTACATCGCTTGTAGCGCATGCACCTTATACCATGAATCTTTGCGCTGCCAAAGAGCCTTTACGAGATTTTTCGCAGCAAATGCTCTCAGATGACCTTCGTCGAATGGAATATATTCCAGGAAATTTTTACAATTTCCATCCTGGCAGCCATGTAGGGCAAGGAAGTGAAGAAGGCATTAAACTTATCGCGCAGCAACTAAATCAGGCTATTTCCCCATCACAAACAACAACGGTTTTACTCGAAACCATGGCCGGAAAAGGCACAGAAATCGGACGTAATTTTGAAGAATTACAATCCATCATTGAGAAAGTCAATATTTCTGAGAAAATTGGGATTTGTCTTGATACCTGCCATATTTGGGATGCAGGTTATGATATCGTTAAAGATCTCGATGGTGTTTTATCTCATTTTGATCAAATCATCGGGTTAAATCGTTTAAAAGCGATTCACTTAAATGACAGTTTAAATCCACTAGGTTCGCACAAAGATCGCCATGCCCGTATTGGTGAAGGTGAAATTGGACTAGATGCCCTCCTTCATGTCATCAATCATCCGAAGCTGCGAACTTTGCCCTTTATATTAGAAACACCAAATGGCCATGAAGGTTATGCTAAAGAAATTGCTTTGTTGCGTTCACATTATAAATTTTAAGCACCAATTGAAGCCCTAAAAAACAAAGGAGCATTCTGCGATAAAAATAAAATGTACCCTATAGGATAGACACTAAAAAAAAGTGTCACCTATAGGGTATTTTTGTATAATGGAACTATTAAGTTTAAAGGTGGGCAAATAATGAGTAAACGCATTTTCTCTTTACATGAAATTGAACTCTTATCAAAAAACAAATATGTTAAAAATATATCCGCAAAGGCTATTACTTATACGGAAGAATTTAAGAGACTTTTCATTTCAGAAAGACAAAAGGGGAAAGTTACTAAGGAAATATTTTCAGAGCAGGGCCTGGACGTAAAACTTTTGGGGGCTCGGCGTATTGAATCTGCAGCTAGCAGATGGGAACATGCCTATAAATCAAATGGTGTGTTAGGTCTACAAGATACTCGCAAAGAAAAATCTGGCAGACCTCGTACAGCACATCTATCTATTGAGGAAAAATACGATCGTCTTAAATTAAAATTGAAACTTTTAGAAGCTGAAAATGAATTGCTAAAAAAGTTAGATATGCTCGAAAGGAAGGTGAAAAGATAAGCATATTACCCCGAGAAAAGTATTGTATCATCAAAAGAATAATTACAAAGTATAAGTTGAAAAATCAGCTGAGATATCTGTGTGAAATGGCACAAATCTCAAGATCTGGATACTACAATTTCTACTCAACGAAATCAAAGAAGGTTCGTCAATCACAGACAGAGAACGATGAATTTGCCCGAGATAAGATTTTGAAGGCATACAACTTTAAAGGACGTAAAAAGGGCGCTCGACAAATTAAAATGACTTTAGAACGGGAATATGGCATCATCTACAATTTGAAACGCATTCGGCGAATTATGCACCGATATGGCATTGTCTGTCCAATACGAAAGGCTAATCCATATCGAAGAATGATGAAGGCAACTAAGGAAAATAGGACCAAAAGAACTTGTTAAACCGACAGTTTAAACAAAATATTCCTGGCAAAGTTTTACTCACTGACATTACATATCTGAGCTATGACAATGGTCGTCAGCGAGCTTATTTATCTACAATAAAGGATGGCTCCAGCAATGAAATTCCAGCATATATACTGTCTAAAAATATGACGCTCGACATAGCTATTAACACTATACACAAATTACAAAACCATGAAACCTTTAAATTGTCCGAAGGTGCCTTTATCCATTCCGACCAGGGGAGTCATTATACAAGCTCTGTATTTCAAGAATTATTGACAGATTATGGATTACAACAATCCATGTCTAGACGGGGTAACTGCTGGGATAACGCCCCTCAGGAATCATTTTTTGGACATTTTAAGGATGAAACGTATATTAGTTCCTGTAAAACCTATGATGAACTCGTTACAGAAATTGATGAATATATGGATTACTACAATAATTATCGTCGCCAATGGAATCTAAAAAAGATGACTCCTGTAGAATACAGAAATCATCTTCTTCACATTGCTATATAACTCTTTTTTTCTATTGTCCTTGACAAAGGGTACACTTTAAAATTTGCAGAATGCTCCTTTATTTTATTTTTAGATTGCGGCACTTTTGTGCCTTCATCTATAAGAAAAATCATGCATTATCCATTGTGATAATAATTTTCCCATTCACTTTTCCATCATCCATATCTTCACAAGCGGTTGCAATCTGAAAAAATGAATACACTTTTCCAATGCTAGGAAAAATTTGATATCGATCAAGAAATTCAAAAATTGCATCCATTGCAATTTGCGTAGGTGTATTGCTATAAAATCCTGTCAAGAAAACGCCGTTGGGAATATCTTTGATCGGATCAAAGTCATGCAAACTGTATACGCCGCCAAGGACCCCTGTCTGACAGACAATCGTTCCTTTTTCTATACACTGCAGCGTATCGAGCAGTGTTTTGGGACCGACGAGTTCCAGCACCTTGGTAACGCCAGACAACTTCCCTTTTAAGCTGCCCGTATCAACGAAGGCTGCGTCGGCCCCCGCCAATTTGAGCAAAGGTAGTTTATTTTCCCGGTGCGTGGTCGCCAGGACTTTACAGCCAAGAGCTTTGGCCAATTGAATCGCTGCATAGCCAAGTGCACAGGTAGCCCCTCGTACCAAAAGGGTATCCATCCCTTTCAGCTGCAAGCATTCAAAGAGCGATCCCCATGCGGTGAAATAAGTTTCCGGTACAGCCGCAAGCTGTTCCCATGAAAGATTACTGCGGATAGAAAATACATGATGACTGGGCAGCAGCGCATATTCCGCATAGCTGCCATGAAAACTTCGTCCCATGCCGCCCATCAATGCCGCAACCTTTTCTCCGACTAAAAAATGACTGTCCGATGCATCCACAATTTCTCCCACACATTCAATGCCAGGAATGATGGGCTTCTGGATATACCTTGCACGGATTTCAGATCTTCGTAAAATCTGTTCGGAATGGTTTAACCCAAAGGCTTTCACACGAACCAGCACCCAGCCACTTTTTGCATCCGGTATAGCACATTCTGTCAGTACGATATCTTTCGCTTCAATTGGCTCCGTCAATAAAACAGCTCTCACTCCACGATCTCCTTCCAACACTGCGGATCATTGCCATAAAAATCGTCGGTTGTACCATAAGAAACCGCTGGACAGCCACGACACCAGGCAAGCAGTTCACACTTCGCGCACTTATTGAATTTCGTATAGTCACGATATACTTCCATTTCCGATACCCAAACATCCGCAATTCGCTCTTCAAACACATTCCCCACTTTGCTGGCAAGACGCCTACAAGCGTATAAATCGCCTGTAGGCAATATCGTCAAATGACAATTGCCACAGTTGCAACCACCGTAAATCATATCAGGCGTTGCATCTTTCGGGATTTTAAAAAGACCTTCTTCATATTCATAAAGCGTCCAAAGATGGTCTTTTTTATTGAAATACGTTTGGCACCCAGAAGCTTTATAGGCTTGAAACTTCTGCTGACATGTATCGAGCAATTGACGATAGCGCATGGCAGTCATGCCAGTATCTTTTTCTCCACTTGTCGGACAGTAGCGGGCAAACGCAAATACATCCGCTTCATATTTTACGACTGTATCAATAATATCTGGTATTTCCTCTATATTTTTTTCGGATACGGTTGTCATAATAACCGCCCGGATACCTGCTTGCTTTAATATAGCTATTTTTTCTAATGTGCAATCAAACGATCCTGGTTTTCGAAACCAGTCGTGAGTTTCTCTCATCCCATCAAGTGATAGTTGATATTTCTGGCAGCCACAACTTTTTAGCCGCTGACATACATCTATATCCAAATGAAAGGGATTGCCCATCAAGGTAAAGGGAATCTCTTGTTGCTTCAGTAGTTCCAGCAATTGCCAAAAATCCGGATGCAAGATAGGGTCGCCGCCCGTAATATAAAAATATGGCAAACGGCCATTCATTTCACACATATCTAAGCAGTTAGCAACAACCTCCTGCATCTGTGCCCAGTCCATAGCTTCCAATGTTTTCTGTATATCCTCAGAAAATATATAACAATGTTTGCAGCGTTGATCACAGTCATCTGTAATATGCCATTGAAATGAAAAATATTGTTTCATATAACGCTCCTTTCTCTATATAAACGGGAAACATTCCCAAGAAAATTTCAAGTCCCCGGCAGACTTTTACCGGGGGCATAAAAAGACCAAACTCAATTACTTCTTATCACCAGCACCACATGCCGAACCACAAGCAGCAGGCTTTTCTTCCGGTTTATCGGCGCTTCCGCAAGCAGCCGGAGCTTCTGCCGGTTTATCCGCTGCACCACAAGCTGCTGGTTTGTCAGATGAACCACAAGCCGAACCACCTGTTGAAGCGGATTCTTGTTGATTCCATCCAGCTAAATTAGAAAGTGACATATTCGTTTCCTCCACGTTTTGTATTTTGAAACTATTTGTTCCATGTATTTATTCTACTTGAGTGGCCGAGTCTAAAAAAGTACGCACAATTCTATTACTTAGTTACTTTTTTATAACTACTTGAACGTATACGAATTCTGTACTATTATATAAGCTATATGATAAAATTTTCAACAGATAAAGAAAGCAGGGACTCACATGCTGACAAAAGAAGAATTGCCGGAATGTCCCGTGGCAACAACGGTGCAACTAATCGGGAGTAAATGGAAATTATTGATTATCCGTAATTTACTCCAACGCCCATGGCGATTCAATGAATTGCGAAAGACACTTCCTGGAATCAGCCAAAAAGTTCTAACCGATAGTCTCCGCTCGATGGAAACCGATGGCATTGTTACACGAACCGTCTACCCAGAAGTACCACCTCGCGTAGAATATGCCTTAAGCGAATTAGGTGAAAGTATGCGTCCTATCATAAAGTCCATGGAAGCCTGGGGCATTGACTACAAACAAATGGAGGAATAAAAAAATCTGAACGCTCATCACTGCGTTCAGATTTTTTTATTGGCATTTTCCGCAATCGCTACAGCCATTGCAAATTAACTTGCTGCTACAGAAATTACATTGTTCCTTGTAATGCGGAACATATAAATACTCTTTTGAAATCAATCCATATGCATCCTGTAAAACAAAAGAAATCGGCTTACCGGCAAAGTTCATTTGCGATTTAAGTGCCATGGCACTCTGCAAGGATTTTTCTCGCAAATGATAAGTTTTTCCATCTTTTATAAACGTTGTTCCCGTTTCGATAAAACAAAATGTTGTATCCGTCATTACACATTCTTGGCGTAAATTTTTGATCCAGTTGAAATTACAAGGCCTTGCTCCATCGTAATTTTCCCCGCCGCAAATAACCTGTTCTAACTGACCTGTCGCAAGATATTTTTTTATATGTATCGAACCAAGCAAAGGTGCACACATGATTCCTTTATGCTTAAACGGCAGCCTTAACAACAATGGAATCCGCAGGTCTGCCCAATGCTGATTTTCACAGCTAACATTCAAAAAAATATTTCTCCAGCCAGTGCCCCAATCAGACGGCAGACATTCCGCTACACGCTCTGGACGTTTGGTCAAGAGAAAAAATTTCACATCGCTTCGCCGCTGCATAATCCGCCACGCTTCCTCTCGCCACACATCCGCCTCCTTCAAAAAAAAATCAGATGTCATGCAAACGCGAATCATTTCACCACTTTGGATTTTGTAATGTCCATTTCGCTTTTTCTGTAATGGATAAGAAAAATTTTTTGTTCGATAGATATCCCTACCATTGCGATTGCGCAGATTGTCTAAAAAGTACATATAGCAGTGTTGGCAACCTTCACTGCATTTTACACATCCATGCCAAGGATTCCAAATATCATGCACTTAATTCACACTCATTTTTTTAAAACTTCCATACATTTATTTCCGGTACAATATCTGTTCTATGTTCGATTGTTTCGGATGCAGGTCGAATAATGATCTCACCTGTATAACTTATCACTGCCTTAAGCATATGCCCGGCAATTGTTTGTACTTCGTTATTTTCACTTAAATAAGAAAAAACCGCATGTGCATGCAAACTAGGTTCAGCAGTACTGTTTTTAGTAATATTCCCCATCAATGAAACCATTTCTAGCATTCCAGTATACGGGTGTTCAATGAATTTTTTTGTTTCTGGACAATATGTTGATAATATGACATTTCCACAGGCTCCAATTCCTTGGAAATAGGCTGTTAAAATTTTTTCTCGTTCACACACATTTTTAATTATTTCCATTACATCTTCCCCAGGATCTATCCTAAGATATAGTTCATTTTCCATTTTTTTATATTCCATGTTACAATTCTCCTTCTATTTTGTTTAACTGTTCAAATTCATTTTACAACTGACCTACAATGCTCCTCATGCAAAATTTAATCATTATACGTAATTTTCAAATGACTAAAATAGCCAATTGTTCCCGACTCAATCCAAAAGCCAATACCACCACGTTGGTCACTTCCTGCTTTTAAGTCATTTACTACCAACGTTGGCTGCTTTGCACCATTTACATATAAACGAGCTTTATTTTGAGAAACTTCTATTTTCATGTGAATCCATTGAGCTGGTGCAATATCTACATAAGACTCATATTTTTCAGGAGTTTCTTTACGCAGGCGAGCAAAATCATATTCTGGATAAGAAAAATACTGCACTGTATGATTTCTACGAACCTGATCTTCAACGATGCTATTGACCGGACGTAAGTACATCGCTTCAAATTTCTGATTAGATTCTACACGAAAAGCAATTCCGACAAAGCCTCTTGCATATGCAGGAGCATCATCGGCTAAAACTCCTGCTGCATCAACATCTATTGTTCCATTATGAAAATCCAGCGGCATCCAAGCGAAGAAATTTCGACTATTCAGTTCTTCTTTTTGGGGATTCTGATAAGATTCAGCTGGCATTTTCACTTGAAGAGTCTTTTCTCCTTTATATTCTATATCGTTTAATAAAACACCTGAAATTTTTGATGTTTCGCGTAAAAGATCTACTTCCTGGGAATTCTGTGTTTTTACTTGAGCTTGCACGGTAGTGGGGCCAATTCCCATAAAACATAATAGGAGTAAAAAACCTATACATAAATTTTCATTCATAAAAATCCTCTTTCTAAGAATTCTTCAAAAAATTATTTATTATAGAAGAATTCGGTTTAAAATATTATTTTCTAATCTAATATTGTTCTATACGAATTCCTAATCAACGGTCATTCGTCGCAAGTTTTTTACTTGATACCAAAGTCTTCTTGTCTGCTTGAATAAACGCATTGATTACGTCCCAAGTTACGGGGTAATTATCCAAAAAAACCGTATGCCATGCCTTAGGGACAACACACAAACGTGAGTTTGGCAATAGTTGATGTGCTTCCAGCACAGTTGCCACTGGTGCATGATCATCCTCATCACCAACAATCAACTGGACTGGGCACTTAATCATACTTAATAAATCCCGACCAACTTCCATTTGGTTCCAAAATCTCATATAGTTTGTACAAAACTCTTGATATCGTTCAGGTTCTGGCATGATTTTCATTTGTTGCTCAATAAATGGCTTATCCAATTTTTCTAAATCTGCTACATTCATTTCACCACTAAAAAATCCTTTTTTGAGAGTTCCCGCTCCAATTGCCACGACGCGGTCAACCGATTCCGGATACATCGCTGCAACCTTGTACGCTGTATAAGCGCCGTCACTAAATCCGATGATTGCCGCTGGTTTCTTTGTTACTGCTCGCATGACTGTAATCATGTCATTGGCTTTTTGTTCATAAGATAGCGGTGTATGACCTATTTCCGAACGACCATGCCCTCGAGTCGATACCGCAATAACTTGATGATCTTTGCTCAGCTGATCGATTAAAGCTCCAAGCTCATAGGGCGTACCGACCCCTCCGCCATGAAATACAAAAATAGGCTCACCAGTGCCATAAATTTCATAATAAATTTTCGCATCATTTGCCTGTACGTAATGCCCTGCGGATACATTATTCCCGTATGGAGTCTTACTGCCCTTAAAATCTTCGGGCTCACCAAAATAACGCATCTGTGCCGATTGGCTGCTTTGCGTATTTATCGCGGCTTCAACGATCGATTGGTTAAAACTTCCATTGATGCTCTTTTGAAAATAACCTATAGGGCTCATTAATAAAATAAGCAAGGCAATTGCCAGTATTTTTAATTTCATTGTATAACTCTCCTCATATACCATTTATTTAATTGATATTATAAGTATAAAAATTTTTTCTGTAGTCAACAAGTAGGCACCTTTTTATAACCTGTACATATTAGTCACAGAATATTAAAATAAATAGCATCCACACAATGTATTATTTATTTAATATGCATCTTTTTCCTATAGTATTAAAACATTGATTGCACGATACACATTTTGCTGTACTTGAAGTATCCTTCTCCCATTTCTTTATGAGATTTGGTTCACAAATTAATGGTCTTGCCATACCAAAATATGAAATTCCATTTTCATTGAGAAGCCCATCCATAATATCTAAACTTCTATTTCCTCCAGTCAATATAACGGGTATCGATACTGTGTTAGATAAATTTTTTCCATGTTCTTTAAAGTAAGATTCATTTTCTTTAGCTACAGCAACTTTTGTTCTAGATGGTGTCAGATTATTTTCACGAACCATACGCGAAGAACCATCCCCGCCAGATAATTCAATAGCATCGACACCAATGTTTTCTAACATTTTTGCAACGAAAAGGCTCTCCTCACTAGTCATGCCATCTGGAATAAAGTCTTGTGTATTCAATTTTACAATGATAGGAAATTCATCGCCCAAATTTTTTCTTACCTCTCGAATAATTTCTACTAAAAGGCGTGCACGATTTTCAATGCTGCCGCCATATTCATCATTTCTTTGATTGTAATGCGGCGATAAAAACTGGCTTACTAAATAACCATGTGCAGCATGAATTTCTACGCCATCAAAACCAGCTAATTTAACCCGTTTTGCTGCATTGCCATGCATTTTTACTAGATAAGAAATATCTTCCTTGGACATTTCTTTTGGAATGATTTCAGTTATTTCATTTTTAACGATGGATGGACCAAAAACAGTATGATTGGGAACCTCCATACTTGTCATAGTTCCACCATACGCAATCTGCATAATAATATTAGCACCATATCGATGAATACTTTCGGTAAAGATTTTATATTCAGGAATAAATGAGTCTTCATAAATCCCTAACATAAAAGGATTGGCTTGTTCTTCTTGACAAATATTTGCGTAACCCGTAATAATTGTGCCAATACCACCTTTTGCTAACTCTTCGTAAATTGCAGACAGTTTTTCTGTCATATGTCCACTTTCGGTAGCTAACCCTTCCCATGTTGCTGCACGAAAAAACCGATTTTTTAATTCCATTTTTTTAATAGTCGTTGAATTAAATAAATTTTTCATTTCTTCATCCTTATTTTTAAATTTTTCGATAGCTCCATAATAAATAATTGAATATTAAGATAAATTATCAGATTGACCTATTATTATCACAAAAAAATTCAATTATTTCTCCTGCCATTCCAATTACAAAAGCAATACGTATAGAAAATGGGGATTCACAAGGCAGGATAAGACTTCTTGGCTCTTGTAGTATCAGTAGCCCTTCTGAGCGACAAGCCCTTACACAAGCATCCACATCATCTGTTGCTAAGGCAATATGATCAACTTGCCCGGGTCTTCGTCCAGGTTCTGCATCAGCAAATAACTCTAGTAAACCATTACCTGTATCAATCATACAGCCAGAATAGCGCCCCTGCCCCCATGAACGTACTTGGCTCATACCAAGTACGTTGCAGTAAAATAGTACCGTGCGCTTCATTTCTTCTTCACCAGCACAGCGAAGTGCTGCGTGATGGAGTCCATTGATTAAGTTCACAAACAACGCCTCCTATTTATAAATGATCGCGACGAAATGTTTGCCGAAACATATCATCATCTATTGTATCTATACTATGTTGTAACCGCTCTAGCATATTTTCTTTCTCATCTCGTAATATACCAGCAATCCGTGTCGAATCAAGCGAATGAGCTGCCCATAAATAAGTATCTGGTAAGTCAAGCAACTCGATAAAATGTTTCTCCGCCTTCAACACTTCTGATTCTGGAGCCACTGTAAAATCACCATTTCTTTCTTCTTGTTCTAGTTCTGTTCCTAGAAATACTGACATTGTCGTAAGAATAACCATCTCTGGTTTTGTGGCATTTTCAAGTTCTGCAGATACTTTCGCTTCCTTCAATAATTTGCCCGCGCCTGCCGCACCAGGCATCATCATATCACGATGACGAATTCCGGCTGCATTAAGTCTTAGGCATTGTTCTTTAGCTTCCTGTGCAGTATTGCCTTTATTTAAATACGCAAGTGATTCCTCTGCTCCTGTTTCAATCCCAACGTAGAGTTCATTAACTCCCAAAGCAGCCAATCGTTTTAAGTCTTCATCGGTCTTTATCGTAATATTACGCACTGCCGCATACATCGTGACCAGCTCGACCTTCGGGCAATATTTTCGAATCAGCTGGATGATACTTTCTAACTTATCGGCTGAAAGTACAAAAGGATCTGCTCCCACAAGATAAACACGTTTCAATCTATCCATAAAATGACCTTGATATTTCTTTGTTTCACGAAGGAATTCTTCAATCCAGCTCAATGAAAGCATCTGAAAATCCACATCTTTATACATATTGCAAAAACGACAACTATTATGCGTGCATCCTTCCGTAACAGGAATCAGAAAAGTCTCTGCTTCCATTGGAGGACGATACACCGTTCCTCTGTATTCCATATAAAATCTCCTCTCGTATAATATATTTTGTAAGCAAGATTTCCGCCTTGCATACAATGTAAAACTTCTATTATGGAACTCCTGATGCTACAATTATTT